>Ga0233443_1003596_pt1 | contig 10666 bp, 8 predicted proteins | sample SI_123_September_2_FD_182784 | JGI IMG/M metagenome (GOLD analysis project Ga0233443, IMG submission 182784) | Seawater microbial communities from Saanich Inlet, British Columbia, Canada - SI_123_September2016_200_MG | ecosystem: Environmental > Aquatic > Marine > Inlet | place: Canada: British... | reverse complement strand
AGATTAAATGAAAAAAAAAAACAAAAAAGAATAAAACAAAATATAATAGAATTAGAAAAAGAATTAACAAAATATAATACTAAAGATGATGAATATATAAAAATTTATAATAAACTTTATAATTTAAAAAATAAAGATAAAATAAGTAATAGAAGAAAACAAAGTAGAATAGAATTAAAAAAAGATAAATCATATTATAACTATTTATATTTTTCAGGATTAATTACTTTATCTATTTCAAGTTTTATATATTTTTATTATTTAAAAGATTGTAAAAAAATGTATTAAAATTTAATTATTTACTTTATTTTTAAATTATTATTTATTTTCTTCAATAATTTTTCCATCAATATAATTACCAAATAATTTTCCTTGGGTTTTATCCTTTTTTATTTTATATAATTTATTATCAATTAAATAATATTGTTTTCTTCCATCTTTTATTATTTTTAGTTCATTATTATCATTTTTATTAACATTATTATATCCACTAATTTTTGTTTCTTTTATTAATTTTATTTCATCTTCAGTTAATTTAAAATATTTATAAACTTCTTCATCATTCCACTCTTTATTTAATGGTGGTAATGGGATCCATTTACAAGTCGATTCATTAATATGTTGTGATATTTTTCTTAAACTTAGCATAAAGTTAGGTAATTTACATTTCATATAACTTAATAATGATTTAGCTTCATTTTCTGTTTCTATTTCAAAAATAATATAACTTTGATTACATATTTCATTTGGTTTTCCTATAAATATATTACCAAAACAACCTTTTCCACCATTAGCTTCAGCAGTAATAACTTTCCATTTATTAAAATCTCTATTTTTTTTTATATTATTTTGTTCTATATATTTTATAAATCCTTTTTGTTGTGAAACATAACATAATAATGATGTTTTTGTTTTTATATCAGTTAATCGCTTATCATTAGAATTTATACCTGAATAATTTTGTCCAATATATATTGATGATATATTTTTATATTGAATCATTGATGTTATAATATTATAATATTCACTATTAACAATTATATCAAATTTATTTAATTGAATATTATTTCCATTATAATTACATAATCCATTATATTGATTATCAATTAAAAAATAATTTACCCCTCCTTCTATACTAACACTATTGCCAAATATTATTGTAGCATTATCAAAATGTTTGATATATACAATATCATTTTTTTTTAACATCATAGCACGAAATTTATCTAATCCTTTACCTCCACCAAACCATCTTGATGGAACAATAAAAGATAATAAGATACATTTATTCATATAATATTCAATAAATTTATTATATAATGCAGGTGCGGAACCTTGTTTTGTTTTTAATTCTTCATTATATGGTGGATTTCCAATAATAATATCAAATTTAGTTTTTCCAAATATTTCATTTATTTTTATATTTAGTGTATCACCTTCATATAAATTTAATTTATATGTGTTATTAATATTAAAAATTTGTTTCACTACAAAACAATTTTTTTTATTTAATTCACCCATAAATAATTGTTTTTCTATTATATGTTTTTTTCTTTTTTCTTCATTTAGTATTTTATTTTTTAAACCCTCCATTAATTTATAATAAATAGCTATTGGATAATTACCCATTCCAGCAGCTGGATCATACCAAGTTAATTTTTCATTTGACCAAATATTTTCATTCTTAGTTTTTAACCAATATTCTTCTATATCTTTTAACATTTTATCATTTATAAAATTCATTGGTGTAAATACTTCTCCAAATGTTTTTTTTTCTATAGTTTTTGGTTTTAAACAATCCGATATTAATTCTAATAATTCTTTTGGTCTATCTAACATACTTTGAATTGACATTTTAAATTGTATTGATATATTATATGTGTTAGAATATTTATCAAAATATTTATTTATTATATCACAAATAATATTAATTAAACCTTTCTTATTCCACCATATTAAACATTGATCGTCAAATATTTCTAATAATTCATTATTTTTTTTAATATCATTAAGCATATTTATAAAGTCTTTATTTTTATTTTCAATAGTTAATATACAAGTTAAAGGTATAATATATGGTAAAACATCTTTAGTAAAAGATATTTTTATTTCTTCCTCTTTTTTTTCTTCATTATTATCTGTATAATTATTATCACTTTTAGAATCACTATCTATTATTTTTTCCTTACCTGATGGCAATACTTGTAATTCATCATCTTCATTTTTTAATTCTACTATTGAATTTACTTTATTATCTTTTAATGAATTTGTAAAAGAAGCATTTAATAATTTTTGTGTTGGATTATCAAATATAATGTAATCATTATCTAAATTTCTTAACAGAGTTTTAAAACTATTTATTGGATCTCCTTTCCATATATCCATTAATTTTTTTATAATTCCATCACTATTTAATTTTTTAGAATGCATCATATCAACATCTATGTTTATTAAATGGTTTTCTATTAGATATTTAATTTTATCTTCAACACTTTTACTATTTTTATAAACAGTATAATTAATACAAGTTTGTAAAACACGACTAATATTTAAATCAACAACAAAACCCATTTTTTTATTTTTATCTTCGGTCATACATCTATACATTTGTTGCATAACTTTGTCAGATGATAATGTATTATTCATTAACATAACAATATCACAACTATTAATAGTTATGCCTAAATTTAACATATTTCCAGCAAGAATAATTAAACCTTGTTTTCCTTCTGATTTTGTTATAGTTTCTTGTTTTAATATTTCATCTTTAATATCTTTTGCTAAATCTTTATTATTACGATTTACACATATTATATTATAATTTTTTAATATCTTGTCTTCAAACATTAATGATTTTAAATTTTGAGAAATAATATTAATATTATTTGATGGTAAAAACCAAATTTGAGTAAATGGACTTCTTGAACAAATATTATTTATTCTTTTAAAAATAGATTTATCACTTGTTTTGTAATCTTGTTCTTTTTCTGAACCAGAAATATATCTAAGTATAATTTTTATTTCATTTTTATAATTAAATTTTTTATTTTTATTTAAACTAAAAAGAACATCAAAACTAAATCCATAATTACTACCCATAATATTTTCTTTAATTATTTCATATCTTTGTTGGTCAAAAATATTAGTTATTAAATGTAAATCAGGCATTTTTTCATATGATTTAAAAATGTCGTTTATTGATAATCCTAAAATATTGTAATATTTAATAGTTGAATTAATATATTCTTCACCATGTTTTTCTTTTAATTGAATTAAATTATTTTCATCAATTAATATTTTTTTACAAATTTGTTCATCCTCGATATCCCAATACATTTGACATTCATCTAAAATATTCCATTCTTTCAATGGTTTGCTATAAGTGGCTGTCAAATATAGTTTTACAGTATTGTTAGAAGAATATGATGATAATATATCTTTTGATAAGTTAGTTGTATATTTATAAATACCAAATTATGATTTTCATTAAAACTAATTTAAAAAAATATTTATATTAAATAATAAATGAATAAGATAACAATTATTTGTAAATGTGGTAATGAAAGAATAACAAATAAATATAATATTAATAAAACTGATAAATGTAATAAATGCAGTAAAAAAATAAGTTATGAACAATTAATTAATATGTTGGATAATATTAAATTAATAACAACTAAAAATGAATGGAATAATACAACAATGATTAAAAATGAAAAAATAAAAATTAAATGTATTAATAAAAATTGTAATGAAATTAGAATTTTACCTATTAAAGGAATAAAAAAAGATTCAAAAAAATGTAAAAATTGTAGTAATAAAAAAAAGTCTGAAAATATGAAAATCAAAACTTTGGATAAAAATAATAATACTATTAATCCATTTTTTCAATATGAAACGAATGTTTATGATATACTAAATAATTTATTAAAAAATAATTTTATCGTTAAAAAAACAAATGACGGGTGTAAATGTGATATGTATGTAAAACTTAAAAATAATAATAATAAATGGTTGAAAATTCAATTGAAATCTTCAAAATTTAATGGTAGATTATACAGTTTTGCGTTACATAATAATAAATATACAAACATGTTAGTTATTTGTTATCATTTAATAGATAAAAAAATGTGGATAATTGATGGAGATAAATTACCACAAGTTAATAAATTAACGATTGGAAAAAAAACATCAATTTATAATAAATATATTGTAAATATTGAAAATATAACTGAAACTATTATTGACTATTATAAATCTTTTATATTATTTGATGAAAAAGAAATATTGGAACAAATGTCAAGAGCTAATTTGATTGAACATGAACATCGAATTAAACGTGAAAATAAATTAAAAAATATTGTAAATATTAAATATCCTAAAAATGACAATATGGTATATGATGTATTAATAAATAATCACAAGGTTCAAGATAAAGCAGGAAGAAAAAAAACCAAAAATGGTAATGATTATTATGAATTTGTTATTAAAAAATCAAAAAATAATAAAAAATGGTATAATAAAAATGACAATGATTTTTATTGGTTTTATAATAAATTTAATAACATGTTTTTATTAATTCCAGAAAAAGAATTAATAAAACATAATTATATTAATTATGAAAATAATAAAAATAAATTAATGTCATCTTTTACTATTAATTTTGAAAATATAACTACAAATAAGTTTTCTAATTATGTATTTGATTACAATAAATTAGATATAAATAAAATAAGTAAATTATTTGAATAAAAAGTGATTCTCATCAAAAGCAATAATATCTAATTTTAAATTTTTTATTTTCATAATAGTTTTTTCATTAATATATTTTTGTAAAAGTTGTTTTGACATTACAAATATATTATTATCATTAATTTCAAATAAATTAATATTTTTAGAACCTTCTATATGATGAATTTTAAATTTATTAAAATCATTAAATTTATTGAATAAATCATTTGTAAATTGTGGTGCGGTTTCAGTCGGAGCGGGTGTGATAATTAAAACATTTAATTTTTTTTTTATTTCATATTGTTTAATTATAATGCCCCCAATCATATAAGTTTTTCCAGAACGACATTTACACCCCCATAAAAATGATTTATTACCTTCAGTTATTAATTCACTTGTTTTTTGTGTAATTAATTCTTGATGAAATCTTAATTTTAATTTTTCTTTATTATTAAAATAAATATCTTGCCAATCTTTTTTATTATTCTTTATTATATCTTGTTTAAAAGCTAAAAAATATTTATTTAAATCTGTTTCATCTAAAATATTATTTTTTTTCATATGTTCTGTAATATACTCACTTGATTTATTAGAATTTTTTACTTTATCCAAAACTTTTTTTTTATTTGGAACTACAAGATATATTTTATAATTTTTGTAAATATGTTTATTTTTTGTTGCCATTGCTATAATGTTTTGAATATCATAATAATCAACCGTTTTTTGTTTTTTAATATCTTCATTTGATTTAGGATATTTAGAACTAATAAATACATACTTATTATTTTTTTTACATTGTAGTGTAATATCTGAACATCCGCTTGAATTACCACTTAATACTTTTTCATCTAAATATTTATTAATATTGTCTAAAATTTTAAGTTTTCCATTATTTGAATTTCCTGTTAAATGATTAAAATTTGAATTTTCAAAAATATCGCAAAATCCAAATTTAATAATAACATCAAATAATCTTTCAAAAATAAAACCTTTTTCAGATTGTGTTTTGCATTTATTTATAATATCATTAATATTATTAAAATTTATAATATAATCAATAAAATCTCTAATATTCATATTTGTAAAATTCATATTTTATTACTTATATGAAATATATATAATTATATACTTTATATATCAATTTTTTTATTTTAAAGAATCAAAAATTTATTTTTAAATATTCAATTTAAAACTAATATTTTCTTGAGAAAAATTATAAAAATAAACGAGAATTAGGAACTCTCATTAAAAATATTTATAAAAGCCATTCTGTTTTATTTAATAATATCAATAATTCTAATGAACTTAAACAATATATTAATGATAATATTGATAATATTAAAAAATTTTATGCTTGTTCTAATTGGGGATATTTTAAAAATAATGATATTAATGAAATTAGTTATTTAATTAAAAAAATTTATAAAGAACATTCTTATACTATTTTCTCCAAATATAAAACTAAAAATATTAATAATAAACATTCTAAAATTACTATTTATTATATATATCCACCTGGAACTATTCTTTGATTTTATAATTTACAATAACATTTCTTTCATCTTTCTTTATTATTTCATGATAGTTCTCTTTACTTTTTAATTTTTCTAATAATTCCTCTATAGTATAACTCTCTTTTTTTCTACTTTCCTGATTATATTTTTTTATATTATATATATTATAATGATACATTATTATAATAATGGTTTATATAATATATATTATAATAAAAAAAATATTTTTAACCGAAAATATATAAAAATGAATTTATTATTTAAAAAATAATTTATATTATTATTTTAATGGATAATAATAAAAAAAGAAATAAACCTTCTAAAGAAGATTATTATAAAAATGAAAGACTACTTTTTATAAATGAACTTAATGATTGCTTAGGATTAAATGATGATAATAATAGTATTCTTATTTATGAACTTAATAATAATATTATTCAAGATTTTATTAAAAATAATGAATATAAAATTAAAAAATATTTTAAATATAGTAGATGGGGATATTACAGAACTGATAATAAAAATTTAAGTTCTTTAATTAAAAATATTTATAAACACGAAAAATATAATATATTTACTAAAAGAGTTAATATTAAAAATGATAATAATATTATACAAACTACTCAGCTCATCTTTTATAAACCTGGCAGAATTCATTAAACAAATTTATAAAAATATTAATATTGTTAATTTTTAATTAAAAATATTATTATTATTAATAATATATTACAAAATGCAACAAAATAATAATATAAATAATATTCAAGTTTTAGAAGAAGAATTAACAAAATATAATACTAAAGATGATGAATATAAAAAAATTTATAATAAAATTTTTTATTTAAAAAATAAAGATAGATTAAATGAAAAAAAAGAATACAACGAATAAATAAAAAAATTAAACCACTTAATTACAATTATTTATATTTTTCAGGATTAATTACTTTATCTATTTAAAGTTTTATATATTTTTATTATTTAAAAGAATATAAAATAATTGGAAAATATGATTTATAAATTTAATAAAAAAAATGTATAAAAATTAAATATTTTTATTCTTCTTTTAAATTTGATTTTATAATATTTGTAATAAAATCTTGAGCTTGTTTTTTATTATTTTCAATCTCTTTTTCTAATTTTTTTATTAATTTATCATTATTCTCACAATATTTTATAATTTCTTTTTGATATTCAATAGAAGGAACATATACATTTATCATTTTAAATTCTTCAATATCAATTGCTTTTTGTGCTGTTCCTCTTCCACACTTAAATACTTGTTCTTTATTATTATTTAAATAATACCATAAATATTCATTAATTATAATTTTTTCATTTTTAGATTTAATTGTAAAAGCTTGACTATTTAAATAATATTTTTCATTTAATAACATTACACAATTATGTAAAGACATACCTTCTCTACTTATTTTGCAAGTTTTTCCTTCCCTTGAATATTCATTTGTTTTAAATGATGTAAAACCACCACCACCTAAAACAGGATATTCACCATTCTCAACTTTATTTTTAACAATTCTTTTACCATTATTTATTTCAGCTATTTCAAAAATTTTTTTTATTTCATTATTTCCAAATATTTTTTGATTATTTAAACAAAATTTATTTAATTTTTTTAGTTCCATTATTTTTTCATTACTTGTTTTATTCGCTTTTGCATATATGAAATCTAAATATTTTACTATTTCTTTTTGGTGTTCAAATGATGGAACTGGTATTTTTATACTTTCAATATTTGATTTTGAAATATTTTTAATAGCTACTCCTGTATAAAATTTTTTCATCATTTCTAAATTATGAAATAAATAATAATAAATATATTTTAAATTAAATAATATTTTATTTTTATTTTGAAGAACATAACAATGATCGCTTGTTGAAAATTTAGTTCCATAATTAATATTAGGTTCTCCTCCATCACCAATTATTAAACTTTCTTCAAAATAATCAGGTTCATCTACATAACTATTTACTTTTATAGAACTTTTAAAAAATGGATATTCACCTTCTTTATTACCATATTTAGCATTTCTCTTACTTTTAGGTAAAAATTTACAAATTTCACTAATAGATTTTATAATAATTCCTTCCTCATATTGTTCTTCTTCTTTATCATCTTTTATATAATCTGTATAATTTAAAGCATATGAATTATTTACTATTTTTTCAATTGGAACTTCTACTAATAAATTTTTTATATCTTCATAAGGATTACAATCATAAAATTTTACTTTTGATGTTTGAAGTGTTTTTGTAAATTTATACTCTCTACCTGTTTCTTTTTGAGTTTTTGATACTTTTATTTTTGTTTCTAAAATATCTTTTCCTTCTTTTTTCTTAATAAAATAAAATACACAAGTTTTTATAGAAGTATATGAAAATATTCCTGATGGTAAATATATTACTTCTTTTAAATCACAAGTTTTCATTAAATATTCTCTAACATTTATTAATGTATTATTTGTTTTTGAAAATAAATCTTGACCATCCGGTAATACAACTGCACACTTTCCATTTATTTTTAACATATAAATTATTGCTTGTATAAATAATGAAACCGCATTGTCAGTTTTAATTGGAACATATTCATTTTTTAATTCACTTTTAAAATCATCATATTTTAATCCTTTTATTCCAAATGGTGGATTTGCAAGTATATTATCAAATTTTCTTGTTATTGGTTCTCTAATACTATCACCCCTATCTAACTTTTCAAACATATGTCCTGTTGAAATTAACATATTTGAAACCGCAAGTTGATATGTATCTGGTTCTAATTCTTTACCATATAATCCTTCATTTTTAATAAAATTCCAATCCAATTTAATATTTTTATTCTTAGCCTGTTCCATAATATTTTGTAAATAAGTAATTAAAAATCCACCTGTTCCCATTGTAGGGTCTCCACAACTTTCTATTTTTCCATCTTCATAAATTTTTGGTTCTATTAATCGTATCATCATTTTCTTAACCAATGGTTGTGTGAAATATTGTCCTAACACTTTACCAGTCATTATATCTTGTATTACTTCTTCATAAGAATTTCCTAAAACATCATACTCTGTTTTTGATAAATCAAGGGAAACTAATTTTTTAATTATTTTTACATATGATGTTTTATGTTGAATATCAAAACCTTTATTTTTTAAAAATATATTTTTTGTTGTTGGATGTTTTGATAATATAATATCCCAAGCAAATTTCATTAAATTTGGTATATCATCATCCTTCTCTTTTGATAAATTACTAAAACGAATTATTTCTAATAATCTTTTTTTATTATGTTCTACATTTTCTTTTTCAAAATAATCTTCAAAATTATATTTATAATTATCTATATCTATTTCTTTACCTATATGAGGTTCAATTAATTTTAATATTAATAAATATGATAGATTTCTTAATGCTTTTTCTCCAGTTAAACCTTCATTATCTCTTAATATATTCAAACAACTTTTAAATACATTAATAAGAATTGTTTTATTATCACTTTTTAATTCTTTTTCTTTGTTAATATTTTCCATTTCTTTTAATGTTATACAAGGACTTTTTTTATTTTTATGTCTTGTAAAATCTATTTTTTGATTAAATACTTTTTTGCACAAATCACAAGAATATTCCTTTGACATCGTTATATATAATTATATAATATTATTACTTTATATTGTTTTTATTATCAATTTTTATTTAATTTATAAAAAAAGTAAAATTTACTTATAATAATTTTAAAAAATAATATTTGATTTTTTTTTATTATTAATAATAATAATATCTCTTAAATCTTTAACTCCATAATAATCAATCCATAAATCTTCAGATGGAAATAATTTATCTTCTTTACATAACTTATTTTTAATAATTGATAAATTTAAATGATTTTGTTTAATATTTTTATTTAACAATAAATATTCATTAATTTTATTTTTACAAGTTTCTAAATCATAATATTCTCTTTTTATATTTAAATATTCTATCCAGTTTGTAAATTGACTTTTAAATATTTCTTCTGGATTTTCACTTAATCTATTATCTTTTTTACACAATTCATAATATTCTTTTTTGCTATTTATATTTTTTTCTAATATTACTTTTTTTGCTTTTTCATATGTTATTGATAATGATATTCTATTTACTGTTTTTAGTTTTAACTGTTTTGTTAATTCTTCATCATATTCTCCAAAATTATTTATTGTTTTATTATTTTTATTCATTGTTTTTGTTGATTTTGTAATATCTATTTTTAATACTTTTATTTTTTGTTCTATTGTTTCATCCTCTAACCGTTACACAAACTTGATATTTATTTACATAAATAAAAAGTTTTTTTTATTATCACTACTTAAAAAAGTAGTTCAAACTACAATGACATAAATGTCAAAGGGGGTAACTCCCAATTAAAATAG
>Ga0233443_1003590_pt1 | contig 10686 bp, 2 predicted proteins | sample SI_123_September_2_FD_182784 | JGI IMG/M metagenome (GOLD analysis project Ga0233443, IMG submission 182784) | Seawater microbial communities from Saanich Inlet, British Columbia, Canada - SI_123_September2016_200_MG | ecosystem: Environmental > Aquatic > Marine > Inlet | place: Canada: British... | reverse complement strand
ACTGTTGATACTTTGGGTCATCTTAATTTCCTGACAAATGTAACTTTTAACAATACTAATTTTGATTTGAATTGGAATGACTTCTACATGAACGGGCATACAATTACCATGCACGATGGAAATCTGGATGAAGCAGAGGTATACGCCAACGGAGGTACCCTATACATGGATAATGGTGCATATTTTTATAAGGGAACAATACAAGATTCAGTCAATTTTACGGGAACCATTGAAATATATGATTTTGTAACGACAAATGGAGCTCTAAACATTATTGATACAGTTCAAAATAGGGCAAACTACAATTACAATCTGAACACTTTTGGAACATTGTATAACAATGGTGTTATAAGAAATGGAACCAATTATGCGCTGAATATAAACTGCTATGGCGATTTGGTGAATAATGGGAACATAGATAATAAATGGTTAACCATTGCGGGAAGTGGACAGCAGATGTTTTCAGCAACAGCTCCTCTATCACCTTATTATTTTGGTTCAAACGACACCACAGGTTATTTGGTGCTTACTACCGATATTGATCTCGATGACTCTAGAGTAGACTTTAATTTTGAAGAAATATTCTTGCAAGGACATAAATTTTCATTATCAAATAATTATTGCGATGAAGCAATAATGTATTCTGATGGTGGTACTCTAAATTTTGCGGATGGTGCATATTTATATAAAACGAATATTTACGATTCTGTGAATTTTGAAGGCAAAGTAAGGATTCATGCTGATACTTACTGTCATAATGCTGTAACTAATTTCGATACGCTGGAAAATTACAACAATTATAATTATGGGCTCACTATTCTTGGCAATTTTTACAACTACGGGACTATTCAGAATGGCACCTCTTATACATTTTCTTTAGATCTTAAAGGAGATGTTTTCCATGCAGGTGATTGGACAAATTCTTATAGTAACTTAAATGGTGAAAACGATCAGACTGTATTAATGGAAGCAGGATCAACCATAGATAATCAGTTAGGAATGTATGCCAATGAGAGTGGAGCAAGCACATACGATTGGTATAAAGATGGAGTAAGTCTTATTGGAGAAACTGCAGGCGATTTCTCTGGAGAATCAGGAGGTTACTTAACAACAAACAATGTGGTTGGCCCAACTTACTTTGGCACTTACTATTGTTCTACCAATGCTGGAAACTCGCGGAATATTACTATTGGTGCATGGACTGCTCCAGTTATTGCTAATGCCGGTACCGATGAAACGATCTGTGAGGGAGCATCTGTAACACTATCTGCATCAGCTGTTGATGGGATAACTCCATATACTTATGCATGGAGCAACGGAGCAACTACGCAATCAATCTCTGTATCACCAATAGCCACAACAACGTATACTGTTACAGTAACAGGAACTGGAGGCACAAGTGATGCCGATGATCTTGTTGTAACTGTAAATCCAACACCAGTCTTTAGCCTTGGAAATGATCAGGAAATCTGTGATGGAGAATCTGCTTTTTTTGAAGTATTTATAGGCACCTCTTACCAATGGTCTAATGGAGGAACAGCGCCACATTTATTAACAGGATTGGCCGGAACGTATACCTTAACAGTTACAGATGTTAATGGTTGTACTGCAAGCGATCAGGCTGATGTAATTGTAAATCCATTACCTGCCTTAGACCTTGGACCTGATATTATATCATGTGCCGGGACTATTGAAATCATCGAATCAAATCTATTGGGTATCTATTTATGGTCCACCGGTTCTACCATGAATCACATTCCAGTAAGTAGTTCAGGAACATACACCATGACATTGACGGATGTAAATGGCTGTAACAATACGGATAATGTAACAGTAACTTTCAATACATTACCCCTTGTAGATCTTGGAGCCGATTTAAATCTTCCAGCTGGTTCAACTCCAACAATAGATGCAGGTGCAGGATTTACCTCTTATTTATGGTCAACGGGAGTTGCTACGCAAACTATTATCGTATCCTCAAGTGGTACATATACTGTTACAGTTAGTGATGCTAATGGATGCCAAAACTCCGATAATATATTAGTAGTTATAAATGTTCCATATGTACCTCAAACCTATTGGGTTTCAACAACGGGATCAGACATAACGGGTTCGGGAACCGAATTAAATCCATTTGCAACATTTCAATTTGCCATCGATGAATGTTTGGATAACGATACGGTAATTGTCAAGGACGGAACATACACAGGGACAGGAAATGTCTGGATCTCGATTGACGGGCTTGAGATTGTCCTAAAATCGGAGAATGGACCTGAGAATTGTATTCTGGATGGATCTATTGGAAGTGCTTCTCAGGGAATTGTGGTTGAAGGAGAAACAACCAATGCCAATCAAATAATCGGATTCACACTAAGCAATTTTTCAAACTCTGCGTTGAACATCAACATGTCAAGTCCTATTGTTTCAAACTGTATTGTAACAAATAGCGGCAACGGATTAATGGCCTTTGGAGGATGGGGAGGTGAACTTGCATCACCAGTTATCAGCTATTGTATTTTCTCCAATAATACCTATGATGGTGTTGGTTTCCACGACAATGGCTATCCAGTCATTTTCAACTCAACGATAGAAGGGAACACAACAGGCATTGAGATCTATAACATGGATGTAAGCTGCTACAACAATATCATTGTAAACAATACCACAGGAATCTTTCTGGATGTGGTATTTCCTTCGAGTATTGTGAATACCTATAATGATGTATGGAATAACACCAGCAATTATGTGGCTTGTTCAGCAGGTACCGGAGATATTTCCGCAGATCCGATCTTTGTAAGCATTTCTGATTTTCATCTTCAAGCGACATCTCCGTGTATTAATGCAGGTGATCCTGCAACTTTTGATCCCGCTGGAAGCATTGCAGATATGGGAGCATATCCATTTGTTGGAGTAATACCTGGATTAATTGCTGACCTGGGTCCTGATCAAACTATTTGTGAAGGTGAGTCTATTATTATTACTGCAACTACAATAAACGGAACAGCGCCTTTTACCTATATCTGGAATACCGGAGCAAGCTCACAGACCATCTCTATTGCACCAAGCAGTACAACAACTTATACAATAACTGTAACAGACAGTAATTTAGCAAGTGCAACAGACAATATTACAATTGTGGTAAACTCTTTACCTGTGTTCAGTTTAGGTCCCGATCAGGAAATCTGTGACGGAGAGTCTGCTTTCTTTGAAGTATTTACAGGCAACTCTTTCCTATGGTCTAATGGAGTAACTGCGCCACATTTACTCACAGGATTAGCCGGAACATATACCCTAACTGTTACAGATAATAATGGTTGTACTGCAATTGATCAGGCTGATGTAATTGTAAATCCATTACCTGCATTAGACCTTGGACCTGATATTATATCATGTGCCGGGACTATTGAAATCATAGAATCAAATCTATTGGGAATCTATCTATGGTCCACTGGTTCTACAATGAATCACATTCCAGTAAGTACTTCAGGAACATACACCATGACATTGACAGATGTAAATGGCTGCAATAATACGGATGAAGTTACTGTAACCTTTAATACATTACCAATTGTCGATTTGGGTCCGGATTTAAATCTCCCGGCAGGTTCAACACCAACTCTGGACGCAGGAGCCGGATTAACCAGTTATTTATGGTCCACCGGAGCAACTTCGCAAACAATAATTGTAACATCAAGCGATACCTATACAGTTACTGTAATCGATGCGAATGGCTGTTTTAATTCCGATGATGTTGTTGTAAGCATTGCATCAACAACTCCACTCGGAGTTTACTGGGTGGCAACAACTGGGTCTAATGTTACAGGAACGGGAACAGAATCCAATCCATACTTAACCATTCAACATGCTGTTGATCAGTGCATCGACAATGACACTGTAATTGTAAAAGACGGGATTTATACGGGACTGGGTAATCATGAAATTACCACAGACACATTGGAAATCGTTTTACGTTCGGAGAACGGTGCTGCTAATTGTATTATCGACGGGACTGGAACAAGTTGGTCAAGCGCATTCAATTTATCAGGAGAAACAGGACCAAACAATATGATTGTTGGCTTCACCATTCAAAACTTCAGTGCTTATGGAATTCTAATTAACATAGCTAGTCCATCAATTCTAAATTGTATTGTTAAGGACAACGAAACAGGTATAGGTTCTTTTGGTGGATGGTCCGGAGAATTGGCATCACCAATTATCGCCTACTGTTTAATTCTTAATAATAATGGTTCCGGTATATCATTATTTGACAATGGTGCGCCATACGCAGTAAACAATACCGTTGTTGGCAACGGAACAGGTATTAATTGTGCCATGGTTATTGCAACACTATCAAACAATATAGTCGTATCCAATACCACAGGAATTTACAAAGATGCCTTTATGCCAACAACCATCATTGCCACTTATAATAATGTTTGGAGTAATACAACAAACTACGATGGATTAATCGCAGGATCAAACAGTCTCTCAATCGATCCATTATTTGTTGGCTCAGGGGACTATCATTTACAATCCTCATCACCTTGCATCAATACGGGTAATCCACTCATTCTTGACACTGATGGTAGTATTTCCGACATGGGTGCTTATCCATTTGAAGGAGTCATTACTACTCCGCCAACGGTTGATCTGGGTGCGGATGAAGATTACTGTTATGTTACCAACATTACTTTGACTCCGGTAATTGCAGGAGGTACTTCTCCATTTACCTATTTGTGGAGTAATGGAGCAAGCAGTGCTACTCTTATTGTTTCAAACGATCCAACAGCAACTTATACAGTAACTGTTACCGATAACCAGGGGCTCACTGCAACAGATGACATTGTTGTTACTTATAACATGCCTCCTGCTGTCGATCTGGGTCCTGATCAAAATCTTTGCGAGGGTAATTTTGCGATTCTGGCTACTACAGCACCTGGAACATATCTATGGTCCGATGGCTCAACCTTGAATCACATTTATGCTTTTAACAGCGGAACCTACACCGTAACAGTTACAGGAAGCAATGGATGTGTTTCCATTGATGACGTAATTATTACCATCTACAACAATCCTATTCTTGATCTGGGTCCAGATGTAGTTTCATGTAACGGATCCGTTGAAATACTCGAATCGAATCTGCCAGGAACCTATTTATGGTCTACCGGTTCAACCATGAATCATATTCCTGTAAACACTTCCGGAATTTACAGCATGACTTTAACCGATGGTAATGGATGTAGCAGCACTGATGAAGTATTGGTAACATTTAATTCTTTGCCTATAGTAGACCTTGGACCTGATCTAACGCTTCCATTTGGATCTACTCCAACTCTGGATGCAGGATCGGGAATGGCCTCTTATGCATGGACAACAGGAGTGACATTTCAAACTATTATGGTTTCTGTTAGCGGAACATATGGAGTAACTGTTACAGATGGTAATGGTTGTACAAATACAGATAATGTTGTGGTTACTATCAATCCGGCTCAAAACACACTTACCGTTAATGCAGGAACTAATCAGGATATTTGTGAAGGAAGCTCAAGCATTTTAACTGCGCTTGCAATGGATGGTTATGCCCCATATTTATATGCATGGAGCAACGGAGGAAGTACAGCATCAATTGCTATTTCACCATCAGTCACTACCACTTATATTGTTACAGTAACCGACAATAACGGATTTACTGCCACTGATCAGGTAACTGTCAATGTTCATGCAAACCCAATTGTTGACCTTGGTTTCGACATTGAAATATGTGAAGGAGGAATTGGATTCTTCGGAGTTTACAATACCGGCACTTTCCTTTGGTCTGATGGCTCAACGGGAAGTTACATTTCTCCAACTGCTGGTGGAATGTATTTTGTCACAGTAACCGATACCAATGGTTGTACAGGCTCTGATGATGCATTGCTCATTGTAAATCAAAATCCTGTGGTTGATTTAGGAGCAGACATTGTATCCTGCGAAGGATCCATTGAAGATATTCACTCGAATATTTCCGGTAGCTACCAATGGTCTAATGGTTCCAATAACAGTTACATTCTGGTAAGTATTTCAGGAACCTATTCTTTGACTGTGACCGATGGCAATGGATGCTCCGGAAGTGATGATGTTCTTGCAACATTCAACCCACTTCCGCTTGTCGACTTAGGTGCAGACCAAACCATTAATCTGGGTGATGATTTCACTTTTGATGCAGGTTCAGGACAAAGCTCCTATCAATGGTCCAACGGTTCAACCTCCCAAACAATTACTGTTAATACCGAAGGCCAATACTCTGTTACAGTTACAGATGCAAATGGCTGTACGAATAATGATGATGTTTATTTATTTGTAAACATAAGTGTTACAGGTCCCGGTTGGAGTCCGCAGATCACCGGAGTATCTCACTCAATTCTTATTCCTGACACTGCGAACATTACCATCGATGGTGTGCCAATTGCCATTGGAGATTACATTGGTGTTTTCTTTGATTCATCAGGTACTCCTGCCTGTGGTGGCTTCATGGTCTGGACAGGCCAAACCACTGCTATTTCTGCCTGGGCAGATGATACTTACACAACTGAAAAGGATGGATTTGATTCCGGAGAAAGCTTTGAGTTTTATATATGGCAAGCCTCATCGGCAAGCAGTTATTCGGCAAGTGCTGCATATATGCCAGGTTCCCTGATGCCGAACCAGGGTAGTTTTGTGGTAAACGGAATGAGTGGTATACTTTCTCTTACAGCCAACACTGTGGACTATCAATACATTAACCTTCCACAGGGCTGGAGCTATTTCTCTACTTACATCGACCTGTTTGAGCCAAACATGGACTCAATATGTCAGCCGTTTGTTAACGAAGTTGTTATTGCCAAAGATGGCTTTGGCATGACTTACTGGCCGGCATGGGGCCTTAATCTTATTGGAGATCTAAGCATCGGTGAAGCTTACCAGATTAAATTGAATACCACTCAGACCATGGTCGCCGAAGGAATTGCTCTGGTTCCGGAACTTACTCCTATTACAATTCCTCAAGGATGGAGTATGCTTGGATACTTGCGTCAGTCTGCTGCCAATGTGGATTCGGTACTCAGTGTTATGGTGCCGGATATCGTTATTATGAAGGATAGTTATGGTGGAACTTACTGGCCGGCTTGGGGATTAAATCTCATTGGAAATATGCTGCCCGGTGCCGGTTATTTAATTAAAGTAAGTAGTACCGTTATATTCTATTATCCTTCCAACAGTGCACAATTCAAATCTTCCATTGTTGATATTCCTGAGCATGTTCACTATGGTAAACCGCTTTCAACGGGAAATAATATGACTCTGGGAATTCCACTTACAGCCTGGGAGATTACACCGGAGTATGGTGATGAAATTTCCGTTATTAATCATCAGGGGATTGTTGTAGGAAGTGCTGTGTTCAACAGTAGTCCGCTGGTAATAACCATCTGGGGTACGGATGAAACAGATGCACTGTTGGCAGGATTAAACATTGAAGAAACCTACTCATTGAAGATTTGGAGTAAGCGCAACGAAACAGAATCTGAGTTGGTAATTGATGCATTTCTGCAAGGAGATGATCGATACAACATCAACGAAATAGCAGTTGTGGAAAAGATGCATGCTGAGTTGGCCATGGAATATCTGCAGACAAATATGGAACTATATCCTAATCCAGGCTCCTTATCCTCAACCATTGAAATCCGCCTGGCCGAGCATTCAAACCTTGTTATAACTATTTTCAACAGTAGTGGAAAAATGCTTATACAAATGGATTATGCTCAATTAGACGCTGGTTTGCATCAGTTCGACATGGATGTATCGAAGCTGCCATCCGGGCTCTACTATGTGAGAGCCCATACCGCTAAAACATCTTGTACCCTGATCCTTGAGGTTATTAGATGATCCTTATAATCCCATCCAAAATGCGGGTACAAATTTTAGCTCCGGGAATCCTCCCGGAGCTATTTTTTTATGAGAACCTTCCTTTGATTAAGCTCAAATGGAGGAAACTAGAATATCACTACAAGCTGTGAAGAAACATTGTTTTGAGATTGTTCTATCTTATTTACCATCAGGCCTCTATTTTTGAAGAGTTCAGACTAGCAAAACATGCATTATACAAATGCTCGAGCAAATTAAATAAGATCTGCGACCAAAGGATGCGAGAAATAACGCCATAATCCCGGACCATCAAGTTCTGGGTTATTTAATATGCTTAGATTCCATATTACTAATTGTATTTAAGTCATAATAATTATCTTTGACCAGCAATTAAATTGAATAGATATGAAGTTTGGTGTTGTTGTATTTCCGGGTTCAAATTGTGATCACGATATGATCTATGTTCTTAGTGAGGTATTGGATTTGAATGTTGTGGAACTTTGGCATAAGGATACGGACCTGCAGAATGTTGATGGTATCATCCTTCCAGGTGGTTTTTCATATGGCGATTATCTTCGATCCGGCTCCATAGCCCGTTACTCTCCTATCATGGAAAAGGTAATTGAATTTGCCAGCCGCGGTGGTTTTGTTTTTGGAGTATGTAATGGTTTTCAGATTCTTTGCGAAGCCGGCCTTCTTCCCGGAGCTTTATTGCACAACCACAACCAGAAATTTATTTGCAAAAATACACACATTACTGTTGTCAATCATCACACCTGCCTGACTTCACTAGCTCCTTCAGATGGTGCATTAAAGATTCCAATTGCCCATGGCGAAGGACGTTATTATGTTGATCAGTCTACCTTGCGTGAAATGAATGAAAACAATCAGATTCTATTCCGCTACTGCGATGAAAACGGAAAAATCACAAGTGATTCCAATCCAAATGGCAGCCTTGAAAATATTGCAGGTATCAGCAATGCCAATAAAAATGTATTTGGTATGATGCCTCACCCTGAGCGTGCATCTGATGATGAATTGGGAAACACAGATGGCCGAATCCTTTTTGAGTCCGTACTTTCTTCCTTCAAAAATAAGTTGTGTCAGGCTTAGTCTCTTGATAGGAATTTTCCTGAATATTTGATTCTGTGCATTTGCTGCATGGCAAACATTGCTTGTAAGCTACACTTGTCAGGGATTAATCCAGAGCACAGAATTTCCCGAGCCATGCTCATTTTCTTCCCAAAGATCATTTCCGGGATCGAGTAGCCACTCTCCATCTACAATAAACTTGTAGGTATGTTTTCCATTGTTTAAGTAAATTGGGAATGACCATATGCCGTCCTTTAGTTCAAGCTGATAGTTCCATTCATCCCATCCATTGAAACTTCCTGAAATAAGAACTCGTTCAGCTGATTCAAATCCCCTTAGTGTAAAAGTATAATTTGATTTGAAATAGAGTACTGAATTAACAAACTCACCCTTACCTACTTTGAGTGTGTTTGCAGGATCACTTATCCAGTTTCCATCAACAACAAATTTGTATTCATAGGTGCCTGGAGCAAGAATATAATTCAATTGCCAGCCCTCGAAACTTCTTTCCATGGCTATTTCACCACCGTCCCAATCATTAAAACTTCCTGCCAGATATACATTTGTTGCATCATGAAATCCATCCAGTCTAAATGTATGAGCCTCTCCAAATCTAATAACAGAATTGGTATTATTGGTACCGTCCGTCATTTGATCCGGATTAGCAGGATCCGTTATCCAGTTACCATCAACTATGAACTTATAAGTATGTGTTCCATCGTTCAGATACATTGGCCGTCTCCAGCCATCCAATGTTCTGATCATACGAATCTCATGATCACTCCATTCATTGAAACTTCCTGACAGTATCACTTTTTTAGCATCCCGGAATGCATTCAGAGTAAATTCATAATTATAGACAAAATAGACCGAATTATATCCACCTTCTCCGTCACCTTCCTTCAGATCGTTATTCCTGTCGTGTTTCCACCGGCCGTCGATAATGTATTTATAAAGATGTTTCCCGGGATAGAGGTCCAGCTCGGCAATCCATCCGGAATCAGTTTTCTGCATCCGGGTTTGTGAAGTGCTCCAGCGGTTAAAAGTACCCGAAAGCAGAACAGTCTTAGCTACATCGTTCTCAGGCAGGAAGAAAGTTACCCTGTTTTGTTTCTGGAAAAGTACCTTCTTCTCGAGTTTGTTAATGCCATACTCTACAGGTAAATCCACCTGGTCATTGATTATTTCATACAATCCTTTCAGAATTACATTTGACATCCAGGAATTATAAGAATCAATATTTTGTGTTGCTTTAGTGAGTTCAATAAATTGATCATTAATCATCTTAACTTCCCAGGTCACGTTAAGAATTTCGATAATATGTTCTCCATTAAGTGCTCTGGCTACCAGAGAGCTGTCCAGATCATACTGTTCCCGAATACTTCTCATCTCCTCATCGGTCCAGCCTATGTTAAGGCGAAACACAAGCCTTCCATCTTCCACCTTACACACATCCTTACCCGGTTGTGCATTCAGTGTTATTGAAAACAGAAATAACATGGCTATTGATAGTCCAATCAATATTCTTTTCATTCTGAACCCTCCTTCCAATTGAAACAGATTTCAATCTCTTTCTGTTCTAAATTAATACAAATAATCCCCTGGGTGAAAAAATCGAATCCCAACATGCCACCAATGGGTATACCGTACAGTTCCCTCAGATGAGATAAATCTGTAAGTATACAACCCATATCCTTGATATTGGAATCCTTAATT
>Ga0233443_1003588_pt1 | contig 10687 bp, 11 predicted proteins | sample SI_123_September_2_FD_182784 | JGI IMG/M metagenome (GOLD analysis project Ga0233443, IMG submission 182784) | Seawater microbial communities from Saanich Inlet, British Columbia, Canada - SI_123_September2016_200_MG | ecosystem: Environmental > Aquatic > Marine > Inlet | place: Canada: British... | reverse complement strand
GATTACACCGTCACGATCTAAAAAAATAACATTCATTTACACTTTGGCCTTTAATATTTCTTCTGGCTTCTTATGTGTCCACTTTCCTCTAGGCTTATCAATGTACTGAAAGTGCTCATTGGTAAAACTGCCTTGAACGCAAACATATCTATAAGACTTATCATTTATTGAAAGGTTGCTTTGTAAAATTGCGTCGCTAAAAGGTACAGGTCCAGTTAATGAAAATACCCCCAGAACCTTATCATTATTAATATTCTCTAGAATAATATCAATAGCACTCGACATAATTGGATGGTCTTTTTCTGTTGCAATAAAGTAGTTAGTATGTGCATTGCCATTATCTTTTAAAATAAAAAGCTCTTTATCTGATTTTTTAATAATGCCAGATAACGGAAAGACTAAATGTGCATCTATGTCCATGTAAATACCGCCAGAATGCTTTAATACCAACAAGCGCCAAAGATCTGCTTGTGCGGCGCCATCATTTAAACGCTCATATGCCTGAATTGTATTGGTATCAGAATTGTCTTTAATAAAGGTTAGGCGATCTTCAGTGCTAACATAGTGGTAGTCATAACTAAGACTCATTAATCGATTAAATAAATAGTTTAAATAAATAGGCAGACTTACCTGATTGGAATAATTAGTTTGCCAAATACTTTTTTGAATTTTTTGACTTTTTCCTTTAAAAAAAGCTTTACTATATACAGGAATGATAAATCTTTTCTTTGGGAGTAAAAAATGAAATGGATAGCTTACGAATACTTTACTAATATTTCCTATTAACTTTGATAGTCTATTGCAGATAAGAAGTAATAATTGCATAATATTTTTATAATTAAGTATCACAATAAGTTTACATTAAAATAAGAATTTTACAGTCAATTAATGAGCGTGATTAAAGTAGAACTAAGCCATAATAGTTACCAATCTTTAGTGAGCGATATAGATCGTTACTTTTCTTGCAGTGATGTCATATTGCAAGATGATCGAAATACCATTAAAGAGGTTGAATTTAATGGCGAAGTTTTAGTGGTTAAATCGTATAAATTACCTGGACTGATTAATAGCTTTATTTATACCTATTTCAGAAAATCCAAGGCATGGCGTGCCTATGAATATGGCTTAAAGGTTGAAAAGTTCACCCCTAGTGTTATAGCTAGAGTTGAATATTATCAGCCACTACTCAAAAAAAGCTATTTAATCTGTGAAAAATTTGATGCCGATTTTAATATGCAAGCGCCATTATTTAAACAGCATCCTGATAAAGAGAAAATTTTAAAGCAGTTTGCGCTATTTGTATTTGAACTTCATCAAAACAAAATTATTCACCACGATCTTTCTCCAGGCAATGTACTCATTAAAAACTCTAAAGAAGATTATCAATTTCAGATTATCGACATTAATCGGATGATTTTTAAAGTACCAAGCACCAAAGAACGTGCACAAAATTTTAGTAAGCTTTGGGCGAGTAATGAAGATTTAACAACTATATTAAAGTCGTATGCAGAAGTTGCTAATTTAGACCCTAATTTTGTTAGCATAGGTCTTGAATACAATCAAAGAAATAAAAATGGAAAAAATAGAAAACTTAAAATTAAAAAGGCACTGGGCTTATGCTAAATAAAATTTCCGTTGTTATTATTGTTAAAGACGGCGGCAAGACTATTAAAAAAGTTTTAAGCGCTTTAATTCAATTTCCTGATGTTGTGGTGTATGACAATGGCTCAACGGATGATACGATCGAAATTGCTAATAAATTTCAAAATGTTAATCTTATTCAAGGTGATTTTACAGGCTTTGGCCCTACAAAGAACAAAGCGACCACTTTTGCAAAAAATAATTGGATTTTATCTTTAGATGCTGATGAAATTCTAGGTAATAATTTTATAAATAAATTAAAGATAAAACACTTAAATCATCAAACAGTTTATCAAGTTTTTAGAAGAAATTACTACAAACATACGCATATTAAACATTGCTGGAATAATGACAAAATCGTTCGTTTATATCATTGTCAACAGACTAAATTTAATAATAAAAAAGTGCATGAGAGTGTATTGATAAAAGGTTTAAATGTGGAGTTGTTGGAAGGATTTATGGATCATTATCCATATGGCAGTATTTCTGATTTTGTAAAAAAATTAGATGCTTATTCCACTGAATTTGCCCGTGACAATGCAGGTAAAAAAAGATCTTCACCAATTAAAGCAGTATTAAACGGCGGCTTTTCTTTTTTTAAGACTTATTTTTTAAAGCGTGGTTTTTTAGATGGATACGCAGGTCTAGTTATTGCCTTCTCCCATATGGCAACAAATTTTTATAAGTATATTAAGCTCTATGAGCTAAATCAAAAAAAGTGAATATTTTAATTACTCGCCATGACAAAATTGGTGATTTTATTACCTCGTTACCACTTTACTACGTGGTTAAAAAGGCCAATCCTGATTCAATAATTTATGCATTAGTTTCAAAAGTAAATGTAGATTTAGCCAAAAAAATAGATTTTATTGATGAAGTTATTTTGTATGATAAAGATCATTTTTGGAAGACATTAAAAGCCGTTAAAGCTGCTAATATTAATATTAGCATTAGTGCGTTTATTGATACTAAGCTTGGCTGGATATTATTTTTAAGTCGTATTAAGATTCGCATTGCACCTGCCACCAAACTAGCTCAATTGTTTTTTAATAAAACCTTAAAACAAAGGCGCAGTCTTGTTGAAAAAACAGAAGTTAAATACAATTTAGATTTAGCAAAAACACTAGATGAAAAAATTGATCTAAATTATAAGATACCTTTGCTTGAGTTAGACAATAAACAAAAATTTAGAAATAATAATCAGTTAAATAATAAAAAAATTGTGCTATTCCATTCTGGCTATGGCGGCAGTAGTGATGGAAATCTTTCGTTGGAGGATTATGTAAGACTTGCTGAAGTTGTTAGAGGGTTGCATAACATTCAAGTAGTATGGGTATTTGGCCCAGATGACTTAGGCGCAAAAGATAAAATAAGTGCGTTAATTTCAGATTTAGATATTATGTATCAACCCCCAACAGTAATGGACTATTGTTACTTGATTAGAGACAGCGAATTACTCATTAGCACTTCAACTGGACCTATGCATTTGGCAGGAGCGCTTAACATTAAAACGGTTAGTTTTTTTGGTAGTGGTTTATTTGCCAGCTCTAAGCGCTGGGCAACAGTGAATGATGGCGATAAACAACTGAATATTGAAGTTGACATGCATTACCAACAAGATTTTTTGCGAAAAATAATTGATTTAATCATTCAAAAAATTAATCTATAAGACTTTATTCGTGATAATTTTAAAAAAAATGCTAGTAAGGATAAAAAAACCAGGTTAATTAATGTATATCAAGTTCGCATAAAATCTCTATTTTATGAATTTAAATATTAAAGATCTCTATTTTCTTAGTTTGTAGTAACTTAAATGGTTGTTTGACTTCAATCTGAGTATTCATCTGGGTGCCAGTCTCCTGAGAAGAAGTCGAGTAAGGCGTTTGAAAGAGTTTCACGTGGACCGGTAATTGCAGCCTCCATAGATTGTGGAAGTCCGTGGCGACGGCTTGTGGCAATTTTTATTTTTTCAATGTTTCTTCTACTTAAATGCCCACTGAACCAAATATCATCCATTCTCATGGCATTATCTGGCGCGCCATCAAGCGACTTTAATGTTTCAATATTGAAATGTTCGGGTCTTAAAGAATAGCCTCCGCACCCTTCGATAATAGCAACACGACAACTACCGTCCTTAATTCTCCTACCTGGTGGACTCTCAAAAAAATGGTGGTTTTTAGTAATAGGATGCCCACTAGAACAAAAAACCTTCTTTCCATGTGATTGTTGATCGGCTTTGAAAAAATTTTCAATCAAATCTTTAGGGTAAATCATGTCATCATCAACGACAATGATTAAACAATCTTCGTTTTGATGTCGTTCAAGTGTTGGTATTAGTTTACTAGCGGGCCCATAATCATAATCAAGCCAATTAATTGATACAGAGGTTAAACTCTCAAGCCATAAAGGGACGGACCAATCTTTATCTTCTTTTTGTGGATTAATTGCTAAATTTAACTCGATTATGCTTGGACAGTATGTTTGCTGTAATAAGCTAATGATGGTAGGTTTAATTTGAGCGATACGTGAAGGAACAGTTGTAAATGTTATAATAATTTTTGGCTTTGATTTATTCGGAACAAAGTCCCATTTTTTAAGTCTTTTTAGTTGATAAATAAATGCGCGAATATTTTTTGTACTCATTTGATTGATTTTGATTTATTTTAAAATTCATTTGAATGTTATCATAATAATTTTTCTAATATTAAACAGATGTAAAATTACTTTTTTTTAATTACTCTTTTTAAAATTATGAGATTTTTCCGTAAATTAAAATGGCTATTTGGAACATACTTAATGCCAAGACACATTGCCACTGTTAAAACTGAAAATGGTATATTGAGTTTTGATAACAAAGATAGAACATTAGGGCGCGCACTAAATATAGATCGAGAGTTTGAAAGTGTTATGATGAAAAGAACAGCTGCTTTATTGATAGATAAAGGATTCATTCAGCAGTCAGAGAATAATACAGTAATGGATGTAGGTGGCTATATTGGCATGAGTAGCATTGGGTTTCTCAATTTTGGTTTATTCAGTAAGGCATTGATATTTGAACCTAACCCTAATAGTTTTTCACTGATTGAAAGAAATATTAAACAAAACAGTTTTTCCCATAGAATTTCTGCATTTAATCTAGCATTATCAAATGAAAATTCTAATTTAATAATGGAGCTTAGTCATAAAAATTTCGGTGACCATAGAATTAGACAAGATGGGGAAATAGTAAAAGGACATTATAAAGAGGAAGGTAGAAAGGTAATTGATGTAAATTCTATTTCTTTAGATGAATTTATAGAAAACAATAGTGAAATATGTGTTGACGATGTTTCTATGGTGTGGATGGATATACAAGGGCATGAAGGAAAGTTCTTACAAGGTGCCTATGGTTTTCTGTCTAAGCAGAAAATACCAGTAGTTATGGAGTTTTGGCCTTATGGGTTGCTACGTTCAGGAACCACTAAAGAGGAGTTTTTATCAATAATTAAAAAGCTTTTTACGCATTTCTATATTGTGGATAAAGAATTACCAGGTTTAAAAGAGATCTCGCAAGTAGAGTCTTTATTCGATGAGTCTGCTAAAACACCATCAGGCGGTTATAATTTAGCATTTGTTAATAAAAATTAAACGATTTTAAGCTAAATTTTTAGACCAACAGTAGTCTAACTATCTTGCAGATAAAAATCCATCTAACCTATATTATGTATAAGTATTTCAATGCAAAAAACAGCCTAAGCTTTTCAACTATGCTTTTTTTAATTTTTGGCGCAACCATTGGAAATGCTACAGCAACAATTGCTTTTTTATATTGATATTTGCCTGTACTTGGCTGTATAAAAATAACCAGAATAAATCAGAACCTTTAAATCTTAAAGAAAAAATATTTTTATATAGCATTGTGATGCTTAATGTTGTAGTTTTGTTAAGTAGCTACAACAACTACACCATTGACTTTAGTGCTATCGATGCGTTAACAAGATTCCTATTTGCAATACCTGTATTTTTTATGGCCAAGCGTATTGGTATCAATGTGGGATTAATAATATTTGGTGGAGCAATTGGTGCTATTTTAATGGGTATTCAAGAGGGATAAAGCAATTGGTTCTAGATAAAAAGGTACATCCATCGATGAATCGCTTTAGCTGATAAATGAATGCACGAATGTTTTTTTGTTATACTCATAAAATTATTTTATTTAAATTGATTCTCAATTAAGTATCAATAGTTTATTATTAATATCCAATTCTGAGTAAATAAAACCATCATAAGTATTCTCAATTTTTACACTAATTAGCTAGTTAATTTTTTTTTGCGTTAATAAGTGAAAAGTATAATGTAATATTGCGGCTTAATTAATTAAGCTATTTTTTTAAATAGTATGCTAAGTACATAACAACTCTGTACTGGTTAATATGGAAATGAGTAATGTCTAAAATAAAATCGTGTCTTATTTGTAGCTCTAAAAAAAATAAACACTATGCAGATTCTGGAATACATGAATATATTCAATGTGCTCAGTGTGGCCTAGTTTATCTAAAAAGAATGCCAAGTAAAGAAGATATTTATAAGGCTTATAACGGTGGATTTTTCAAGTCTTTTCGAAGAAAAATAACCGCACCTTTTAGAAAGCTAGAGAATTTATCTGGGTATGAAGAGCGTGTTTCAGATTTTAAAAAAAGATTAAATGCTTTATCTTTGTATAGTCCTGAGTTTTATAAATTGCATTTGTTAGATATAGGTTGTAATAAGTGCTTCTTGCTTGAGGCTGCAGTAAAACTCGGCTTTGGAAATGTCTCTGGAGTTGAGCTAGTGCCAGAATTGACAATACAGTTTCAAAAAAAATATCCACAATATAAAAAGCAAATCTACCATAGTGATTTTTCAAAATTGGATAAACAGATAGGCGATAAAGCATTTGATGTTATTACTGCATTTGATCTTGTTGAGCACTTAACAACTCCTGACTTAGACTTTAAGAATATCCATAGTTTGTTAAAAGAAAATGGGGTATTTTTATTTCAAACTCCCAATACTGACAGTAGAGAGGCTCAGGAGCTCAAAGAAAGGTGGGGTGCTCTAAAGGCTTATGAGCATTATAATTTATTTAGTGAAAAAAATATAATCCAATTTGGAATCCGAGCAGGGTTTAGTAAAATTGATATTATTGATAACAAACTCTTAAACAATGGAGATATGATGGTTCTTATGACGAAGTAAGCGCATGAAATTAAATTATAAATACAATCCTGCCGTATCAAAAAAGAATAAGTTTTTTTTATCTAGTATAACGACAATTGATGTAAAAAAAATTGTCGTTATACGCCATGCAGCAATTGGTGATTTTATGAATATACGCCCTTTTTTGCTAGGGTTGAAGTCATTTTTTCCTAATGCTAAAATTACCTTAAGTACTATTAATACCTATACATATGGCACCCCCGATGATTTAATTGATGATGTTCATATTATTGATCGAACGATTAGAGGTAAAAAAACTAGTATTTTTCAGAGAATAAGACAAATTAGACAATTACCTCAAGCTGATTTATTGTTTGATTTAACAGACAGTTCTTTATCTTTATATACGGCAATTTTTTCTAAGCCAAAATTAAAAATTGGTTATTCTTATCGTCCATCAAGGCGTTTTTTTTATGATATTTCCACTTTAAGAAGTGATTTTGTCTTAGAGGCTGATTCGGTGTTACATATGCTTTACATATTTGGATATTCTCGTCATGGTGACTTGGAATATGGCTATGATAAGCTTTACCCTAAGAAGCCTATAAAGCAAATTGTGTACTTTGCTGGCGCCTCTATGAAGAATAAATGTTGGAGCGAGGATAAATTCACCAATTTAATTGATCAGCTTTCAGATCAATATCCTGATTATCAACATGTTATTCTACAAGGTATTCGTGACGATGAGAAATTTTTAGAAATCTACACTCCGCTATCTGCCAAAGATAATATTGCCTTACAACAGACCATGAATTTAGATGAAGTGATGCAATTTTTGTCTAATAGTCATTTACTGATTTCAAATGATACAGGTATTAGAAATATGGCTATCGCAACATGCACCCCAACCATTGGTATATTTTTTGATATTGCACCATTTAAGTATTGGCCCAATGAAAAAATTCATGACTGTGTTTTTAATGAAGATTACCAGCAGCCATCAGTCGATAGTGTTCTTGAAAGTGCCCGAAATATAATGAAAATTCTATAATTTAATTTAAGCGCTAAAGTATCATATTCGTATGAGAAAAATAAATACAATGGTTGATAATTTTTTACCTACATGGATTGGACTTTGGGTATTTTTATTTGGTGTTAGTGTGCTAACTTTTTCAGCACTGCCAGTAGTTATATTGCTATTTACTATATTTTATGAAACTATCTCTAAGCGTAAAAATAATATACATTTTTCTTTAAACAGAGAGGAAAAGGTATTTATTTATTTAGTTTTATTTTGGTTCTTTTGGCAATTTTTTGGTGTCGTCTATCAGCCGCTAGATTATGAGTATGAAAGTATAAGAGAGCAATTTAGTGCGTTTGACAATGCATCTCGCTGGCTATTGTTGTTACCTATTTTTTTCTTATTAAGGCGTCATATTGTTGATTGGCGTTTAATGGCAGTTGGCATGAGTATTGGGGTTATTATTTCTGTTGGTGTTGCTCATTATGAGGTTTATTATTTGAATATAGATCGTGCAGATGGTTTATCAAATCACACTATTCCTTTTGCAGATTTAATGGTGGCTGCTGATTTAATTTTATGGATGTTTATGATTCAAGCTTGGAATAGTCAACAAAAAATGCTTTCATATTTTTTATTAATCGCTAGTATTGTTGCATTTTACGGCTCGCTCTTATCTGTTACCCGTGGGGCATGGCTAGCTTATTTATTTATGTTATTAATTTGGTTGGTTTATGTTATTAAGCAAAGTTTTTTTGATAAAAAGCATTTATTATCCAAGCCAGTTTTGTTTAGACTGTTATTTGCTATTATTATATTTTTTTCCGTGTCTCAAACTGAGCAATATCAAGTTTTAAAATCTAGAACTCAATCAACTATCGATAATTTTTCTAGCAGCAATTATGAAGGCGCAAGTTCTAACAGGATTCATATTTTTAAGGATGCAATTACACATGCAAAACAACACCCGTTTGGAATTGGTACTAGAAATTTTGAGAAAATTGATCCTAATGGGTATCCGTTTAATGCACACAATCAAATATTAAATGTGTGGGTTGAAAATGGCATACAAGGCGTGATTAGCTTGGTATTATTAATCATGTTTTTATTAAGATTTTTTTGGAAAAATTTAAATCATGCGAATACTATAATTGGTATTTACGCCTCATCTGGATTGATGTTAATTGTCAGTTATATTATTTTTTCACAAAGTCATACTATATTTGACCATCATCAAACATTAATATTTTTTATTTTTTATTTGTATTTCTTTTTTGCTCAAATTCAAGCTTTAAATAGAACGAATTAAATTTTATGTAATTTTTACACCTACTCTCACAAACACATCTTACAGGTACAGAAGTGTATGCAGCAGATTTATGTAAATATCAAATGAGCGAGAGGTATGGCTGTGTCTTTAATGAAGACTATCAGCAGTCATCAGTTGCCGACGTCCTTTATAGTGCGCAAAGAATGATGGATAATTTATAGTTAAATGTAAAGCTTAATGTTTCTTAAAGATTTTAGGAATGATTATGACTTTCCAAGGTGCTAATAAACTGTTTCAGGTGTTCGTTAGGTGCAAAAACATAATTACAGTCATAGTCCTTTCCAATCTTGTTAAGATCTGTAATTGTTTCAGTTTTTTGAGATACTAGATTAACCCCCAAAATGGAGTAATTCATTTTCTGAATGAAATTACAAATATTCATAGCAGAATCGATATCCTCTTGATTTTTAGTAAATAGAATTTCAACATAAAGATATGGCCTGTATTGTTCAATACTTTTCTCCATGCCTTTTAATACCATTAGCTCTGCACCTTCAACATCAATTTTAATAGCTGATATTTTTTTCACTTTTAATAAATCCACTAGGCTGTCACCGGTCATACTTAGGGTGCTGAAAGAAAACCCTTTTTTATATTCATGATGTTGCTTGATGAGCGAGCCCATTCTGTCGTCATGGGTGTTGCTATAGAACTCCACAACTTCATTTGAATCGCTTAGTGCCGTTGTAAACAATTTTGCACGTTCGAACTGGTTAAGTCTAATAAGCTCTTGTGTATAAAAAATACATGCTGGGCTTGAGTCAATGCCGTAGTAGTCTACTTCATTTGATAGCGCTTTAAGTTTGACTAAGTACAGTCCAACATTGACACCAACATCAATAATACACCCTTCTTTGGTTTTGATAAAAGACTCTAAGCAGTTAGACATCCAAAATTCAGCAGGAACAATGTATCCGCCATTACGCATGCCGTAGATAAGTGGTATTTTGAGTTTTAGTCCTAAGTAGTTAGTTTGGACATATCGAATGTGAATTTCAGATAATAGAGCGGTCCACTCTCTTTTTATTTTTTTAAGTATTTTCATCTTTTTTAAAATCTATTCTTGGTGTCACATAAAAAGCATAGTTTATACTATCAATACAATATGAATATTATTTTACAATAGCTCAATGAGAATTCTTCACCTACTTTCCCAAACCCACCTCACGGGTGCAGAGGTGTATGCGGCAGATTTATGTAAATATCAAATGAGCGAGGGACATGAGTGTTTTATCATTTCGGACACTTTGTCAGTTAAATCTGATGCGAAATACACTCCAATGTCGATTCATAATCGAAAGTATATTAGTCGCATTCGCAATATTAGAGGACTAATTAAATTTTGCAAACGACATCAGATTGATCTTATTCACACACATTCAAGAGCAGGGAGTTGGCTGGTTAATATCGTACGTTTGTTTGTTAATATTGCCTATGTGTCAACCATTCATGGGCGCCAAAGTGTGCATTTTTCAAGCAAGCGTAAGAATATTTATGGGCAACGTATTATTGCGGTG
>Ga0233443_1003587_pt1 | contig 10688 bp, 2 predicted proteins | sample SI_123_September_2_FD_182784 | JGI IMG/M metagenome (GOLD analysis project Ga0233443, IMG submission 182784) | Seawater microbial communities from Saanich Inlet, British Columbia, Canada - SI_123_September2016_200_MG | ecosystem: Environmental > Aquatic > Marine > Inlet | place: Canada: British... | reverse complement strand
CGGGTTTCCCTAATGGCACTACTGATCATTTCGCTTGAATCGTGCAGGGTTTTTAAGTGTTTTCCCTCTTTCAATTCTTGTTTGAGTGTGCTAAGTTTAATATTGGTAATGGATAAGGTCTGGGCAATTCCGTCATGCAGAAAGTCAGCCAACCTTTTTCGTTCTCTTTCTTCTGCTCTTCCCAATTCAATGTTTAATCTTTTTAGTTTTGATTGGTAACTTTCTATTTCATGGAGTGTTTCGCTAAGCTTTACATTTCTTTCCCGCAATGAATCTTCAGCTTGCTTTATTCGAAGCATTACATTTACAGTAGCTTCAAATTCAGAATGATCAAATGGTTTGGTGATAAATGCATCAGCACCGGCCTTAAGGCCTTTAATCCTGATGGAGGTATCCTCTCCAAGAGCAGAGATAAGCAATATGGGAATGTTGCTGGTTCTGAGATCAGATTTGAGTTCTTCGCAAACTTCAAAACCGTTCATGCCCGGCATGTTAATGTCTAGTAGTATGGTTTCAGGTAAGTTGCTGAGAGCCATGTTGATTCCGGCACGCCCGGTGCCGGCTAACCGAACCTCATAGTTCGGAAATTTCGATTGTAAGATGACCATTATCAACTCCTGGTTCAGAGCAAGGTCATCGATCACAAGAATATTCTTCATTGTGCGAGTTTATGTTTTCCTTTAAATTGATTGTTGTCTCCTACGCAATAAGTGTCTGTAAGGTTATCAGAATTCCGGTAATCCCTCAGAATTTTGGTAAGTGCACTCAAACCTTAACAAAATGTTAAGTATGTGCAGGTAATTCGAACAACTTACTTTGATTAATAATATATTCGCTGACTGTTATTTATAATATGTTATCGAAATCACAATGTTTTATGAGAATTACACTGATCTTACTTTCGTTATTAGTGGTTATTAGCGCTTCCGGACAGAAGAATTACAAACACATGATGGCCGATCCTCAGGTGAATTTCTATGATGTAGTAAAAGAAGCGGAAGCTTATTTTACAATTCATGCTAAGGATAAGGGATCCGGTTGGAAAGGATATCAGCGCTGGAGGGCAGATAACGAAAGCAAATACTATCCGGATGGTGACAGAAGTATGGTTGATCCGTTCTTTACTGAAAAAGCCTATTTGAATATTATGGAGGCCCAAAATACAAAAAGCCTGTTCTCTGGTTCATGGCGTGATTTAGGCCCTTATGATGCGAATAATATTACCAGTCATTATTCTCCCGGCATTGGCAGAGTCGAGTGTTTTTGGGTTAATCCCAACGATAGCAATCATATTTATATGGGATCCCGTAGTGGTGGATTCTGGAGAACCTCTGATGAAGGTGCTGGTTGGGAAAATACCACTGACTACCTTACCGCATCGGGAGTTAATACCATTGCTGTTTCTCCCGGAAATTCAGATTCAGTGCTGATAAATGTACAGAATGCAGGAAATAATACCAGTCATGGAATCTTTCGTTCAACAGATGGAGGAGCGACCTGGAATCTTACAGCCTTTAATCCTGTTAATCTTGGATGGGGTGGCCTTGGAACCAGTAACAAGATCTTTAAGATTGTATATCATCCAAGCATACCAAATTTGGTTTTTGTTGGTACTTCAAAAGGTATTTTTAAGTCAACAGATAATTTAAGTACCTGGAGTGTCCTTCTGAGCAGTGCCGACATAACCGATATTGAGTTTCATCCCTTCAATCCCAATATTATTTACCTCTACGATAATTATTACTGGAGCTCATCACAAAATGTGGTTTTTCGCTCGGTCAATTTAGGCGTGAGTTATACAGAGTCTAACCAGATTGCAGGCAATAGCGATGCAAAGGGGCATATTGCGGTAACACCTCAATGCCCGGATTGTGTCTTTTTCGCTTCATCAAATGGTGTTTGGAAATCAACGGATGCAGGGATTAATTTTACGCTCCTTAGCAATCCTGATGAAAGTTGTCAGGGTTTTGCAGTGTCCGATACCGACAGTTCTTCCATGCTATACGGATACGTTGACCTGGAATTAAGCACCAATGGAGGAGCCGGTTTTACACAGGTTACCGCCTGGGCCAATAGCAATCCTGATAGTTCGTACGTTCATGCCGATCTTAGAACAGCTGAATCGGTAAATGGTGTTTATTATGTTGGCACAGATGGTTATTTGGCAAAAAGTACAGACAATGGCTTTTCATGGACGCGCTTAAATGACGGAACAGGAATTCGTGAATTCTATGCAGTAGGTTTAAGTCAATCGAACTGGATGGTTCAAATGGCTGGTTCACAAGATAATGGAACAAGTATTCTTGATGAATTGGGATGGATAGAGTGGAACGGTGGAGATGGTATGGAAGCGATCGTACAGCCCCTGAATGATGATTGGATGATGGGAAGCTGGCAATATGGAACCCGACAAAGAACCAAAGATGGTGGACAGTCCCGACAAGGTGTGAGCACTCCTCAAAGTGGTTCATCTCAGGCAGACTGGCAGGCACCTTTACTTTTTAATCCAAATCATCAAATGAAGGTATACCATTTTAGCGACAGTATTTTTGTTTCCAATAAATTTGGAGGAAACTGGAATTATGTTGGTTCACCTGATATTGGTAAAATTAAGGTGGCCGCAATTGCCGAGAATAACTCTGCACTGATGATCGTTTGCAGAAACGATGATATTTTGCTTTCTGCCGATACCGGAGCAACCTATACAAGTATCTCAACTGGTTTAACGGGAAATTCCATTACCGACATTGCATTCGACCCAAAACATGACAGTACCATTGTTGCCGTTTATAATCGATATCAGAACGATAATGAGAAAATTTTTATTTCTCATAATCTGGGTGGAACCTGGACCAACATTAGCTACAATCTGGGCAACATGCCGATACGGTCGATACTTATCGATCATACACAGGATCGGAACATCTATGTTGGCGCTGAAATTGGCGTTTATACAATGCCTATGAATGGTAACAACTGGATCGACTATAGTGCCGGATTGGCAAAAACAACCGTAAGGGATCTGGAGATTCAATATGGAAGTAATGTATTGCGGGCAGCAACATGGGGAAGAGGTCTCTGGGAATACACTTTGGTAGGCCGCAATGATTATCCCGCTATTCTGACAACACAAATTACCAATCCGCCAACGGATCTGACACCTTTGGAGAACTTTTCCCAGTATGTGACTTCTGTTATTTCCTATGATGGTAGCTTATCTTCTGTTTTTGTGAAATGGTCAGTAAATGGCAATGGAATGACAAACACCTTATCCATGCAAAACACTCAGGATAGTACCTGGGTAACACAATCGCCCATACCGAACTATCCTGCAGGATCGGATATCTATTTTAAAGTATTTGCAGTTGGTAATTCGGGAGATACAAGCGAAACTTACCGATTCATGTATAGCGTAAAACACTTTGACTATTGTGAATCTTATGGAAATATGGATTATACTACCGCAGTTACATTGGTTGATTTCAATGGTATTTATAATCAAAGTGGAAAGACCCAACCCTATACAGATTATTCCGACAGCCTGTCAACCGTGGTGGAATCCGGTAACTCCTACTTGCTAAACGTAAATCTGGATACTGATGGTAACTATGTGATTCATGCTAAAGCGTGGATTGACTGGAACAGGGATGGAGAGTTTGATGTTTCATCGGAAGAATACGACCTTGGAACAGCGCAGAATACAGCCAATGGCCCAACTAATCTTTCGCCCCTGACCATTGTGGTTCCGTCTTTCGCCCTTGCGGGTGAAACTTTGATGCGTGTGTCGGCAAAATACAACAATGATCCTGAACCTTGTGCAACTGGTTTCGATGGTGAAGTTGAGGATTATACATTATTTGTTGAGTGCGAAACTGTGCTTGCGAATATTGTTGCAGAAAGTTGTGGAACGTACACGTCGCCAAGCGGCAACTATACTTTTACTACATCAGGCAACTATGCCGATACAATTGTTAATACCCAGGGCTGTGATAGTTTATTAAATATTGACCTTACTATTACCGAGCTTGACACATCCATAATTGACTTCAATGGTTACCTGATGGCCGGAGCGCTGAGTGGAAGCTATCAATGGATAGATTGCGACAACAATAATGCATTAATTCCTGGTGCAACAGCCCAGAGTTTTACACCGGCAGTTAGCGGTAATTATGCAGTTATAGTTTCAGAGAATAGCTGTGTTGATACTTCGTACTGCTATTTTGTTTTACTGGTAAATATTGAAGAAAATACCGGTTTTGAAGACCTGATGATATATCCAAATCCAACTTCATCTGAATTTAATATCAGCCTGGGAGCGATTTATCAGGAACTTGAATTGATTGTTTCAGACCTGACAGGAAAGGAGATTTACCGTAACAATTATCGGGAAACATCAGGTATTGAAATGGATCAACCATTGAGTGCCGGTGCTTACCTGGTTAACATACAATCCGGAGAAAAGAAAGCTGTTGTACGTTTGATGGTACAATAAGCAGAATCGTTAAAACCGTGCATTCTCCGGGCTGGCCATGAACCAGTAGAATGGTGTGGCCAATGTTGCTATTGGTCAGGATAGCTGTGATCCATTGATTCATAAAATTTTAGCAGCAATATGCAATGAATCTTAAGCAGAAGGACATTGTTTAATTTTGTAACTTGTTGCCATAAATTTAACAATCATGAATAAGTCTATTATCTCTGTTTTGTCGGGTGTGTTGCTCACTTTAACATTGCTTGTTAGCATTAGCTTTATTTCAATCTCACAAGTACCTTCTTCCTGTGATGCTCCATTGAATGTTAATGTTACTAACATCTCATTTAATACAGCAGTCGTCTCCTGGGATACTGTACCGGATGCATTCTACTACCGTGTGAGTTATAAGAAATCGACACAGGCCAACTGGTATTCTGTTTCAACTACATCTACATCCAGAACATTGTATTCTCTTACAGATACCTGCGAGTATTACTTAAAGGTTCAGACCTATTGCGGATATGGTTCTTATAGTAATTGGACGCCAGTTGATACCTTTTGGACTCTATCCGGAAGTAGCTTTTGCTCTCTGCCGACCAATATTCAGCTAAGCAATATTACCAACAACAAAGCTACCCTTAGCTGGGATGCTGTTACTGGTGCCTATTATTATAAGATTCATTACAGGAAAACAACGCAGGCTAACTGGTATACAACTTCTTCAAGTTCGCTGAGCCGAACCTTGAATGGCTTGAGTCAGGAAACGGAGTATGAATACAAGCTACAAAGCTACTGTGGCTATGGCTTGTTTAGCAATTGGACAGCTATTGACACCTTCTCAACTTTATCAGTGAGCAGCATGTGTGGTTCTCCGGGTAATGTTTTGGTAGATAATATTACGCATAACAGCGCGGTCATAAGCTGGGACTCTGTATCCACAGCAAGCTTTTATATGGTGAAATACAAAAAGACCTCACAGTCGTACTGGTATACTACCTCAGACTCTGGCCTAAGTAAAAATTTGCAGGGATTAAGTCAGACAACTGATTATGAATTTAAAGTACAGTCCTATTGTGGCTATGGTTTATATAGCGACTGGTCTCCGGTAGATACATTTACTACGCTGTCAGGCAGTAGCATGTGTGGCACGCCGATAAACATTTCAGTGGATAATATCACACATAACAGCGCTACAATCAGTTGGGATACGGTTGGTTCAGCCAGCTACTATAAAATTCAGTATAAAAAAACTTCACAGACTTACTGGTATAATGCGACATCAAGTTATACCTACCGAAACCTAAGCTGGTTGAGCCAAAATACTGAGTATGAATTCAAAGTACAGTCCTATTGCGCTTATGGTTTGTACAGCGACTGGTCTCCTGTAGATACTTTTACCACATTGTCAGCCAGCAGCATGTGTGCCACACCGATAAACATTTCAGTGGATAATATCACACATAACAGCGCTACAATCAATTGGGATACGGTTGCTTCAGTCAGCTATTATAAAATTCAGTATAAAAAAACTTCACAGAGTTATTGGTATACAGCGACATCAAGTTATACCTACCGAAACCTGACATGGCTAAGTCAAAATACCGAATATGAATACAAGGTACAGTCTTATTGCGGCTATGGTTTATACAGCGACTGGTCTCCGGTTGATACATTTACCACGCTCTCCGGAAGTAGTATGTGTGCAACACCTATTAATATGTATGTGAATAATATCACACATAATAGCGCTACCATTAACTGGGATACGGTTGCCACAGCTTACTACTATAAAATTCAGTATAAACAAACATCTCAGAGTTACTGGTACACAGCATCAGGTAGTTATACCTACCGAAACCTAAGCTGGCTAACTCAAAATACTGAATACGAATACAAGGTACAGGCTTATTGCGGATATGGGCTATACAGCGACTGGTCTCCGGTTGATACCTTCACAACGGTGTCAGGAAGTAGTATGTGTGCAATCCCTTCAAATATCAGCATTAGCAATGTTTCTTATAATACCGCAACCCTGAGCTGGGATGTTGTACCGGCTGCCTCATACTATAAAATAACTTATAAGGAAACGACCCAGAGTTCATGGTATACCACTTATTCCAGTTTAACCACCAGAAGCTTAAACGGATTAAGTGACACAAGTGACTATGAGTATAAAATTCAATCTTATTGCGGCTATAGTTTGTATAGCGACTGGTCACCCGTTGATACTTTCACAACACTTTCTGGAAGCACCATTTGTTCAACACCTCAAAATATTACGGTTGATAACATTACCCATAACAGTGCTACAGTAAACTGGAACCTTGTTGCCGGGGCTTCCTATTACAAGATTCGATATAAAAAGACAGCTGTAAACTATTGGTACACAACTACCAGTAGCTATGCATACCGGAACCTCACCGGCTTAAGCCAGAATACTGATTATGAGTATATGATTCAGAGCTTTTGTGGTTCTGGTCTTTACAGTGATTGGTCAAGCGTAGATACCTTTACAACTCTTTCAACCAGTGTAATGTGTCCTACACCGGCCAACGTAATAGTAAGCAATATTGGTAATAGCTCAGCTACTTTTAACTGGGATACAATTCCTGGTGCTAACTATTATAAATTAAAGTACAGAAGAGCAAGTCAAAATTACTGGTCGAGCTACACAAGCTATAATCCGGAAATCACACTAAACTATTTGTACGATACTACTCTTTATTATTATCAGCTTCAAACATACTGTGGTCCTGTACTTTACAGTGATCTGTCACCAGTTGATTCTTTTTTGACGCTTTCGAATAATGCAGTCTGTGGCATTCCGGGAAATATTATGGTGAGTAATATATCATATAATGCAGCCACCATAACATGGGATAGCATACCCGGTGCCTACTATTATCTGTTACAGTATAAGAAAACCAGTAGCAGCTATTGGAGTACCTCTTCTTGCTACACCAATGAGAAGGAACTTAGTTATTTAAGCGACACAACAGAATATCAGATCCAGGTTAAAACCTATTGCAACTATGGATTGTACAGTAGTTATAGCCCTGTTGGTTCATTTACAACTCTGTCTGTTAATACTGTTTGCGCTCCACCGTCCAATTTACTCGTAAGTAATGTAACAAATAATAGTGCATCACTTTCGTGGGATGCGGTGCCAGCGGTTTATAATTATCAGATAAAATACAGAAAATCGACTCAAAGTTATTGGAGTAGTACAAGTAGTTATACTACACAAAAGGATCTGACGTATTTAAGCGACACTACCCTCTACTACGTCCAGATAAAAACTTATTGTGGATCGGGTTTATATAGCGATCTGAGTCCGGTAGATTCGTTTACAACTTTGTCGAATGCAAGTGTTGTTTGTTCTTTGCCTGCCAACATCACATTAAGCAATATTACTCAATCTGGTGTAACTGTCTCATGGGATTTGGTTGCAGGTGCAACTAATTACTATATCAAATACAAAATTCCGGGACAAAGCTATTGGTCAACTACATCAAGTGCTGGTAGTTCTAAGACAATTACATGGATGTCGCCAATCACAAATTATGAATTGTTCGTTCTGACTCAATGTGGCTATGGTGTGCATAGTGATACTTCTCAGATTTTCACTTTTACCACGCTGAGCGGTACAAAGAATGATTATGCTGCAGCCGAAAACATTAATGATATACGTGTGTATCCAAATCCGACAAAAGGCTGGATAATGGTTGATGCCGGAGACAGGAAATGGGAGTACCTGGCCTTGTATGATCTTCAGGGTCGAAAACTGGCAACTTATTTATATAATTCTGATAAGCAGATTCATCTCGAAAATATCAATGCAGGAATGTATGTGTTACGATTCTATGATAAGCACGCACTAATTGGAACGAGAAAATTGATCCTGCAATAGTAAGACAAACATTGTTGAGAGCAGAGCTGTCCTACCTTTTGGACAGCTCTGCTTATTTTAGGATAGGTTATGAAAACCTATTGTAATGGCTTCATTCTAAATTAATTCTAATTTGAAGCAACCTTTTCGTAAGCTGATTTGACTATTAAATAGAGTAGATTTTAGAATAGGATAGTTAGAATTTTTCAATTTAATTCGGTATTGTAGGGAGTAAAGGCCTGGTCTTAGGACCAGGCCTTCCTTTGTTCTGTACTGAGCTTAAACGTGAGGGCGAAACCGGTTCGCACAGTAAAACATGGAATTATCATTACCTGTCTGTTTATTCTTCTACAACACATTATAATGCGCAGCATCTAAGCCATGTTCAATTATTCAGTATTACTTATGTAATTGAACCTGATCACTGGAAATGAGATACTATTTGATAACAATTATCTTCCGGATTAAATAGCTGGCACCAAATGTTATCTTCATGAGATATGTACCGGCCTTCATAGTTTGCAAATCCAGTACTTCGCCTGAAGAAACAGATTGAAAGAATCCTACTCTCCTTCCCATAAGGTTGTAAATCTCAACATTCGAATTGATAATTCCATCTATTTGTAGTTTTCCGCATGATGGATTGGGAAAGATCCGAATAGATGAGTCTTCATATCGCTGCTCGTTGATAGACCAGGGATGATCATTGCAATATATCTCAATCTCTGATTTAAAGATGAGCTGGTTTTTAGAACTGCCATTGTCACAATGAACTTCGTAAGAGTAGGGTTTATTTATTTCCACTATGTTCGGATCGAGCTCTAATCCCAGGGAATATTGACCATCAGTACTTGCTATGAAGGAGCTGACAAAATATGGTGCTAGCGGTAGAGTCAGATCCAACGGAAGTCCGTTTGGATCGTTAATTTTAAATTCCAGCGCGAAAGTGACTGGATGTGAGGATGGAATCCATATATGCTCGAAAGCAGGCCTGTAGTTGGAGCCAATATTGTGTGCAAAAACAGGCGGCTCGATAGTACCTGCCAGATTCATTCTGACCATAGGAATATTGTCCATTCTATACCAGTCGCCATCTACTGTGAGATGAGAAACATAAGTTGAATTAGAATTGTATTTTTCGCTGAAGCCAATTAAAAGATCCATGTTGGGATCGGGTAAATCTTTCTCAAAACCGACAATGTAATTCCTGTTACCGGGTAGCAGGCAATCTGTCGGATCTATATTGAAGACAGGAATTGTTAACCATGATCCGATGTTATCTTCACGAATTTCAGTATTCAATGTACCACTGTGAGGAATTGGCTCAACGGAATCGATCCGGTAGACCATCCCCTTTAAAAAAGTACCCGGAGTTGTTCTGTAATCAACGAAAACAGAGATAGATTGTATGGTGTCATTGTTTGGAACAAAAAAAGCATTGCCAACAAAATCGCCAAGATCGTTCATGGCTTGCGTAAGAGAATCATTATAACTGAAATCCCGGGCAAAAATCTTATTGTCAGTTATTTCCCATTCGTTTATAGTTAAAGAATTATTTGCCGGATATTCATCCGGTTCTGACTGGATAACTTCAACACTTGCCTGATATACGCCTGTAAGTGTTGGGATAAATATGCCGGATAGAACTTCTAAGGTATCTTCGGAGTTGAGATTTGGTGTAGAAATGCTGTCTGAATGAAATAGGGTACCATCCAGCATAAGCTTAAAAATGGTTTTTATATTAGTTTGTTGAAAGGCACCACTGTTCGTTAACAGAGCTTCAAATCTCAATGGTGTTGATTGAATGAGTGGCATCTGTGTGTAGTGCCCGAAATCAACTGCAAAACCTGCAGTGTCAATTTGAACAGAGGAGACTGCAAACGAGCACAGTTGAAGATCGTTGTCTGGAAGTTCAAACAATAGCAAATCATCAATATGCCACCAGTAATCCCACAGTCCTTTCATTCTGAAATAGACACGAACAGAAGGCTGATTGGCGGCTATGCCTGAGATGTTGAATATCCTTTCTTCAGGATTGTCAGTCATCTGTCCAATGATAAATGAAGAATGTAGTTCGATCTCTGTCCATGTTTGACCGCTGTCAGCAGAGATTCCCAAATAGGTAGGATTTCCGTTGTAAGGATTGGAAGCTTCATTACCCCAGCGTCTGTAGAACTCCTCAAAAGCGATGCCTACTGCATCGTGGTTGGAGCAGTCGAATGGAGGAGAATAAAGATAGGAATCGTAGGCTTCCGAACCGTAACTATCTGAATCAAGTAATAGCCAACCATTTCCGGAGCTGAAGGATTGAAAGGGAGAGCTTCC
>Ga0233443_1003575_pt1 | contig 10720 bp, 12 predicted proteins | sample SI_123_September_2_FD_182784 | JGI IMG/M metagenome (GOLD analysis project Ga0233443, IMG submission 182784) | Seawater microbial communities from Saanich Inlet, British Columbia, Canada - SI_123_September2016_200_MG | ecosystem: Environmental > Aquatic > Marine > Inlet | place: Canada: British... | reverse complement strand
GGCTATTATCAGATAACGGTCCTTGCTATGTATCTGGCGAACTGAAGAAGTACCTCAAAACCAGAGAAATGGATCATACTCGTGGAGCTCCATATCATCCTCAGACTCAAGGGAAGATCGAGCGTTACCACCGTAGCATGAAGAATGTGATCAAACTGGATAACTATTACCTACCTGGGGATCTAGAGCTAGAGATCGCCAAATGGGTAGAATACTATAATAATGAGAGACTACATGAGTCGCTTGATAATGTGACCCCTGCAGATATGTATTTTGGAAGGAAGGAGAAGATCTTAACAAAGAGAGATATCATCAAAGAAAAAACGCTTCTGGAGAGGAAGCAGATTAACATGAAATCGCAGCACCAAGAGGTGTTTGCTTAATATGTTGGATGCCCAGAAAGTGTCTCTTATTTTTTAAGCGATCTTGTCCGAATTACTTTGACGACTTACAGACTCGACTAATTCGGCGGTTGAGCCTGAATGCTGTGCTGATCCCAGAGCCGTCACACTGAGCGGAGTCGAAGTGCCAAGGGTAGGTCCGATTGAAAATTTGTTTCGTTGGAAAAATACCTCCGGCTTCGACAAGCTCAGCCATCGGCTAAGCAGTTTGCACACTTTGGGTACCGCCCCTGGCGGGCTTCTGAACCCAATATTCCAATAAAAAAGGCAGCTGAAACCAACTGCCTTTCCTCAAACATTAAACTGATACTAATTATCTAAGCAGGGTAACCTTCTCAGATTTGAATTGGGCTCCAGCCTGGATATTGACAAGATAGATACCTGAGGGTAGTGGTGTATTCGCCATATCATTCCCATTCCAGGTAAGTGTATAGTTCTGACCTGCTGGATGATTCCCTCTAACATGATTCCATACCTGCTCACCAGCGAGATTGTAAATGCTGACGTTGAGATCATTCGCCTCAGCCAGATCATAGGTTAGGGTTACCGTTGGGTTAAAGGGATTCGGATAGAGTTTCACGACTTTCAAGGCATCAGGTTTTGTATCTTTACCAGGATTGACATAGGTAATTGTTTCTATGTGATCCTTGTGAAAGGTCTTGTTGCCCTGGTAATCAACATCAACCAACTGGTAGGAATAGCTCAAGCCTTCCTTCACCTTGGCATCAATATAGTAATAGTCTGTTGCCTGTGTGGTAGACCCCTGACCTTCCAGCGCGGGGTTATTAGTAAAGGAGGCTAGCTCTGCCCACTCCTTGGCATCGCTTTTACGAAGAATTATGAATCCGTGATTCTCGATCTCAGAATCAGTGGTCCAACTCAGTTTAACACCTTTTGATGAGGATTGGGTTGAAAAAGTTGAGAGTTCCACGGCTAAGGATTGGTCAAAATTTCCAGCATCGTTTGGGGTTTCACCAGATGTCAGGTTGAATCCAAGCCATTGTCCTGAGGTAAATGTCTGTGAGCCTTGACTCGTGTTATCAGTAAAAATGTCGCTGGGGATTCCACCCTGGACATATCCTCCGGCCCAATCTTCTTCAACATACATTAACAGATAGATTTGCGAGGGGCTACCAATTCCAGACCGTTCTATACTGCATTCCCAATAGCCAGTCCCCTTCCAATTGGATGTTGTGAATGAAGTACTCCCCCAAGAGGATTCAGAATAAATTCTTTTTATTTCAGAATTGTCCTGAGTTTTGAAAACGTAATGATAATTTGCAGTGAAGGGTAGTGTCGGATCAGTTCGCCAAGTCTCTCCGTCAGTTGTCCCCGTACCATTCGTAGCTGTAGTTTGAGGATCAGTATCAATATAGATGTGATAAACCCTGTTCCCATCTGTCATAGTACCTGAATTGGTCGAACCAGAATACCCAATATAAAGATAACTGGCATCCCAAGTCACATATCCATATATACCAGTTCCAGAAGTGGAAGAAAACCTCTCTGTTCCGGTATCAAAATCATTGGTCCCGTCGATAGTTATTGTAGTGTATGTTGCTGGAAACACTATTAACGGCAATAGAATGATAATTATGACTAACTTTTTCATTTTCCCTCCAAAATCATTTTTCAATAAGTCGTTGAATATATTTATTCAAAACACTCAATTCAATATCATCATGCTATTTCAGCAGACTGATCTTCTCACTTTTTTCAAACCTGCCAGCTTGAATTCTCACGAAGTAAATACCTGAGGGCTGGCTGCTCCCCTGCCACTGGTAGGTATAGCGACCAGGTGACAGTTCGGTATTTTCAAGAACTGCAATTTCCTGGCCACGCATGTTAAAAATACTGATCCTAGTCAGCGCACTGTGCGGTATATCTACTACCAGGTTTACATCCGGGTTAAAGGGATTGGGATAGGGTGGATGTAATGCAAACTCCTGGGGAACAAAGACTTCATCCACAGCAACCACATCATGAATGACAATGTTTATGCTAAGGGTGTCTCCATCTGCAAAAAGCAGACTTCCTGGCAATAGAACCAGAAGAATGAGAATCAAACTGATGCGTTTGTGTAACAAGAGCACTTACCTTCCTGTTGCCATCCGCAGAAGAGCTTCACCACCTTGACTATCAGTCACAATAAATTGGACTGAAGAGTAGGTGCCTGCCTGAGTGAAATCAGGTGTCCAGGTAAAGGTGGCCGTACCGTTCTCATTGTCCGTAAGCACAGCACCTGAGGGCAAATTGCTACTGGTCCATGTCAACGCATCATTGTCTACATCTGAGGCGGTGAGACCAAAGGTCAGCTCTGCCCCTTCAGATCCGGTTTGATCTGAAAGTGCTGCGATAACAGGTGCATCATTCACATTGGTTACTGTGACTGCAACAACTTCTGAGTCAGATCCACCATGCCCATCTTCAGCAGTAACTGTCACAGAGATAGCCTCCGATGTAAAATAATTATTGGCTGGAGTCAGGAAGAGGGTATCGTTGCTGACGACAGCCAAAACGGTTTCAGCGGAACCACCATCCACTGAATATGTGATGGAATTTCCTTCGGCATCTGAGGCTGACAATTCAATATAAATGGATGTTTCCTCTGTTAGAGATTGGCTTCCAATACTTGCAAGTACGGGAGCGGCATTCACTGTAACAGTGTAAACAGCGCTCACATTTGAAGTGCCATCCCAAAAACCGCCACCACCCCCTTCATATCCACCATAGGAATAGTTCAGGCTATCTCTAGAAAATCTACTGGCTACATAAAAGGTGCCAGCGCTACTGAGTGTATTCCCTAAATCCAAGACATATTCATCATTATTTCCAATGTCAGTATGGTAAGCTGCTGTCACCCATGTCCACCCTGCTCCAGCAGGATCGCTATCCGTTTCAGAATAGCCAATCCAGGCATAAATATCTGCTCCCTGACCTGCTCCATCAGTCACCCCTGCCTCATAGACTTGAGCGTAGGTGAGAAATTCGTTGTTGGTTTCAAATGACCCTGTATTCGGATGCTGAAAATTGCACCAGTCCACATCATCGTTTGCAATTGTGATGGTGAGGGATGCATCGTCAGTTTCTGCAAAAGCTACTGATCCCAATACCAGTAGAGATGCAACTGAGATGATGACAAATTTACGCATGATAAAACTCCTATCCCTTTATTCTGTAGCGTGAAATATCGGTATTGAGCAGGAGTAAAACAATACAAGAATGCATTGTTTATCTATCTAAAATTGAAGAAGTGATTTAGCTAACAGGAATAGCTAGGGAAGAAGCCTACCTAGGTTTTGCGTTCCTTCTTTTTGGCTGCAGGGAATAGAATATTATTCAGGATTAATCGATAACCCGGTGAATTTCGATGCAGGGATAGCTGTGTTGGAGGATCACCTACAAAGTGTTGGTAGTCCTCTGGATCATGACCACCCAGAAAGGTAAAGGTGCCCTTACCAAAAGCGCCATGGATATATTTCACCTGTTCCTGACCCGGCACATCCCCCATAACCACCACATGCCATAGAACAAACTCGAAACATGTGTTCTATCTTGATCGTGGACCCTCTTACAATGTTGAAGATCAATCTGAAGTCGAACTGGGAGATACCCTCACTGGTGTAATCTTCGCACATCAGCATATCCGTGCAAAATGGGTCGAAGGGAAAGAGATTCCAGACTGCTCATCTATCGAGGGTATACCAGTTGGAGAACAGCCGCTAGCGGATAGGTGTAACCTATGTGAACATTCCGCTATTGGTTCCACATGTAAACCTAAGATCAGAATCCTGTTACTATCAAACTTGGAAGGGGAATTGAAGCCCTATGTACTACACCTTCCGCCGACGAGTTTGAAGTATTTTTCGAGCCATGTCCGAAAACTTTCAAAAAGCAACTTGCCAATTGTAGCTTGTAATACTGTATTCACGATCAAACCGATAGCCCGTAACGGGTATAAATATGGTGTGATCGAGATATCCATAGACGGTGTGTCAAACCGTGAGACGTTAATGGCTGCAAAGCAACTTCGGACAGAGTTTGAAGAGTTCGCCAAACGACTAACCAGACAAGATTTTATAGAGTCTGGGGACACTGTTTTGGAGTAGTCTTAGGACCAGTTTAGAAAGAAGTGCTTCGTGTGCTTCTTTTTACCTCATATCCAATTGCCTATAGAGGCTGTAAAATTTTTCAAAAATTAAAAATACGGATTCGATATACAATCCAAAAACGAAACGATCCTCTCGATCGGATAACCTGGTACTTCACATTTGACGGGTAGGGTCCCCGTTTTGGAAAAGGTTGGGGCCGATTAATTATTGGGATATCTTGTTTGAACATGACAAAGAAAATCAAAGCAACAATAGCCCGCTATAGACGACTTCTAAATAAAGAATGGAAAGACCACAATTTTATCAGTGACGGTGCCGGTAAACGATTCATGATTGGACCATTGTATCTCCGTATCGATGACACCAAGGGAGCCATGGCTCATTACAAATGGTTCGAAAAGATGTTCGACGGTGATTCTGGTGAACCTTTTCATAGAATGGGATGGACGCTGACACTTCATCGGTCAGGTTTTGATAATGCTGCTGAAAGGATGCTGCTTATTGCCATGTTGAAAAATTTGTATCTATTCCCGATCCTATTCGGTGAGGATCCACCTGTAGTAGATGGCTGGCAAGGCTCAAACTGGGAAGTGCTTGAATACATCACTGATGCACCTAAGTGGATGTTAAATCTTTGGACTGCAGATGAATTGAGTTGGGCAAAGAGCATTTACTATAGTGATCAAGCTGTGAAGATCCGTGAGCGTTATATCACCATCAACCAATTCCTTGAGCTTGAGCGACCTGGTGAAAAACGGTCTGAGCTAGTAGAAGAATCTATGAAGCTTGAACATGGTGATTATAGCAGTCTCGGGGTTATACCGCACTCTTAACAGGGATGCACATTAGTTTTAGGCTATGCGGGCTTTAAACCCTTACACAGCAACATGTTTAGCCTGAATATGGTTATGTCATACTTTTAACAACCCTATAGTTTACAAAATGAGAAGAGGCCAGAAATCGACCTCAATTTATGGTAACGGGAAAATTATGGGAAGGGCGGACGATTAAATCCGCCCCCGCTAGTTACTCCTGATCTTCAAAATTTAAATACATTCGTGTTCCCGGATCCAGGGATCCACGAAAACAATCATAATGACAGAAGAACATCTGTTCTAATTGCTGACTTTCAGGCTTATTGAGATTTGAGAATATTGATACTCCACATGGATCGAACTGTGATCCCTCCTCAATACTATCCCCGCATATTGCGCAATGATATCTTACTAAGGCCATGATCTGTTACCATTGCTCCCTAAATGAAGCCATTTCAACAGGAGTTAGTCCGAACATCTCGTAAAGCACCTGATCACTCAAGACCATTATATCTGTTAGATAAGCCCAGCGATACCCCGCTCCCTTGACACTGACTTGATGCGGAAAACTTGTGTGATTTCCCTGTAGAACAAGGTACACGTTCTCGTCTTCGGCCTCGATGATACCGAATCTTGAATTTCCAATTGTTATGATCCTTACAAATCTTGTGTAAACAGTGGTTCCTGTTGAGAGCGTAGTATTCCATTCATCGACAAGATGAGCTGTGTCTTGCTCGGTCAGTCCAAGTTTCTCCTTGAAATAGGAGCCGTATGCCTCTGGCACTAAAATTGGTTCAATATTGTACCACAGGAAGTTTTCTATATGTTGCTCATATCTAGGTTCAAACTCGACTTCTGGTTTTGTTTCAGAAAGAAGGGCATAGTAGCCCTTCATTGATGGATTTAGATCTCCAATATTCTCAATGTTAAATATGTATGTTTTCATTTGTTGTTCTCTGGTTAATAAGTCTCACCTCTTCGGGTGAGTAAGGGGCAAAGTACTTGCCCACTCCTTTATGCATCTTGACTGATGTTTTTAATTTTTCTAACTCTGGCATGTTTGTGGTGTTGTCTCCATCGTATAACACTCCTCCATGATCCAATCTAGGTTTAAAGAATTTCATCGTATTGCCTCAACTGTTTTATCTATCTTGGCCTTAGTGTCCTTCAACAGTGAAGCAAATAGAGCAGATAAAGTTTCATGCTGATAATCAGTTAATTCTTCCAAAAATATCTCGGTTTGATTATTTGTTACAGCCCATTTTCCTTCGGGCGTTTGTTTGCCTTGATCTAGGCTAATTGTGTACTGAATGTACTTCATTGTGATTCCTCCTCACTTATATGGGAAAAAGGCAAAAATGGGGAATCCCTATACTATATATAGGAAATCCCCAAAAATGCCGTTTTTACTTCAAATATCTGGCAGCATGCTTACGAGCGATGCCCATAACCTCCACCAGATCATCTGTAGTTAATTCATGCCCACGATCGAGGAATGCCTTAACTAATTTTGTTTTTGTTTTATACTCAGAACCATGTTCAGCATTGAATTTACCAAACAGCTCGCGAGAGCCCAGCAGTGCTGTGGGCATCCAAGACCGGCTAATGGTACAGCCTTGAAATGTTTCTTTTAAATTATGAACAATATTTGCATCTCTAGTACAGAGATAGACGTTCACATTTACATCTGAGCTATGATCACGGAGATGAGTTCTAAATATTTCCTGTACCAGGTCAGTCACCATATCAAATATTTTTATTGATTCAGCACTCACATCTGAAAAGCGTCGAACTCTGTCAGAGGTATCACTCTGGAAAGATTCAACGTCTCCATTAATGGCAATAGTTTTACTTAAATAATAGGGTTCACCCTTATTTAAGATGCCCGTACAGACAATATTCACATTTTCCATTAAGTGGTTTGCACCCTTGGTGGCGCCATAGTGCTCAATACTAATATTTTGCACATTCTTAAGATGTTGCTCATATTCAGACTCATAATCCTTATATGCCACTACATAGGTATTCCCAGTAACTGCTATCTCCTTAATATCTTCACAGAAATCTCTCACAAATCCAGTATGTTCCTGATAATAGGTTTTTGAAAGGTTTTGCTCCATGCAGACATTAATTGTCAGGTTCTCATAGGGTCTTAGATGAGGGATATCAGCAAAATAAAAACTATCATCCCGGTATTCTGGATCCAAGTCAGCTGTACCATCATAAATGAAGGTTGAGAAGTCTTGCCAGTATGTATTGGAATAATGGGTAGTAGTGATTGTATGATCAGTGCCATGATACAGACCTCCCTCACGAATAATCTTTGCAACTAACTCTGGATATTCTGGAAAGTCTCCCAGGTAATCAGCCATCCATGTGAATGTGAAATCTGAGGTCCAGTAAAAGCCTTCACTTGTAGAATCTATATGCTGGTAATCATCAGGAGATGAATAATGATCTCGGATAAGGTTCACTCCACTGAGTACTTCTGGATAAAATTTGGGAGTATACTTTTGAACATCGGCTAAAAGTGTAGTCAAGGTTTGGGATGTTGTTGGAACATTCTCAACTAAGGTTGGTCTCTCATCTATGAGTAGTAGCGGTCTTTGATGTGTAGAATTAAGATCAATCTTGCCAGAGCCTGCACTAGGTGTTGACTCCCAGTAACGTAAAGCCTCCAGCAAGTCTTGCTTCTCGGACATATCAAATAACCTCTTATGAGATATCACGACTACTGGAAATTGTTTTTGTCGTTGATAATTATATTTAACTCTACAATCAGCTACTTTTACAGGACAGGTACGGCATTGGCTTGGACGATATTTCTTATATCCCTCCTTACAATACCCAGCTTCATAACCCATCATGGGGTAAGCTTTGTCTTCATCAAAATAGGAGTTTATTGTGTCTGTAATTTCCTGGATTGTTTCCAGACGTTCCACAACCAACACTGCACCAAAGTTCACTTTATATTTTAAATTAAATACAATGGCGATGATGATTAAAGTGGTCTTGCCAAGTCCAGGTACAGCTGGTATCACAATGGGTTTGTCATTATGAATCTGTGCTGATAGTAAGCGGAATATGTCTAGGATAATATCTTTGTGTTGCCTGCTCATGGTTTGACCTCTTTTTTCAAATAGATCAACGACCATATCTCGCATATAGCGCTGTTCTTTGGTCGCAACAATGTTAGACATGGGATAGGAAACCCTGTTAATATTCACTTTGGCTAGGGGTGACCAAGGGTGGATATAGAAATCAATTGGCTTACGATAATTACGGATCTGGTAACATTGTCCTGAACAAAGTCCCTTTTCCTGAAGCCATTTGCAGGTCGGGGCGTTGTAACCCTTGTTGACTGCATATTCTATATTTGACTCTGTTACATCTTCCTCATAATCGTTCCATTGTTTCGCTAAATCCCGTAGATGTTTGAGCCCTTCTGATCCTAAATTTAGGTAAGTCCATGCTAATGCTAGACGCTCAGTCTGAGATGCATTTTTCTTTGTCTGAAGATCAGCAAAGACTTCACAACCTTCATGAATTGACGTGACATTACCTGTCCCCGTAAATTCAGCTAGTTTTATGGGCTTACCAGAGTGATGACGCATTACGGATTTGCGTTTTAAATGCTCTAGCTTTTTTATGCCTCCATATTTATGCACGAGCTCATCATAGGTATATCGCTTGTTATAATCTGTATGGACAATCCTACACAAAAATGGTTCATCATGCACCTTCCAGTGATTATACCCAGGTACTCTGAATAAATGCTCTGCTCCCAAGGAACCTGGATCTGTTTCCAGCTTTTGTTGCATAAGTAATTGAAGTGCTTCAAATGTTTCAATATCTGTTATTGTCCCAAGGACTAGAAACCAGTAAATATGATAACCATTACGGGTTTCAACTATTACTGTAGGTATGAGCTGTAGATCTAATAGCATCTTTAGTTTTTCAGCCTTAAAAGCTACAATCTCTTCGTCAGTACCCTTAAAATCCATATCGAGAACAATTGCATTAAACCGGCTTGTATAAGCCTTAAGGCGCTTGCCATTTTTCATGGAGTTAGGAGTAAACCATGTTCCATATTTCCGTTGATTGTATTTTGCTATTATATCTGGATCCAGAGCTGGAACCGAGGTAGGTATAAGTTTAATCTGGGAATTACCCTTAGTTTCAAGGGCTATAAATATCTCAAATTCTAGGTCGTCGTGCAGTTCAGCTAGGAACTGCTTTAGTTCATCGGGTGTTATTCCTTTCATAGTTGTTGCTTGGTTGTATTGTTGTGGTTCCGTACATGATTGATTTCAATTGACGGATAGATCTAGCGAATGTCGCCACGTTTGTGCTAGCAGTCTCATTGTAAAATGATAAAGCAAGATCATTAACACCTTCTCCAGAAAAAGAGAAAGTAGAACGCTTTCCATCACGGAAATGTCCAGATAATGTGATTCCTTCTGAGTACAGAAAAGCTGCTAGAAAGAACTCAGTTGTCTCTATTGTTTGTTGCATGTTGTTACCTCACGGTTAAAAAGCCTCCGCTTTGCGAAGGGAAAAGCCGGGAGAAAAATCTCCCGACTAGCAATATCAAAAAGCCCATTTAAGGGCGTCTCGTCTCTTCAATTTTCGGTGGGTTTCGTTTCTTCGATTAGGGAGGTTTTACGCTCTTCCCTATAATATAAATATACGGTGTTTAGGGGCATTTGTCAAGCGATATCTACTAATAATTACAGATACTTACGTAATATTTGTTAAGCCCATTTTAGAATTTTAAATCATCTAAAATCCTGTTTACCGTCCATACCAACATCCCTAAATTTTAAATCATCGCATCCTCGTCCATCCTGGGAGGCCGCTTTTCTCTCATGAACCCACAAAACTGCATATTTCCTGGAATAAGAATAACATCTAAAGATTTATAATTAGCATTAGAAGTGATCAGGGTTCCTTAAAGCTAAAGGAGGACTGGTCAATTCTGGTCCTACGGAAATGTGAAATGTTCAAGGCTCACACGTAGGGTATCCTATCAGATGTATACATCTGGCAAGCGAGGCCAAGTGGTTTCGCTATCGCCCAAAGAGGCATTGGCGGTAACGCTAGGATACAAGGATGGTTAATCATGAGATAAGTCATGAATCGGTATTTATTGTCATGGAGGTTTCAAGAGCCTTCAAAGACTTAATCGTACATCGAGGGGCATGTTGAGTAATCGACATGTGGCTCTTGGGATGCAATGCAGGTAACTCCTGTGCGCAATTGTCTGGTGACAGACTGGCGAGAATATCGTGACCCGAAAGGGCTAACTCGAGACCATCTTGCAGGGTAGCTGAGCTTGGCCTCAGCCGATCAAAGCCTGCCAGACTTCTAATGCTATTATTGGTCCAGATTG
>Ga0233443_1003574_pt1 | contig 10723 bp, 5 predicted proteins | sample SI_123_September_2_FD_182784 | JGI IMG/M metagenome (GOLD analysis project Ga0233443, IMG submission 182784) | Seawater microbial communities from Saanich Inlet, British Columbia, Canada - SI_123_September2016_200_MG | ecosystem: Environmental > Aquatic > Marine > Inlet | place: Canada: British... | reverse complement strand
GCCAGTGCAATTGCCCGTGCATCAGGATGGACCTTTGATATGGCCTCGGAGCTTAAATTGTCCGCTGCGATGCACGATACCGGTAAAATAGGCATACCGGATTCTGTGCTCAAAAAACCGGGGAAATTAGATACAAAAGAGTGGGATATTATGAAAACTCATACGACCATCGGGTATGATATCTTATCAAAAAATGATACCGCTTTTTTCCATTTGTCTGCAGAAATTGCTTTAAGGCATCATGAAAAATGGAATGGTTCTGGATATCCCAACGGATTAAAAGGTGAAAATATTCCCGAATCAGCCCGTATAGTTGCCATATGTGATGTGTTTGATGCTCTGACCATGAAACGTTCGTATAAGCCGGCCTGGTCAGTTGAAGACTCTTTTGCAGAAATTGAAAAAACCATAGGCACCCATTTTGATCCTGAAATTGCTGAATGTTTTATGAGGATTAAGCCAGAAATTATTGAAATCAAAGAAAGCTGGGAAAAATGAATCCCGGGATGGCATCTGAAAGGGTTTTACCATCCCGGGATTAAAAATATTCATGACAACATTTTATCTGATTTGGAAAGGATCACATGTCTAATAAGCAATATCGAATACTCATTGTTGATGATGAAGCCAACAACAGAAAGCTTCTTCATCAGATCCTAAAAGACAATTATCAATTGTCTTTTTCAGTGGATGGAAAACAAGCGCTTGAAATTGCAAATAAGATTATCCCGGATTTAATTTTATTAGATATAATGATGCCAGAAATGGACGGATATGAAGTTTGTCAAAAACTTAAATCTCAACTAAAAACCAATAAAATCCCTGTTATTTTCACAACGGCCATGAATGAAATTGAAGATGAATTGCATGGTTTTGAAACAGGTTGTGTCGATTATATAATCAAACCATTCAGTCCACCAATCGTCATGGCAAGAGTTAAAACACATTTAAAATTAAAAGACGCTCTTGAGACAATGGCCTCACAGAATAAAAAACTTGAACGAGAGAAAAATAAAGTAACCCAAAACAATTTGGAGCTTGAGCATCGCGTCACTGAAAGAACTGCCCAGCTTGAATCAACAAATTTTAACCTGCAGAATACTCTTAAACAGGCCCGAGATCTTGCAAAAAAAGCAGAATCGGCAAATATCGCTAAAAGCCAATTCTTGGCTAACATGAGCCATGAAATCAGAACACCTATGAATGGCATTATTGCTGCAACCGATCTTGCCCTGGCCGAAGGTTTGAAGCCAGAAATTGAAAACTATATTCGTATTGCTCATGATTCAGGACAATCTCTATTGAAAATAATCAATGATATACTGGATTTTTCTAAAATTGAATCTGGATATTTGGAAATCGAAAATTTACCCTTTGCCCTCAAAGAAACAATTGACAGTATTATTGAAATGTTATTTGCTGAGTTCAAAGAAAAAGGGATTGATCTTTCTTTGAAAATTGATCCAAACCTGCCGGAAATATTAGTGGGGGATTCAATGAGACTGCGGCAGGTCATTACGAACCTTGTTAACAATGCACTAAAGTTTACAAATACTGGCGGGCTTATAACAATAGGTGTGAATCAAAAAAAAGTTGGTATTCATCATGGAAAAATCATGCTTGATTTTTATATAAAAGATACTGGGGTAGGAATAAAATCAAAACACTTGGATAATCTGTTCAACCCATTTACCCAAGCAGATCCCTCGTCCACTCGAAAATATGGTGGAACAGGACTTGGGTTGAGTATATCAAAAAAAATAGTTGAAAAAATGAATGGGGAAATCGATATAAAAAGTGAGTACGGGAAGGGGACAATTTTTCATTTTAACTGTCTTTTTGGATTGCCAACTAAAGAAATGAAAGAACAGCTAAATAGTCAGTCTGATCATTCAAAAAATGAAAAAAATATTAAGAAATACAAAGAAAACATCATTGGATCTCGGATTCTTGTTGCTGAAGACAATCCAGTTAATCAGCAGATAATTAAAACCATTCTCAAAAAAGCGAATTTAATTGTGGAAGTCGCAAATAATGGCAAGGAAGCAATCGGTCTTTTAAAGGATGAAAAATTTGATGCCATACTAATGGATATTCAAATGCCTGAAATGGATGGTCTTGAAGCAACTAAACGAATTAGAGAAATTCCTGATAATAAGAATCTTCCAATTATTGCTTTAACAGCAAATGCAATGGACGAAGATGAACAAATGTGCCGTTTAGCTGGAATGAACGGTTTTATTACCAAACCAATAGACGCGGAAAAATTATTTAAAATTTTATCAGAACTGATTTAATAATGAAAGTTGTAAGAAAAATGTTCATTCGGAAAATTTAGATTATCGTCTTTCCAAGGCACCAAAAAGGAGATTAATACATGGCTTATTCGATATTGATTGTGGATGATTCAAAGCCCATGCGATCCGCAGTTAAAAGGACGATTGCAAGATCTGGAGTCAGAAATCTCAATATTTTTGAGGCCCAAAACGGTAAGGAAGCGTTGGGGGTTATTGAAAACACCCGGATCGATTTGATTCTGACCGATTATAATATGCCGGTAATGGATGGACATGAATTTACGAAAAAATTGAAAGAAAGGCCTAAATTTAAAGATATAACCGTCATACTTATGACAGGTGAAGTGAATGAGGCCAAACTTGAGAAATTAAAAAATGCAGGCGTTACAGCCCATATCACGAAAGACATCATGCCAGAAAAATTTAAAGACCTATTGTCGTCATTAATATTTAACTATGCCGGTTAAATCTCTTCATGTTTCCCACACAGATATAGGTGAATGATACTTGCATGAACGTGGTTTCATTTTTTAGGGGGTAACAATTTTGATTTGCATTGGTATCTAAAAAATTTCAAGGTGTGGGCTTTCTCCAATTAACTTTACCGGGGAATTAAATCATTTAAAAATGCCTTGTCCCACACACATAGATGAATTTTATATTAAAGATTGAAAGTTTGATTTGCCCCAGATATGCATATTAATATATATTGAAATTATGAATGAAGGTCATTAATGAAATTTTCAAATAAACTTTCCTTAATTATTTTTATAACAGGCCTGATCGCTTTGATTCTATTGTCATTTGCGATATACAAATTCAACTATGACTCGGTGATGATATCACAGTCTAAGTTTACTGAATCTATTGCCATTGAAATTGCAGAAGATATTGATAATATACTTTTTGAAAAAATAAAAATAGCCCTTACACTGGCAAACTGCAACACCATCATACAAACTTTAGAGGAAAGTGCTGCTTCCTATGCCAATCTGCCGGATGAGAAAAGAGAAGAATCCATAAAACAATTAAATGAAAAATGGAAATCAACAAAAGACCCTGCTGACAATTTTATTCTTGAATTTACTGATAATAAAGCGGCACAATTTCTAAAAAAGCAGCAGACACTTCTCAAAGATGAATATGGGGAAATCTTCCTTACCGATAAAGTCGGTGCTTTGGTCGCATCAACTTCAAAGCTGTCAACTTTTGCACACGGGCATAAATACTGGTGGCTGGGATCTTATAATAATGGAAAAGGGGCTGTGTTCTTTGATGACCGAGGATATGATGACAGTGTTGGCGGATATGTTTTAGGTCTTGTTGTACCTGTCAAGAAAGGTAACGAAATAATCGGTATACTAAAATGCAACCTCAATATCCTTGGCAATATAACCCAATTGATAACTGGTACAGGCAATAACTTAATCGGAAATTCCAAACTGACCCGTTCCGGCGGAAGGGTTGTATTTGAAGACGGTTTTGAACCATTGAGTACACAGATTCATCGCAATATATTTGAGCAATTAAAAAATAATGATCAAGGAACAATCATTATAGATGATTCTAAAGACAAGTATCTTGTCGGGTTCTCACAGATAAAACTGACAAAAGGTGAACGTGGATATGATTTTGGAGGGACATTTGAATCCATTGATCATAAAAAGGGCAACAATGGAGAGTCATGGTATGTTCTTTGTTATCGTCAGATGAGCGTAATTCAGGCACCGTTTATTGAATCAATAAAATTAATTATTTTTATAAGTTTTGTAATAATAATTATTTTGATGTTAGCTTCTTATCTGTTTGGAAAAAAAATTACTAAACCTCTTATGATGCTTCATGAGGCCACCAAGCAGATTGGAACAGGAAATTTTGAATATGAAATTCCCGAACAACAAAATGATGAATTTGGTGAATTGGCTCTCTCATTCAATATTATGTCAAGCCACCTTAAAGAAACCACCACCACAATAAATACACTTAATAATGAAATAGACCGCCGTGCGATAGTTGAAAAAGAATTGAATGATAGTGAGAGAAGGTATCGCTCTTTGATTGAAGACCAAATTGATCTTGTCTGCCGTATCACGCCTGATGGAAAGTTTGTCTTTGTTAATGATATGTATTGTCAATTTTTTAATAAATCAAAAAAGGAATTAATTGGTTCAAAATGGCGCTCGCTGCCCGTCGATGATGATATCGGAATTATAAAAGAAAAACTATCCCAATTGTCTTTCACAAACCGAATAGTCATTATTGAAAATCGAGTAATCTCCGGTAAAGGCAGCATCCATTGGATGCAGTTTATCAATCATGGTTTTTTCGATGCCCAGGAGAATCTACTGGAAATACAATCTTCAGGGCGTGACATCACAGAACGTAAACTTACAGAAGAAAAGTTGAAAATGGCAGAAGCAAATCTAAAAAAAACGTTTGATATTTCACCAAGTATTATTTGTAAAGCGAGCTTAGATACCGGCTGTTTCACTGAAGTAAGTCCGATAGTGACCAAGATATTAGGTTTCTCTGTTGCAGAGTTTACATCAAGACCGCTTATAAAATTTATTCATCCAGATGACAGGCAAAAGACAATTGATGAGATTTTAAAACAACAGCAAGGCAAAGACGTAACTTATTTTGAAAATCGTTACTTATGTAAAGATGGTTTTTATAAATGGATTGCCTGGCAAGCTACACCACCTGATAAAAAAGGGATGGTAACTGCCGTTGGTTCAGATATCACCGAGCGCAAGCAGGCAGAAGAAGAAAAATTTCAATTGGAGGCGCAATACCAGCAGGCTCAAAAAATGGAATCCATAGGCATACTTGCAGGAGGAATTGCTCATGAATTAAATACACCAATTCAATATATTGGTGATAATACTAATTTTTTAAAAGAAGCGTTTCAGGATATGAGTGAGTGCCTTCAAGTGTTTTTAGAATTTTTTGAATCAGGAAAGAAAAATAAAATTAATACCAGCATCCTTGAACAGGTTCAATCAGCTATAGAAACGGCAGATATAGAATATATTCAAGACGAAATTCCTTCGGCAATTGAGCAAACTCTGGAGGGTGTGAAACGAGTACAAAAAATAGTTAATGCAATGAAAAACTTTGCTCATCCCGGAAAAAATGTCCATGTCCAAACGAATTTAAATGAATGCATACAGGATACGGTTACTATTTCAAAAAGTGAATGGAAATATGTCGCAGAAATGGTTCTGGATCTTGATTCAAATTTGCCAATGGTAAATTGTGATCCTGGAGAATTGAATCAAGTTCTCTTGAATTTAATCGTCAATGCAAGTCATGCCATATCGGCTAATATAGGTAATGATGAATCAAATAAAGGTAAAATTAGAATCACGACTAAAGCATTAAAAAAGTGGGTTGAAATTATGGTCAGTGACACCGGAACAGGCATACCGGATGAGATTCAATCCAAAATTTTCAATCCTTTTTTTACAACCAAAGAAATCGGCAAGGGAACAGGGCAAGGTCTTGCAATAACCCACTCAATCGTAGTGGACAGGCATAAAGGGCAAATTGATGTTGCAGCATCAAAAAATGGAGGAGCAGTATTTATAATTAAGCTCCCTTTAAATGTTTAAAAACAAATCTTGATGGTGCAAATCTTAGAGAAAAAAATTAATATCAGAATATTATACGTAACAAAGCGACTATATTGTCTATAATCGCTTAGAATGAGGCTGTATTTTGGGGCGTTCACTGGAATTTTAAAGACTCAGTCCAGACAAATTGAAGGCACCCCCACATATTGTGTAAAGGGCTTTTTCAGTTTTGGATTCTTGGTTCAACTTTATAGCCTTGTAGCGGTGCTATAGACCATTCTTCAGCTGTAATTTTTAATATATTCATCCCATTTTGATATATTTTCAAAAAATCTTGATCTTTCTTTTCTTCCGGCTGAAAAATCTTTAATTTTGCAAATAGACCGGGCCTGAAAGATACTGACATATCTACAGTGCCATAATAACAACCCACATATCAAGGGGGCATAAAATGTAAAACCTACATGTTTAAAATCAATTGGATGGTAAAATAATAACATCCTCAGGGGAATTTTCTTGGGGATTGTTTTTTTATGTGAAAGTTTTACCCGCTTTTTATGAAATCTCCAATTATGTTTCATGGAATTTTGATTGATTTTATTATCCCCCTTTTTGTATAGTGGAATTTATGACTGATTAACAATGAATTTAAAAATACCAGATATTGTGGTTTAAATAAAAGGAACACCGATGGTCCAAGATAAGAATACACCGGAACTGCCTGCTCATATTTCCACGCGGATGTCTGGTATATTTTCGACTTTTCACCTTCCTGGATTTATGGGCCGATGGGGCGCCTGGATTGTTCTGATGGCTTCTTTGCTGATCACTTTCAACGCATGGTATTTCGTTAGGGGAGAAGCTACCAAAAGAGTTCAAGCACGTTTTGATTTTCGGGTCAAGACAATAGAAAAAAGAATTTACGAGCGCCTCCAGGCCTATGAATTTCTCCTCCGAGGGGGGAGCGGTCTTTTTGAGGCTTCCGATGAAGTCACTCGGGAGGAGTGGCGGGCCTATGTAACGAAGTTGCAGATTAATAAATATTATCCGGGAATTCAAGGGGTCGGTTTTTCCAAACAAATTCTTCCTTCTGAAAAGGAAGCCCACCTTCGTCAGATTCGCGGCGAGGGCTTTCCCCAATATACTATCAAACCTGAAGGGGACCGGCCGGAATACACCTCAATTATCTTCCTGGAGCCCTTTGATTGGCGGAATCAGCGGGCTTTTGGCTATGACATGTTTTCCGAACCCACCCGTAAAGAAGCCATGATCAGAGCTCGTGACACCGGAATAGCAGCCTTGAGCGCCAAGGTCACTCTGGTCCAGGAAACAATCAAGGACATACAAGCGGGCTTTCTCATTTACCTGGCGGTTTACCGCAAAGGAGAACCGCTGGAAACTCCAGAACAGAGGTATGAGGCGTTAATAGGATATGTTTACAGCCCTTTTCGTATGAATGAATTCATGAAGGGTGTTCTGGACGAAAATGAGGGATATGTTTACCTTCAGATTTTTGATGGCGAGAAGCCGCTTAAAGAAACCCAGCTATATAAAAGCGATATCACAGAAGGACTTCACAACCACAATGAAGGTCATCATTTTGCCACTGTCCAATCCATCCTGAAATATGCCGGCCATCATTGGTTATTATCTTTTGTTTCCTCTAAATATTTCGAGGAAAACATCGAGACCAGCTCCATGAACTTCATCTTATTGCTTGGCATCACCATCAGCCTGCTGTTATTTGGTATGGTATTCTCTTTAACCAAGTCCCGAAGCCAAGCCATCGCTCTGGCTAATACGACATTGGACCTGGAAAAGGCTAATATAGAATTAAGGAAGGAAATGACCGAGCACAAAAAGTCGGGAGAGGCGCTGAGGGAGAGTGAACACAAACTTTCAACCCACCTTCAAAACACATCGGTTGGAGCAATTTCCTGGGATATGGATTATAAAATTGTTGAGTGGAACCCGGCAGCCGAAACTATATTTGGTTATACTAAAGAGGAAGCACTGGGCAAACATTCTGTCGGACTTCTTTTACCTGAAGGCTTGAGAGGATTTGTTGAGGGTATTTTCCAGGATCTGTTATCTGGAAAAGGAGGCTCTCGCAACATAAACGAGAATATAACCAAAGACGGCAGGCAAATCATATGTGATTGGTACAATACAGTCCTGAAAGATGCCGATGGCAAAGTAATCGGTATGACGGCATTGGTAAATGATATCACCGAACGTATGCAGACTGAGGAAGCACTACAAAAAAGTGAAAAACAATACAGAACCCTGTTTGAAAAAATAAATGACGCCATCTTTATTGTGGAAAAAGATACTGGCCGATATCTGGATGCTAATAAAGCTGCAGCAGAACTCACCGGACGGACACTGGAAGAACTCAAGCAGCTAACCGTCCATGATATTACACCTGAAGGCGCTGATCAAAGGCTCCTAACCATTGCAGAAACCGATGGAATCAAGGAACTGGGAGCAGTGACCTATAGCAGACCTGATAATACAGACAGGATTGCCATGCTTAGCACAGTCCCATTGGGTGATAACGCCGTAATTGGCATTGCAAGGGACATCACCCCTGATCTGGAAATTGAAAGACAACTACGTCAGTCCCAGAAAATGGAATCCATCGGTACACTTGCAGGCGGTATCGCCCATGACTTTAATAATATTCTTTTCCCCATTGTGGGTCACTCTGAGATGCTATTAGAAGATGTGTCTGAAGACAGTCCTATGAAAGACAGCCTCAATGAAATTTATACCAGCGCATTGAGAGCCAAAGACCTGGTAAAACAGATCCTTACATTTTCCCGTCAGGAAAAAAGTCAATTAATATTAATGAAGATGCAGCCTGTTATAAAGGAAGCATTGAAACTTATAAGATCTTCAATCCCAACAACAATCGAAATTAAACAAAACATCCAATCTGACTGTGGTGTAATCAAAGGTGACCCCACCCAGATTCATCAGATTGTGATGAACCTTACAACCAATGCCTATCATGCCATGGAAAAAACAGGTGGAGAACTAAAGGTTGGCCTCAAAGAAATCAAATTAAGCGAGTATGAGGTTATAGATCCTGATATGACACCAGGTTCTTATGCTTGCTTAACAATATCTGATACAGGTAAAGGAATGGATAATGAATTAAAACAGAAAATCTTTGATCCATTTTTCACCACCAAGGAAAAAGGCAAAGGCACGGGAATGGGGCTTTCCGTGGTGCATGGCATCGTTAATGCTATGGGGGGTGCTATCCAAGTATATAGTGAGCCTGGAAAAGGAACACAATTTCATGTGTATCTGCCCGTGGAAAAGAGTCTTTCTGAAGAACAGGTAACCAATTCAAAAGCAGAAATCCAGGGCGGCACTGAACAGATCCTCCTTGTGGATGATGAAGAAGCGATCCTTACAATGGAAAAACAAATGCTTGAGCGTTTGGGGTATCAGGTTACTTCACGTACCAGCAGCCTTGAAGCGCTTGATGCTTTCCGTGCAAATCCTGATAAATTTGATTTGGTCATAACTGATATGACAATGCCAAATATGCCTGGAGACAAATTGTCAGCTGAACTGACTAAAATACGCCCTGATATTCCTATATTGCTTTGCACAGGGTTCAGTGAAACCATGTCAGAAGAAAAAGCAACATCTCTTGGAATTATGGGCTTTCTATTGAAGCCGATTATAATGAAGGATCTTGCTCAAAAGATACGTGCTGTGCTGGATGAAAATCAAAATTAAAGTTGTAGAATGGCTATACTCCTTAACCATTAATGCTTATTAAAATTTCAGAATAGTAGGAGCATTCTTCTGATTTTTTAATTTAAACGGGATACAATATCTTGTGGTGGAAAAGAATAATATTCTGACACCTGGCGTTAAATTATATGAGCTAAGAAAGGCACTGTAAGCCATTATTGCGTATCCCTGTATATAGAGTTCATCTCCCGTTTCCCGCTCCATTTCTTTTTTTTTTGAATCAAATTTAATCAAAAATCCAGCTTTTGCCCCAACTTTTTTTCCATTGCCAGTTGATAAACGGCAGATGCAACTGTCAAATCAAACAACGCCATACCCACTGATTTAAAAAAAATAGTTCTGTTTTCAAAAATTTCATTTTTCCCCAATAATCCTGCAAATTCTTTTATCTCACCTTTTTGGATGACATTATCTTTTAATGGATTAGCTATATCACCTGATTCTTTAGCGGCAAACATTGTGTCCACAAAAATATCATCTGCACTTTCAATAACAATATGGGGGAACTCCTGCATATCAGGTCGAAATGAACCGATTGAAATAAATGTTTTCCCAAGAATATTATCAGGGCTTGATTCAAACAAAGGAGTTTTACTTGTTGTTGCAGCAATAATCACCTTGGAATTTGAAACTAATTGGCCTGGAGTTTTGGCTGCCACATATTCAAGGTCGGCAAATTCTTTTTTCAGGGTATTGATCATCCCCATTGCAGCTTTGTTACTCAAATCATAGATATAAAGGGTTTTAATATTCCGGTTAAACAATAGATACCGGGCCTGGGAAAGTCCCTGCACTCCGGCACCCATAATGCCTGCGGTCTGGATGGAGTCAGCAGTCAGAAGCTTGACTCCCAACCCTCCTACTGCACCTGTTCTCTGGGCTGTGATTGCCGCGCCATCCATGATGGCCAAAGGTTGCCCTGAAACATTATCAGAAAGAACCATAACCCCATTCACTGCGGGCTGACCATGTTGCCGGGCTTCGGGAAAAACCGAAACCAATTTTGTGGCAAAAAATTTTTCTGAAAAACACGGCATTAATAATAAGGTGTTATCATGATCAACCACATGCATTCTG
>Ga0233443_1003572_pt1 | contig 10729 bp, 6 predicted proteins | sample SI_123_September_2_FD_182784 | JGI IMG/M metagenome (GOLD analysis project Ga0233443, IMG submission 182784) | Seawater microbial communities from Saanich Inlet, British Columbia, Canada - SI_123_September2016_200_MG | ecosystem: Environmental > Aquatic > Marine > Inlet | place: Canada: British... | reverse complement strand
ATTTTTAGCATTTTCCATTCTCCTTTGATAGATCCGCTCATATTTTGCAGCGGACTGAAAAACCGTGGCCGCCTGTTTAGCGCTTAGTCCATAGTGCTTTTCTAAGCTGCCTGTACGGCAGTGAACTGTTTCAGATTTAAAGTAGTATATTCTTTTAATTTCTAAGCTGCCTGTACGGCAGTGAACTCATAGGTCGTTCGAATAATAATGGGCGTAATTTTCTAAGCTGCCTGTACGGCAGTGAACTTTATCCGGTCTGAAGGCGGTCGATACGATGGTTTCTAAGCTGCCTGTACGGCAGTGAACGTTACCTTGTAATTATCCGTATTAGTCGTCTTTTTCTAAGCTGCCTGTACGGCAGTGAACGTTCGCTGATTGTTCCATTGCATGACTTTAATTTTCTAAGCTGCCTGTACGGCAGTGAACACTGGGCTCTAGTCTATCCCACTCTTTCAACGTTTCTAAGCTGCCTGTACGGCAGTGAACGAGCGCTGTTGTTCAGTGCTTTGGTTAAGTATTTTCTAAGCTGCCTGTACGGCAGTGAACATTGTTTCAAATCGGCGTATAGTAATGGGTATTTTCTAAGCTGCCTGTACGGCAGTGAACGTCTACCGCAATTAACCCAGATCTCTCCATGTTTTCTAAGCTGCCTGTACGGCAGTGAACCTTTTGTTAAAACGGTGTATAGTAGTGGGTATTTTCTAAGCTGCCTGTACGGCAGTGAACACGATAGCGGCTATCGCTGTTACAAGCACGGTTTTCTAAGCTGCCTGTACGGCAGTGAACAGCGACAAAACGACACCAATTGCACTTGTATTTTTCTAAGCTGCCTGTACGGCAGTGAACTGTGTCAAATTAATGACAGAGCGAAATGGTCATTTCTAAGCTGCCTGTACGGCAGTGAACATCCGTACCGACTACATGGTCTGAATTGATATTTTCTAAGCTGCCTGTACGGCAGTGAACAGTGTGAATTGAAAACGGTATTTTGATTGATGTTTCTAAGCTGCCTGTACGGCAGTGAACTGTTTTTTTTATACTGGTCTTTTTTTCATACTTTTCTAAGCTGCCTGTACGGCAGTGAACAAAAAGTTAGCGCATTAATCGGTACGTATTATTTTCTAAGCTGCCTGTACGGCAGTGAACCCACACTTTAATGACATCCCTTTGAAAGAGTGTTTCTAAGCTGCCTGTACGGCAGTGAACTTCACTTGGTCTTTTAACGCACTATTTCACTTTTTCTAAGCTGCCTGTACGGCAGTGAACTGCGCTTTGGTTTCCATTTGAGTCTCCGTTTTTTTCTAAGCTGCCTGTACGGCAGTGAACATCCGTGGTCTGCGTTGATTGACTTGTTAAGTTTTCTAAGCTGCCTGTACGGCAGTGAACGAAGAATGGAGCGACTTTACCAGTGCGGCTATTTTCTAAGCTGCCTGTACGGCAGTGAACATTGCGCCGATACTCAATAGTGACATTGAAACTTTCTAAGCTGCCTGTACGGCAGTGAACTCCATTTGAGTTTCCATTTGAGTCTCCGTTTTTTTCTAAGCTGCCTGTACGGCAGTGAACTGAAAAGCCTCTCCCAAGTGCGGGACATGCTCTTTCTAAGCTGCCTGTACGGCAGTGAACGGATCGTGCGCTCTCTTATGTAAATGTAGGGTTTTCTAAGCTGCCTGTACGGCAGTGAACACTCATGCAGCCTTTACTTTAATGTGTGAGCCTTTCTAAGCTGCCTGTACGGCAGTGAACAGATCATCACCACTATCCCAGTCGGTATTGATTTTCTAAGCTGCCTGTACGGCAGTGAACGAGGTAAGTTCAACGTGACTGAGTTGACAACATTTCTAAGCTGCCTGTACGGCAGTGAACTCCATTTGAGTTTCCATTTGAGTCTCCGTGTTTTTCTAAGCTGCCTGTACGGCAGTGAACCACTCAGCGGCTTGGTCCGCTTCACTAAGATCTTTCTAAGCTGCCTGTACGGCAGTGAACCTTAGTGAAGAAGACCAAGCCGCCGAATGGAATTTCTAAGCTGCCTGTACGGCAGTGAACCTCAAGGTGTAAAGGATGTTTACGAATTGACGTTTCTAAGCTGCCTGTACGGCAGTGAACCCCACTATTTACCCAAAAACCCATATAGTAAACAAACAGATGCCCCCAAATGGGGGCATCTAGCCAATATTACATAGTCAAATATAACAAATTGTTTTTTAATAAAAAATATCTATATAAATAATTAGAGTTAAAAATCAGGTACAGGTATAGAGGCACTTAGTCCATAAGTATTAAATACCCAATTTTCTGAAGGTTCTGCTGTTTGCTTATTGATGAAAAGACGAAACTTCTGCGTGTTGCTGTGGCTTCTCATATGGACAAACGGTAATGAGGTGCTCCTTTCTCCAAAAGTTTGATACTGTTTTCTTGCCTCTTCTTCCGAGATCCCTTTTCGTTTCATCTGTCGCCTGACCAATCGCTCTTTGGAGGACTTCATCTGTACTCGCTTGAAAATTGCAAATGAAAGATTGGGGCGATCAATTTCACGTGCTTTCTTGGTGTGGATATAATCTTCCAAACGGTTCAACTGCCTTTTCAAATCCATCATTTCAAGATGAGATTCATTCTGACTGAAAAGCCGTACTTTGCTTCCAATCACTGGGGGTTTTCCCTCTTCCGATTTGTACTCAGGAAAACTGATTCCGACGGGATTAACACCTAATTGCTTTTCCAGCTTTACCATGGAAAGATGAAGTATATCCATAACCTTTCCCATCACAAAAGCAGCTGATATACCTTCATCTTGTAAGCAAGTGATTTCCATATAGTAGTGCATGCGAATTTCCTACTTTGATGATTGGCCAAAAACACCACCACGCACCAGCATTGCCATTACATAGTGCTCTTCATTCTCCGCCAGTGATTCACCTAATGCAAAACGATCAAATAGAGTATAGAAATCATTTTTAAGTACGGGTTTTCTGTAAGCTGTCCCCAAATTGGTCACTGCTCCATATGCCTCAACTGCAATTGGGCGTTCTGCCTCTTCGCTATACCAGTCATCGATGGTGCGAATCGCATTACCTACCTTCTGTGAGTGCATTGCTGCAATACCGTCTGTCTCATATAGTATTTTGCTTTTATCACCTTTCTCTGTTACCAACTCTTCACTCGGGTAGACCTCTTGTCCTTCACCCAGTTGACTGTAGGTGACGATATCTAGCAAAGCAAACTCTCTGCTACCAGAGAGGCTTTCAGCAATCACCTCTGCCAGTTCATTAGTTTCCTGATGATCATAATCATGCAGTCCGATCTCCTTGGCATCGAATCTCCACTGCTGCTGAGATTCACCCTCAACAAGGTATGTCACAACGACTTCTACAGCCTCTGCTCCGACTCGGTTGCGCCATAAAAAACGACCATTAGCCAGATTGGTTGCATACCGTTTGGCCAATTCTGTAAATCTGGTCCTCTCAATGTACTCTTCAGCAATATTCCGATAGCCTTGATAAAACTCCTTATGGTTACAGGCAGATGGCTCCTGCACGTTACTCAATATCTTGAGGGTGAAACGAAGTTTCAAGGTATCTTTATCACTAGGCAGTGCACAGTGATCCACTGTCTGTAGATTAGGTTTTTCTACCTCTGCATCAATCTTGGCCGGGTCTTTTTCCTGTGCTACAGAAAGTCGATTGGAAATGGTGCCTCGTACCGACTTTACCTGTAGTCGTAACTCTTGTGCTTCTTCATCACGAGACTTCCAGCTCGTGGCAAACATTTGTGCATCCGATGGGACCAACTTTTTTTCAAATGCCAGTACAGATGGTATTGCAGATTTCTTTTTAGCCATTAGTGGATTCCTTGTTTTCCTGTGTTACGGTTTGTTCCTGTGTACAGAGATAGAGATCGCCCTGCTTTCTATATCTCCAGATTATTTCTGATAACGATTCCAATCGATGAGGCATGATGAATTCACCAAGGGTGACGATGCTCTCTGCAAAACAGTGAGGGGTATTCAGGTCTCGTGTTTGCTGTGCTTCACCTAGCGCACTCAATGCATGAAAGCCGCTAGCAATCGGGACAAGCCATCCAGTGTGTGATTTTGCGCTTCGCCAGTGAACATTACCTCCCTCATCCTGTTCACTGAATGTGTGGATCTGCAGATAACTGTAGAGTGCATCCAGTGCATCCTGACCTGACTCCATAGCTTCCAGCATGTATGAGCGGCGATCCAGCAATACATATCCTGGCATCAGCTGCATCAAACCTGTTCGATCATCAGTAACCACGGTAATATCATCGAAGTCCAGAATATCCCCACCCGCCAATTTTAACCGGTGTTGAATCACTGTTCTGATCGATTCCAACAGGCGGTCCTGATCACGACCACTCAGGACATTTTCTACCTCCAGCACCAGAGAAAGCACCATGTGACACCGGCCCTCTTCAACGAAGGAGGGGCGCTCCCCTTTCTCATTCAATGGGTTTGCGGTCAGCTTCAGCATTCGTGAGTACCCTTCCTGGTAATCCTGCATCTCGAATTGATGGCTTGACACTCCTACACCCGCCACCAAAAACTGATCTTCTTTACTTTCTGGATTGATGAAACGCTGCAGTGCATGCCCAAAACCCAGAAAGGCGGTAACCGCTGGAAAGCCAAAGGTGAAAGGGCTAGAGAGTGCATTGGCATTCTGTACTCTCAGGCCTTTTAATAGAAGGTAGTTGCTCATATGATAAACTCCTTCTGCTGTTGTAAAAATGTTTTCAGAATCTCTTTTTGAAAGGCTGTTGTCTCTATTTCTCCAAGCGTGACCTGATCTTTTCGCTTTCGATAGATACGGCGATAGGTCACAACAATCCATTCACTGACTGCCTGTGCTATGGCCTCTTGCCAGTCAGGATGGTCTGCTCTATTCTCAAAGTGCTGCTGATCCAGCCAGATCTTCTGTAACTCCGGTATTTGGTACCTCTCTCGATCACTCCATCCCGGTGTGCTTTGCTGAAGGTAGAGCGCACGGAGCAATACCCACTCCAGTATTTCCGCAATGGTCTCCTTAACCTTTTTACGGATATCCCTGTTATTCAGATCTAATTTAAACAGTGTATGCAGCCTTCTGAACAGGCTTTTCGAGTGTGCATCCCATCTCAGAAATTGAAAGAAATCCTGTTTCGGTAGTTGCTGGTATCCCCCTTTCAGCATTGGTGGCATACTCGGCATCAACCAAGCCATCCCTCCGTTTCCACTATTCAGCTTGCTGATATTTTGTGGTTTCGTGCCACCAAATTTTTGCGTCAACAACCCTGGCAAATCAAAAAAACCCAGTTCATGGTGTTCTCCATCTTTACGTTTCTGTCGTGCCTCTTTGACTTCATCAGAAAACTTCATCTGTTGAATGCGTTCCCGATGAGCGGTTATCAGGCCAGATGGATAGAGAACAGATAACAGGTGGTAGCCATCTTCTACCGGGAAATAGACCTGCTTGATCTGACCCGCAGTTTTTTGTTCTGACGATGATGATTTGATCTGGAGAAAGGCCGTTCTCCACTGCTGAAACTGCCCTTCATTCACCCCCAACAATTGCCTCAGCTGATCTGAGTCTGTCTCAAAATGGTCCAGTACCGAGCGTTGATCCTCCAGTTCAACGGAAAGAAATCCGTATACATCGAGTGCTGCCGCATTCCCGACGACATCATGCTTTACCACCACATTGCCAGATCGGAGATAACCATCAGCTGCACGACTTCCTTCAAAAAGGATCGGTGTGATTCTTGCGTCAGGGTGGCTGAACTTTCCTGGGTGAGTCACCAGACTGAGTTGAGCCGCGCGCTTTGCTGCATGCTCCACCCAGTTTTCAATTCGAAAATCATCTTCGATCTCCTGCTCACTCTTCTTCCCCGGGCTTTTCAGTTTCGCCTGTTTGCGTTCCTGTAAAAAATCAACAATTGGATTATTCATCATTCATTCCTTGCTATAACAGAGCTACCTATTCGGCAGTGAAAAAGGAATAACAAAACAATATTCACACTTCATAAGCTGCCTATTCAGCAGTAACAAAAATGGGTCCAAACGGCTGACCAATCAGATACTGATAAAGACCTCTAATTTCCATTATTACCTCCGCAAAAACATCGGGAATAGAGGACCATAGAGCATCCACCCATATAAATCAACCGTGTGAATATTATTTAGTGCTTTTCAAAACCAAATTCTATTGTATACAAATACTTCACTTCACCTTCTTTATCCTCTAAACGCACCTCCCCCAAAAACTCACAGATACGATTTTTGCCAACTCCTTGTTTTAGGCTCTCCTCCTCGATCAGTGATGGATAGGCCAACGGGAGCCATAAACGTTCTCTAAGACGCGGCTCCAGCACTTCGACCTGATGTGGGGCCTGCTTGCCCCGCAAGCCTGCTTCCGATGGAAAACGCAGCGCTAACACTCCATCCTCTTCGATATGCAATTTATAAGTCTGGCTCGCCTGGCTACTTCGAAAGGGGGAGAGCTTCTGCGGTAGTGAGGTTAGAAAATAGCTACTATTGACCCAGCCATTCAGTGCATCAGGTCTGTAGTCTGAGGCCATCAGAATATCCTGCAGCGCCTGATGCTCCAGATCTACCAGTCGCTCTTTTGGATGAAGTGTCGCAGCCTCTTCAATTCTCGGCGCTGCATCGACCCGCTCCAGCAACTGTGCTTCATCCATCAATTGCAGTAGGGTGTGGCTGACCAGTGGGTATTCTTGGCTCTCATATCCTGGCCACCTAAACACATACTTCTCTTTACCAATAAAACCCTTCAGGTTAAATTCAGGCAATATCAGGTTGGGATGTTGCAATTCACTCATAGACCGGTGTCGTAAGATCCGCCCTGCCATCTGTATGATCGAACGCATCGATGAGGGTTCGATCACAGCCCAATCGAGATCATGGTCGCGCCCTACCTCTTCTACTGGAGTAGCCACCAGAATAAAGATCAGATTCGGCTTTTTGCACCGTAGCAGATGCCCTCGGATTTCCTTATTTTCCTGATGAGGGTGTTTACCACCACGCCGGTCCAGCACCGCATCAAGGTGATCTTCCAATGCTGACCGTAGCAGTAAAACTTGTCTACTATGGTAGGGCAGCACCCGAACCTCTACATCCTCTGGAATCACACAATCCAACAGGTAGCGGCTCAACTGAATACAGGGATTTACGTTGGCGAGTCGGATAACTCCCATTGAGAGATTAGTGCCAGTTTCTGGATCAATAAATGAATGTCTTCGATGTAGTTTGATAGCGCTATCGCGCAACTGGCTGAAATAGATCTCCTTAAGCGTTTTCACATCTACAATACTGTCTTTGAGATGAGAAAGAGGAAGAATGGAGGCCCTACGTTTGATCACACTCTTCAACAACCGCTTGATCCGTTTCTGTACATAACGTTCATGTTTTTTCAAAAAAGTGTCGCTGGATGGTGTGGCAGCGATCTGACTACCAAACTCATCTACCCAAAGACAGTGCACTGCCTGCTGACGCTGACGGCCCAATGCAAAGAGCTTCCACCCTTCTTGATAGGCCGCAAACAGGCCTGCTGCAATTGCGGGGGGAATGGTTGCCGATGAGATCATCACCTTCCGCCCCAACATTCCAGCCAGATGAATCAGACGGGTAATAGCAGGGATATCCGACTGATCAAAATCATCCACCTCATCGATCACCAGATCTGCAGACATCAAGCGCAATGTAGGCAAGATTTCCCGCCCACCTGCCGTGCTCTCTACGGCGGGCATCAAATGGTCTATGGTGGAGACCACGATCGGCGCATAAAGCAGTTGCTTGCTTTTACGGTCTTTCAGAGCAGTACGCAAACGGTCACTGGGTATGGCGCTCTCGTAGGGTATATCCTGTTCCTTAAAGCGCAGGTGACGAGACAACGATGCTGTAGATTCAGCACCTGCTGTTTGTCGATCCTGTTCTGCTTGTCCAACTTTATACCGCTGATGCAAGTAACGAACCGCTGTTGAGCCAATCAGAACAGCTAACTGATCGTCTTCCAGCTTTAGTCTCTCTTGATACTCATCCCCGGTTTGCAAGGTGAGTGTCCGTAACCCCAATGCAAGGTTGTAACGAAGGCTCCCATCTATCGATAAAGCACTCATGATTTTTGCATTGGCAAAGGTCTTACCACAGCCTGTACTAGCCATATTGATGGCAAAGAAGCCTTGCTGGCTTTGATCGTGCTCTCTTTTCCATTGGTTGATGGTCTGAACAGCCCTGTTCTGCCATGCAAAGGAGGCTGGTGAGGGTTTCCGCAAAGGTCTGATATCTCGTGCAACGGGTAGCTCTTTTTCAAAAGCAGGCAGCAAGTGGGCAATACTTGTCGCCTCCCGAGTCACCCCAACCAGATGCTCATCCAACCATTGATTGGGAACTTTTTTACCTTGTTCATTCTTTCTTGTATTAGCCAACAGCTCCAGATCGTTCTGGAAGTTCTCATCACGTAATTCTGATGAGTAGTTATGGTCGCCCAGCTTCAGTGACAACCGTGCCAGTTTCAGAATAACTCTTTCAACTGGCATTGCCTCCTGTATCAGAGGTAGAACCAATTTCGCTTTTTTCATCCAGCGTGACAGTTGTCTGCACCACGGTTTGGACAATAAGGGTAGCCCCTGCTCAAACTGCCAATCCTGATCACTCAGCTCTCCGCTATCCCCTTTGATATAACCACTATCTTCTCTGGACAACGCGTTCAGAATGGCATTGCTATCCTCAATCTTTTTGGTGTTACCAAATTTATATTGCTCTAGTGCGGGCAGTTGATGGTGGGAGACAATAAGCCAACCTATCCACCGCGCAAGTATTGGCAAGCCCTCATCGAATGGGTAATCCTGACTGGCCTTCGGTGGCTTTGCTTGTTTGATCCATTCTTCGATGAACTCCTGCCGCTCTTTAAATGAAGAGTAACTGATCTTTTCCAGCTCATCCAGCCACTCTACATCATGCTTACCCTCAGCCAGAGCACGAAACAAACGGAGTGAAATCCACTCATGACGGACCCGATCACGAACACTACCGTTAATCAACATGCGCTGGAACGGATACCATGATTTTCCAAAATCATGGAACAGTGCGCTCAGCGCGACCATTACCTGTATCAATGGAAGGAATTTCCAGTCATCCTCATCCTGCTCTCGAATCAGATCACGCTGTGTTCGATTGACCGGGACATTGCCATCTTCATCAAAGTGGCTACGATTCCCAACGATCCATACCAGTTCTGTCCGATTGGTTCCCCGCATCCGATGGCAACTGACTGCTGTTGTTTTTCTCGCTGTTCTGGCAAGGCGATTCTTGACTGCATTTAAACCTTCCAAGGTAATTACAGTTTGCCATGTTCTCTCTCCAATGCGATTGGCATAAGCATCCAGAATACGCCGGGTGATATTTAACGAATTTTTCTGGCACTGTGAGATAAATGTAACAATCACTCCAAAACAGCTCCTCGCTGCACTGCTTCTTTCATCACATCAAACATGAAGTCCAGTGCACCATGTTGTGTAAAACTTTGAAGACACATCTGGCGGAACTCTTGCTCTTTTGCCCCCTGTTCTGAAGCAATAAATGCCATTGGCAAAACAATCGCATCCTTTACCAAATCTGCCACATCAAATACCAGAGCACCTCTGCGAGTCTTTCCATGCATCACAGCAAATCCGTGGGGAATCCCCAACACCCATAAACAAGTTGCTGCCAGCCCATAAGCTAAGTAGTTACCATGGTTCAAAAAAGCATTAGCTTGATCTACTCCATCATGCATGCGGGTAAAACCATTCTGGCTGGTACGATTAGCTGCAAATTTATAGAGTATTTTGGTTAAACGAGCCTCGGCCTGAAGTAATTTTGTTACATCGGTAGCTCTTTCAATATCTTGTTGGCTACGTTTTAAGGCCTTTTCCAGTGCATAATCATCAAAAGAGAAATCATACTTTCTCAGCTCTCGATCTTTACTCCAAACACGCTGCAAAAATACCAGCCGCTTTCTTTGTAAAAATTGTGCAATAGTCAGCCGCTTATTTGCATCAAACCAAAATTTTAACCATGACTGTAAATACTCAGTTGGTCGGTACTCGCTCTGAGGTGACAACCACTCTACTTCAGTAGCTGCCAGCAGTGGTGTTCCTCCACCTCCGCTAAAACCCATCATTACACCAGAGCCACATAACTCTCTAACCGCTGCCTGGGTAATAGAAGTACCCGTTCCCAATAGAATGACAGTAGTATTGGCAACAGGGATATTCCAGTACTGGTTCTCTTTCTCTGATGGTGTAAGAAAAACAACACGTCCACCTTTAACCAGAACTCGACAATGTTCTAGGTAATAGATATTGGCCCGTTTAGAGTGAAGGATCTCTTTCTTACCGGAATAGATATCTACAATGCTCATGGAGCCACATGCTAGCACTAGACCCCATCAATCAATAAACACTTTTTTGTAACAAATTGTTACAGCAAAACCTGCTCCACCCCACCCTGCTCTACGGTCTGCAAAAACTTCATCTGCCACGCTTCACCATGTAGCTGTCTGGCCATCTCTACCACCAGATAATCGACCTCTAGCCCGGTGTTGTCTTAAACCTCACGGGGTCAGTTCTCGCCCTGTAACATATTACCTCTCACAATTCTCCCGATGGTCGCCAAGTGAAGTTACCCCCAATTTTAGGACAGCAACTTAAGACAATTTTTTGTGCATAATTCACC
>Ga0233443_1003568_pt1 | contig 10747 bp, 17 predicted proteins | sample SI_123_September_2_FD_182784 | JGI IMG/M metagenome (GOLD analysis project Ga0233443, IMG submission 182784) | Seawater microbial communities from Saanich Inlet, British Columbia, Canada - SI_123_September2016_200_MG | ecosystem: Environmental > Aquatic > Marine > Inlet | place: Canada: British... | reverse complement strand
CACTAGGCATGGTTGCATGGATTGTATTGTTAGTGACTATATCGTACCAAGCGTGGACTAAGTACACCAACCACAAAAGAACATAAATACAAACATATTAATTATGGTTGTATATTATGTCAGCAAACGGTATATCACATCAAGCATTAAAACGCGATAGGCAGGACCAAAAACGTATAGTAAAAACTATGTAATTCCGCTTATGGTACCTGAAAAATTTGATATTGAAGTGCGTGCGTACTCAACAACAAACAACTCACTTGTCTCATCTACATTTAATATTATTCTAATTGATAATCCATAAAACGGTTTAAAATTTTAAGTTACCTAAGTTTATTGCTATATAATAATGTAATGTAATTAATTATGTCGGAATAACATATATGAAATTTAGCAACCCGTTCAAGAGTAGAAAGAGCAAGAAGAAAGAAATACATAAAAAGAAACTTCTAAGTGCAAAACAGACCGCAACAAATAACAATGAACCATGGGTATCTGTTCTAGACATGGAAGTGGATATGAAAGATATTAGCAATGGGTCATTTGAATTAGATTGGAACGACATGTTCGTCACTCGCTTAATGAAGGCTGGTTATCAAGGGAAAACGGATGCCGACATGGTAGACCAATGGTTTCAAAGCATATGTAGAAATATCGTAATGGAAACATACGAACAAGAACAAAGTGACCCTAATATACGCAAAGTAGACTTGGGCAATGGCAGGTCTGAAATTAGTTAAATGATTTTATATGTTAATGGTGATAGCCACACTGCCGCTGCAGAAGCAGTTAATACACATGCATTTGCTGAAGATGACGGAAATTTAGCACACTTAGGACGCATGCCACACCCCGATAACTTAGCAGTATCATGGGGTAAAAAACTTAGTACGCTATTAAAAATGGCTTTCTTTTGTGATGCTGAAAGTGCGGCGAGTAATGATAGAATCATACGCACCACCAAAGAGTACATTGATAACTACACACAGGACGTTTCTGGTTTATTTGTGGTTATTGGTTGGAGTACGTGGGAACGCGAAGAATGGACAATAGATGATGTTTATTATCAAATCAATGCTAGTGGCACTGATATAGTACCCGATGACTACGTTGAAAAGTACAAAGAATATGTAACAAGTGTTAATTGGCGTCATAAGACCAACCAAGCACATAACGATATCATCAAACTACACGAATGGCTAGACGATAAAAACATTAAGCACATATTCTTTAACGGCAACAACACATTCGAACAAATCCAAACTAAATTTGATTTCGGTACATCATACATAGAGCCATATAATAAAAATTTCAGTTACAATGATTATTTAATTAACAATGGGATATATACTGTATCCAACCATTCGTATCATTTTGGAGAAGATGGACATACCAAGTGGTCAAACTATATGTTAAAATATATTATCAAAAATAAACTTATTTAATACATGAAATACATTTTAGTAGATACAATGAATTTGTTCTTTAGGGCGAAACATTCATCTCATCGAGCAAGTGATACGTGGACAAAATTGGGATTTTGTTTACATATTATGTTCAGTGCTGTAAACAAAGTGGTTAATAAGTTAGGTGCTGACCATGTGGTATTCTGTTTGGATGGTCGTAGTTGGCGGAAAGATGTTTATGAACCATATAAGAAAAATAGAAAAGAACTTCGAGATAAAATGTCCGACAAAGACCGTGAAGATGATGAAGTGTTTTTTGAAATTTATGAGAAATTTCATAAATACTTACAAGAACAGTCTAACTGCACTGTTCTCAAAAATGACAATGCAGAGGCAGACGACTTAATTGCAAGATGGATTGCCCTACATCCCACGGATGAGCATATCATAGTAAGTAGTGATTCTGATTTTTATCAGTTACTCACTAATCATGTTGCGCAATACAACGGAATCTCAGACCAATTAATCACCCTTGATGGATTCTTCGACTCGAAGGATATGCTCGTCATAGACAAAAAAACAAAAGAACCAAAGTTGCCCCCCAACCCTAAATGGCTATTGTTTGAAAAATGTATGCGTGGCGATTCATCAGATAACGTTTTTAGTGCTTTTCCAGGAGTAAGAACGAAAAGTACCAAAAAACGTATTGGGTTAATTGAAGCATTCGACGATATGGATAACAAAGGTTACGCATGGAACAATCTCATGCTACAACATTGGACTGACCATAACGATATAGAACACCGTGTGATGGACGACTACAAACGCAACAAGCAGTTAATTGATTTAACACAACAACCATTAAGCATTAAGGAATCAATCGATATTACAATTAATACATCAATAACCTCAAGTGACGTCGGTAATGTAGGAATACGCTTTCTACGGTTCTGTGGGGAATATGATTTAAATAGTATATCGAGATATCCACAGCAATATGCCAAATGGTTAAACAAGACATATAAAGGAGTAATAAATGATTAAAGCAAAGGCAGTGTCCAATAAATTTTGGATTTTAAAAGATGATAGTGGAAAAATTGGTGAAATTAATGCCATTAGAAGTGGGTACACTATTAATATTAATGGCAATAAAGTTACATTTGATTCGTTGGAAAATCTAAAAACCGACACTGGTATTGAATTTACCAAAATTCATACAAAACCAATGGATGATTGTAAAACAATATATGGGTTTCCATATAGTGGTGATAAATTCAATGAAACGTGGAATATCAAAACACAAATGCCATTATTTACAAAGAGCGATGATAGTAAATCTTGGTTTGTTGCTGGTTATTTCTCAGTAAAAATCAAAGGAAAATGGAGAACAATATTATCACCAAAGTTGTTAATATTGGAAAGAAATGAATATAAAGGACCATTCAAAACTATACCAAATGATAACGAAGTGATTGTAGAACCATACGGCGGTGATATTGTATCTAAATTATCATTTGGTGATAACTCACCTCTAGTCAAATGGTTTAAATGATTCACATCAATAGATTCATCGATAAAGTCAAATTTTTTGAATCAAAGAATAGTAAAGATTTTATTATCCCACTAACAGAGGCAAAAAACCTACACACAGATATAACAAAATTATTATTGGTAATACAAGAACACCAATCACATAATAATCAAATGACACAAAGTTCATCGGATACATCAGTCGATGGTGGTGATTGGTAATAGGATATGTTCAATGAATTGGCGACAAATACATCAATTATATTTGCTCCTAACACCAGAGGAAATTTTGTCAGGAATTGTCTAACACTTTCTCCAAATGTGGCGGATGCCTCATTAAAAATGACAAATTCTGAATCTCGTGTGGAATTATACAAAAAACGAATACTATCACATCCATCTATTACGGATAACCCACCATGGGGACCAGGTCATGTAGATGGATTGGCAGGAGATTCAAGAGAACGATTATCCAATTCTGATTCTTCAAATCATTATTTCCACTGCAGTCACTTAATTTCAATGTCGTTTTTGATGGACTTACCAAATTCCAAATTCATAGTGATAACATTGGATGAGGAAGCCATATCACATTTCAGCAATAAATATCACTATGACACATATTTATTAAAAGAGATAAACTACTACAATGACTTTAATTTTCTTACCAATTTCACCAAATCCAAAAAATGGTACAATTTGCCATACAATGACATTTTAAATAAAGATAAATTTATAAACCATTGCACGATAATAAACTCCGAAGTGGTTACTGACATGATTTCAGATTATTACGATGTATACTACAGTTTATGCATAGAAGATAATCCAAGGTAATTTCATAAATATCATTGTATTGTTTCCAATGAACCGCATTTATGCCGAGACCTTCTCCGAATATTTTACTAGAATCCAAACCATCACCATCATATAAATTCGAACAGGTAATACAAAGTGATGGGGTTTGGTCTGTGCATTACAAAGATAGCCCAATTAATCTTAGAACCGCATCTACAATGGCATTTTCTACACCTAGGTATAAACCAACATCATTTGCAAACAAAGGGCATGCCATAAATCTAGCCAAAAAACTGAATAAACAATTTGACACAACTGAATTTACAGTTGTTATTTCCAATGACACAAAGACTATCTATTCAGAATAAAAAACTTATCGTTACGAATGAAATGCTCAATACATTCCCTGAAAATTCAAGGTATGATTTGCGAACGGCATTTATTAAATGGTGGATTAATTCTAGGAAAACCGGTGGGATGAGATTAACCAGTAATGGTTACAAACTTCTTTCGAAGATGCAATATGCAACGTATCGCTTTAATGTAAGAAAACCGACATCACCAACTAATTTACTAATTATGGACAAACACTTGGAATGTCCGTATTATATAGATGGATTGGGGTGTGTTGAGTCAAAAATAGTGATTTTTGGTGGAGCGGAAGCGACAATAATAAGCCTGTACACGGATTTTAATTCATTCCTGAAAACATATCATTAACTTGGAATTGGAAGTTATTAACGATACAATCTAGATAACCATCGATAATATATTCTTGATTTTTCTTTAACCTAGGCAATAAACCTTCATAATCAAACTCACCCCTAAAAAGATGTGTATTCATTTCAATTGCACGTTCCCATCTAATTTCATTTGGCATATCATCGTAACTATGGTCTATTATATCATCAAATACATCAAATCCATAATTTCTAATATCACTGATTATTCCTCTGTACCCAATAATAATCGGCAATTGCAATGCAACAAATGCGTCTAATGTTTTTTCAGAAATAATACCACTGCATTCATCATATAAAGTTTCATTCACCACGTTGACATTGGAACCCCGATATATATCTATTAACTTAATAAAATTATCAGCATTATCGAAATCATAATCTCGGTAGGATGCATTCTCATAACTGTCATCCCACCCAAGAGTTATCTTTGCATTGTGGTTATATCCTCTTAACTTATTGCAAACATTTATACGGTGGTCACGAGTTTTACCATTCAAGCATATTAAATCATATTCATTAGTTCTGTCATCAATTAATGATAACCACTCATCCTTTCGATTTATCAAATGCTGTACAAAATCAAAACTATGGGTTGGAAACTCGATTAAATTAATATCACCATCATACAATTTCGCCAACCCATGATTCCAATGTATTAAAATTATATTATTCAAGTCAAAACCCTCATAAAAATTTTCAATAATATCTAACTCTGGGAGATATCCATTTGGATGAACATTCAAATGGTCTTGTGTATGCAATATTATCTTTTTATTCGGATGAATATTCGGTAAGTTCATATTCCAAAATGTATTCTTACAATCATGCATTGATGTTAATATACTGGGATATAACTTATACCCGCCCAAACCCTCTGAAATTACGGAATTGAACTGAATTATGTTATTAACTTTGGTATAATTTTTTAGCATATCATCTACTTATTAATTTCATTGCACACCATATAAATTTTATAATATAATACTTAAGATTTTAAATATCACTAACGCACCCATGTATAAAACATATTCAATCAAAAATAAAGAATTCAACGCAATTACCCCAGTAAGAAATTGGAATTACACAACAGAGTCTCGTATGCGAAATTTAGTAATGGGAGCATGGTAATGCCACAAAATGATAATACCATTACAATAGATAGTCAAACATACACCACAACCGAAATAATGAATAAAATTGGATGTTGTAGAACTACAGCAATAAAACGAATGCGTAATTGTAAAACGGTAGATGAATTATTTGCAAGCATAGAAGATGGTAGCCGAGATTTTATAATCGAAAATACAAAAGTTAAGGTGGAAGATGTGATGGAAAGGATTGGTTGTTGTAAAAATACTGCATATACAAGATTAAATTCCAGTAATACACTTGAACGTTTATATAGACCATTGACAAAGTGCAATAATGATAGTCCAAGCATCACAACTAAAGAATTAGAAATGAACAAACTATTATATGGGAAATGGTAAAAAAATTATATAATATTCACTTGACTTTTGTTGTATAATAGTAAATCAAATATTAATAAAGGGGGAGTTAATCTAAATAATGTACAAAAAACTACTAACGCTACTATTCGTGCCTATGATTGCTAACGCAGAAATCGACGCCAATAAAGGATTTCCAGTAATGGATTTAACACTACACGACGACTTACTAATATTAGAAGCATGTTGTGATAAAGATTTAGGTTGTTGTGTAGATTTTGGCGTCAGCAGTTCGATTAATGACTTCAAAAACAAAGTAAAATCCGTGAATACATATAGAGATTCGGAAATTAATAGTCGCATGAATACTATGCAAATCAAACAACGACTTAACCAAACAGAACGAAAATACAATAATAGGTTTAACGAGATTGGAAAATATTATTCAAGATAATATATAAATCACACACAAAAAAAGGGTTCCAAATAAGGAACCCTTTTATTACTTTCTAATTAGAAAGAAACTGAAAGCACCGCATCAAACACACCATCTGTGTTTTCTGTCTTAGTGTAACCGTACTCCATAACACCACGCTGTAACTTACCAACGTATGTAGTAGTATCGTTCTTATCAATGTACTTACCAGTAACTGTACCTAGTACAGTGTCAGTTGAAGCAACTACACCCGTAATTGTTTTACCGTTAGAAGCATCGCTAATGTCGCCTAAAATACCGTCGTTTTGTGTAATACCTGTAGTATCTTCAACTTCGATGATAACACCTGTTACTGTCATACCAGCAATAGTAGTCGCAATAGAAGCACCTGTGTTAGTAGTACCTGTAGCAGTTTCCTGGGTCTCAACATTAATATCTAAACCGGAAATACTAGTTGAAGCAGATACGTAACGTGAATCGTTTGTAACATTTTGAATAGTAACATCAATACCAGCAACTGAACCAGACACATCACCAGTAGCATTACCGTCACCTGAAGTTTGTGCAACAGATACACCAAAACCTGCTACGTCTGTACCTAATTCAAATTGATTAATTACTGCACTCTTCTTTTGCATTAAGCCTGTACCATTTTGTGATTTGTAGTTACCACCTTTAAAATTAAGTCCTTCAACCTGCGTTTCAATGAACACTTGTGTAGAAGTTACTGTTGAACCACCTGTTAAATTCTCAAACGTGGCTGTTACCGATGTACCGTCAGCAACTGTTCCTTTTAATGTTAAATCCAAGTCTTGTGCATATGTAGATGCACCTGGATTACCGTCAGTAAATGTACCTTCGTAGTTACCGTTGATAGTTACACCTGCAGTAGCAGATAATGATGTAGCAACGAATGATGCAAGTAATAATTTATTGTTCATAATATTTTTTCCTTATAATTTAATATGTTGTTGCTAAATTGCAACACCTTTTATTTATACTACAACAAATTGTAGTATTTTTATTTATGTAAATATAGGAATACTACAATATTCATATAATCTAACAGTTCCATTCACAAAAATAAACAAACACAAAAAAAAATATAACTATGTGTATGGATTTTAAAACTTTAGTCAATGATTTAGAGCAACAATTCACACTTGATACAATTGATATAAGCCCATTCTTTACCGAAGGGGAATCATGGTTATACAACACAATGATGAAGTATCATAGGAATTCTTATTCCAATAATTACCGATTAGTATTTTATTTTAATGATGACAATTACTTATATAATGGACATCCAGGTGAATTAACTTACACTTTTCAAAAATTCATAGCAAAATTGGATATATCGGCATTTTTTGTAATTCTCATTACGTCAACGAAAGTAACTGTTTCCGAATTAGCACAAGCAAACACAATACTAGCAAATGATAAACAGAATTTTTATAATATAGATACATCAATAACTATCAAGCACTATGATGCAGAAAACATCATATGTATAGCGAACCCATCTGTGATAGGAATCGACACCACTAACTGCGAAAAATTATGGAACCACCTACACATTAACGTAAATGGTGATGTATTGCCATGCTGTTCAAGTAACCACAATCATACATTTGGTAATATTTCAAAAAACAATATTAATGACATATACCAATCATCCGTGGCAAATGATATGCGAAAAACTATGCTATATGGCGAAAGAAACATTGCATGTGAATCTTGTTATAAGTTAGAATCAGATGGATTTGCATCACCTAGGGTTCCACTATCCATCGACAAAATAAAATCATTGAATAAAGACGGTACAGTTGATGAAGTAAAAATTGAGTCAATGGACATTCGATTGAGTAATATATGCAATTTAAAATGTAGAATGTGTACAGGGAACTACAGTAGTAAGATTGCCAAGGAGGAGCATGACGAATTTGGGGTTGAATACTCAGTTTTACCAATCAACAGCATAGAGATATCTAATCAGATTATACAATTATTACCCAATATAGAGCAGATTTACTTTGCGGGTGGTGAACCGTTAATGATGTCGAGTCATTATCAGATATTAGATGAACTAATACGATTGGGGAAAACTGATATTAAAATATCATACAACACAAATTTTACTATCTTGAAATACAAAAATACATCAATAGCTAATTATTGGAGGAAGTTTACAAACATACACGTTGGTGCCAGTCTAGATGCAATGAATAAGCACATTGAATACATTCGACATGGGACAGTATGGGATAATGTTGTGCATAATTATGATAACATATGCGATGATGAATCAATTAACATAGATTTTTCAATTACTGCCAATATAAACATATTCAATGCATTTAATTTAATTCATGCACAGCGATTTTGGATTGAGGACAAGAACCTATTGCCACCAAAACACAGTATAAGCATTTTAACTGACCCTCCAGAGTTATGTATACAGACACTTCCACTCGAGTTCAAGCATGAATTGGACACTATGATTGAAACACATATTGTCTTTCTTGGTAATTACGATAGTATACAATTAGTAAAAACATGGACTGAAATACGAAAATTCCTATGGAATAGGGACAATAGTGCAATGATTTCTTCTTTTTTTAACACAGTTGATAGATTAGATTCAATAAGAGATGAGAATTTCGACGAAGTATTCACCGAATACTCCGACTTAAGAACAAAATAAAATACCTAAATACAGATACTAGTTTATATTTGGGGGGATATGTTCAGGGAAATAATAAAACCATTAGTGTTGATTTTAGGATTGTGCCCATTGTGTAGTTATGCTTTGAGTTTTTATGTTAATGATAACTACCCTAACGTGTTATTAGTAGAAGATACATTTGAAATTGGTGATGCGGATTTAATGTTATCACATCTATCTGATAATAAAATAGACACGATAATGTTCAACTCCGAAGGAGGGAACATGATGGAAAGCCTTGTTATTGGTCGTCTAATACGTGATTATAAATTAAATACTATCGTCCCCATAAATGCATACTGCTACAGTGCGTGTTCGTACGCATTTATGGGCGGTGCTGTGCGAAAAATAGCACAGGACGCAGAATACGGCATGCACCGCCCTTATTTTCCAGAGGAAATAGAAGGTTCTTACCGCAATGGATATGATGCAGGTGTATTTACTTCTGTTATGGTAGTATCTTACTTAATTGAAATGGGGTTAGACCCGCTAACTGCAAGCACGCACTTATTAAGCACCGATTTATCCATGTTTAATGCGTTGCAACAAGCAGAGTTAAATATAATAACTGTTCAAGAATAATACACACACATTTACCATCAGTAATACCCTACTATTTTAATAAGTTACTGTGTTATATTAGCATAAATATTGCTTTACAAGATGGTAGAAACAAAGGCGACAGTGTAGTTGTTAATCAAGATGTAACACTAGTAGTTGACCCAATGAGTTATCAGTACTTAGTAGGTGCAACAGTAGATTACTTAGAAGATTTACAAGGTTCGCGGTTTGTTATTAGTAATCCAAATGCATCCACAACATGTGGCTGTGGGAGTAGTTTTTCAGTATGATTACAATAACCGAAGTAGCATCAGCCAAGGCAAAGGACTTTTTAGCCAATCGAGGTACTGGCTTAGGACTACGTGTTAAGATAACTACAACTGGTTGCTCGGGATATGCATATAACTTAGAGTTTGTCGATGAATTAAACGAAGACGATACTGAATATTTTTCAAACGATATTCGTCTAGTAGTTGATGCAAAATCATTAACGTTTATTGACGGAACAGAAGTTGATTATGTCGTGGATGGATTAAATGAAGGGTTTGAATTTAATAACCCATTAACAAAAGCCAAGTGTGGGTGCGGAGAGTCGTTTACAGTATAGGTAGGTTATATGTTATACTTACTAAATGTTATCAGCAAATACAGCAATAAAATTATTAGGACTTTCAAGAAAGGAGTTTTCCAATGATGTTAAATCTGGAAAAATAAAACAATACGATGGATGCGTGCTACTAGACGATTTAAAGGAAGCATATCCCGAACGCTTTAGTGAGTGCAGATATAAAACATTGCTAGATATTGTAAAAGACCAATCTGCGACTTTTAACAATGTCGACATCGATAAATTAGAAAAACAAAAATTATTACGCGAGGTAAAAATGCTAACAGCAAAGATTACCATGCTAGAAAATGAAATTAGACAATTAAAGGAGAAACAGTAATGTTAGAAAGAACAGGAAATGGATACTTAGTTGACCCAACAACGTGGTCACTTGATGTGATGCACGAGATGGCAAAGGAAGATGATATTACATTGAGTGAATCTCAAGTGATGCAAATTGAAAAGGCAAGAGAATACTTCGATGAGAATT
>Ga0233443_1003566_pt1 | contig 10750 bp, 11 predicted proteins | sample SI_123_September_2_FD_182784 | JGI IMG/M metagenome (GOLD analysis project Ga0233443, IMG submission 182784) | Seawater microbial communities from Saanich Inlet, British Columbia, Canada - SI_123_September2016_200_MG | ecosystem: Environmental > Aquatic > Marine > Inlet | place: Canada: British... | reverse complement strand
CTGATATTAGCATGAGTGGGAAGGATATCATCAGGGAAAAGAGGACTGCGATTCCTTCGTTGTTTGCGATTAGTCCGATGATTAGTCCGAGTGCGGTGTTGATTATTCCGATGAAGAGTATGAGGTGGATAATTGCTGTTGGGTCTATTGCGTATTTTGCACCATAGAACATGAAGAGGAGTATGATGATTATGAATTGGACTGCGACTAGGGCAGTGAAGAATAGTAGTTTTGCTAGGATGTAGAAAATTGGTGAGGATGAAGCCTTGACTCTTGTTATGAAGCCGCAGTTTTTGTCGTATATGATTGAGGTACTGCTGAGCATTAGTATTATGAAGATTGCTAGGATTGGGAAAATGTAAACTATTCCTGCGTCTTTTTTGAGGTCTTCAGGGTATATTGGTTTGTGTTCGGTCCATATGGGATTGACTAGGAATTCAGTGTTCATTTCTTCTAGAGATTTGAGATCGCTATCTGTTTCTTGTATTTTGTTTTGAAGGGTGTTGCTAAAGTCTGAGAATTCTAATGCTATATCTACTCCATTTCTAATTGAACTTACTTTTGAGTTTAACTCTTGGTTTAGGTTGTCGATTACTTGTGTTTTGAAGGGTTTTAGGGATAGGTCGATTTTCCATGAGATGAGATTGGCGAATGCTATATCTGTGTTGTCGTAGTATACCACTAGTTTTGATTGTTTCAGGTCTTCTAGATTTTGGGAAAAACCTTTTCCTATTTCGATGCCTATATTTATTTTCCCTTGTTTAATTTGCATTTGCATTTCTTCTAGGCAATTTTCTTGTTCTAAGATTACTGGGTTGAATCCGTTGAGGTTTTGGAAAGATGATGCTGATATTTCGGTTTGGTCGAAGTCGCAGATTCCTACTTGGATGTTGTAGTCTTTTGGGTTTAGGGCGAAGAGGAAGAGGGTTGCTATTATTAGGGGCAAGAGGATGAAAAGGTAGAGGTATTTTTTTCTTTTGTAAAGTAGAAGGGTGTCTTTTTTTAGGTAGGCGTAGGTTTTTAGAATTGGGGATATCATGGAACTCTTTCTCTTTAGAAAAGAGAAATTCCTCCGAAGTAGAGAAACTTCTTTTTCAAAACTTTGTTTTGATTTAATTTCATGCTTTCAGGAATGTTTCGTCGAGGTTTGGTTCACGGAAGCTTATTTCTTCGAATTTTAAATTTAGTTTTTGTAGGAGTTTTATGAGGTAGGATTTTTGACGTTCGGTGTTGATTCCGAACATTAGGTATTTTTCGTAAGAGTCTAAAATCTTTACATCTTTGTATGTACAGTATTTTTTTATTTTGGTTAGGTTTTGTTTTGAGAGGTGGGAAAACCTGAGTTCGTAGATGTAGTTTATTTTTAGTTTGGTTTTTAATTTTTCAAGATTCCCCGAGAAGAATACTTTTCCGTCTTTTAGAATGATTAATCTGTCTACATGTTCTTGGGTTTCCGTTAGGAGATGCGATGTTAATATTATTGATTTGCCTTTTTTTCTGAGAGATTCTAGGAAATGCCAGAGAAGTCGTCTGTTTAGGAAGTCTAGTCCGGTGAAGGGTTCGTCTAGGATTAGGATTTTTGGGTCGTGAAGGAGAGAGAGAATTATGTTTAGTCTTACGCGTTGACCGCCTGAGATTTGAGAGGGAAGTTTGTTTAAATCTTCTTCTAATTTTAACATTTGCATGAGCTGATTGGCTTTTTTTATTGCTTTACTTTCTGGTATACCGGAGTTTAGACCGAATATTTTTATGTTGTCTAGGATTGAAAGGTCGGGGATTAGTGCGATTTCTTGTGGAGTGAAGCCAATTTTGTTCTTGCTAAAAAATTTAGGTTTTCCGAAGATTTTAACTTTTCCCTGATGGGATGTTGAGATTATTCCTGCGATGATTTTTAAAAATGTAGATTTTCCGCATCCTGATTCTCCGATTATTGCCACAAGTTCTCCTGGTTTAATTGAGAGTGAGATGTCTCGGAGGACTTCTTGATTTGAGTAGGAAAATCCTACGGATGTTGTTGCTAGTGGTTTTGGTTTTTTTATCAATCTCTTTAAGAATTTCATTATTGGATAAAGGGTTTCTTGTTTATAAGTTTTGAGTTGTTGGGGTGTTAGAAAGGTCTAAATATTCTGTTTTGTTAGGTTTATTATGAATCCTGTTAAGATTTTGAGGGATGAGCATGAAAAGGTCTTTATAGAGCTGGATGAGTTGGATTTTATTATTACTGAGCCTAGACTTAACTATTCGAATTTGGTGCATACGTTTTGGAAGGTTTGTGAGCTTTGGAATCCGCACGAGAAGATGGAGGAGAAAATTTTTAAGGTGATGGAAAGGGAGGGTTTTGTTATTCCGATTGAAACGATTCTTCTTACGCATGAAGATTTGAGAGGAAAGTTGGAAAAGATTAATGGGGCTATTAATTCTGGGAGTGATTTTGAGGTGAAATCGGTTCTGGTTAAAGAGATGAAGGAGTTTGTCGATGTGTTGAGGAAGAATATGGAGGATGAGGATGAGATTTTATTTGGGGTTATTGTTAGTAATTTGAGTGATGAGGGAATGGAAGAGATTCGGAATATTGTTTTGCGAGCTGTGAAGTGATATCTAAAAATTTATAAAGCTATTCGGAGTTTTGTTTTTGTCCCCCTATAGCTCATCGGTAGAGCAGGCGGTTGTAGCCCGCTGTGGCCCTGTTCGATTCAGGGTGGGGGGATATAAATTTTCTGTGAAAATTTCCCTGAATAACAGGCCCTGTTGCCGGAGGCATAACCTTCGTTTCGCTTGGCCACGATTCAGGGTGGGATCGGTTTTTAGAAATAGATTGAAATTAGTTTACCGATGTAGTATGTGATTGTTATTACTAATACTGTTATTGCGAGATGCCCTGTTATGACTTTTGTTGGGGATTCTTTCCGGGATTTTGCGAGGTGGTAGTTTAGGGTTATGATTAATAGGAAGCCCCATGCTAGATTTATTTTGATTGCAGTTTGTAGAGGGAAGATTAGTACTGGGACTAGGAAGGTTAGGGCTACGACGAGTTTTGTGGAGAATGTTGCGAATGTTGCCTCCCAAATTTGTTTGTGGTTGTTTCTTGTTGAAGTCTCTTGTGAGATGTGGATTCCTAGTGCGTCGGAGAATGCGTCAGAAATTGCAACTGTTAGTATTCCGGCTATTATCGCTAGTTTTAGAGATGTTGCTGCATTTAATCCTATCATGACTCCAAGGGTCGTTATGACTCCGGATGTTAGGCCGAATGCTATGCCGGTTTTGTGGGAGAGTTTCATTGGATATTGAAGAGTTGTTTATTTAATAAGGTTTAGTTGAAGGTAAAGAAGTTTTCTAGGAAAGTTGTTGCGTAAACTCCTGAGGGGAGTGTGAATTCTAAGATGATTTTTTTTGTGCTTTCAAACTCTTTGTCGTCGAGTGTTTTGATTTCTAAGTCTTCGATTTTTGTGATGGCCTTCCTAAATGAACCTTTGATTCTGAGGAATGGAATTTCTTTGATATTGAAATCTTCTAGTTCTATATTATGTTTTTTTAGTATTTCTTGCTCTATTTCTCCTAACCTTCCTTGTGAGAACCTTGTTTTGTATCCTGCTAGTATTCCGGTTGTTTGACCTTTTTGGGTTAAGTCTAGGTTTTCTTCTAAAGCTTGAGAAACTATATCGTTGAATATGATGGATTGGACGGCGTGGACGTAGATTAGTAGGGTTTTTCTTGGGACTTGTTTTAGGTTGTTTGCGAATAGGTTTGGGGCGTCTTCTTTTATTAATTGGAAGGCTTTATTGAAGTTTCGTTTTAAGATTTGTTTTCCTATTTTTATATTCCCCTGATTGATACCAAATCTTTGAGGCCCGAAGTAGTTTGGGAAGAAGGTTGTTTTTTTTATTTGGTTAGATATTTTTATTGCGTCTTTTTTATCTATGTCGCGAAGTGTTATTTTGAAGTGGTTTGCGTCGAGATATCCCATTTTAACTTTTCGCTTATTCCATTTGAAGTTTTTTAGGATTATGTTTTGATGTTGGAAATTTTCTAATAGTTCTAGGTTTGGATTTTCTATTGAGATTCGTTGCGACGTGTGGGCTTTTTTGTCTTTGGTTCCTGCGTATCCGATTTGGAAATTTGTTGCGTTTATTTGGCTTGTTATTATTTTTATGGTAGTGAAATGGTCAATATCTTTTTTTTCTAGTTCGCACCAAAGGAAGGGTTTTTCTGAGTAGTCTATTTTGATTTTTGGTTGAGTAAAGTCTTCTGATATTTTACATATCCATTTTTCTCCAATTTCTTCTACAATAAAGTCTTCGGTTTTATGTTTTAGTTTTGCGTGGACTTTTTCCATTAGAAAAGTTGTTCTTGTTGCTATAAAAGTTATTCGTTGGATTGTTCGTTCATGAAGAATACGTTGTTTGAGTCTATTTCGTGGATTCTCCCTTCTTTTTCAAAAACAGCTAGTGCTCGTGGTAGAGAGAATTTTCCTACGATTCCTACCTTTGAATATACAATGTAACTGAAATACCTTTCTTCTCCAGCTTCGAGGTTTCCGATGTTCCAATGGATTCTCCTTGATTCTGTGTCTATCTTATCTGGCCTGAGTGTTCCGAATTTTTTATATATTTTTACTATGCTTGGAACTTTATCTATTAGTGTTACATTCTCCACTTCCTGCCTTGCCTTTAATATAAGACTTACTTTCAACGCGAATTCGCCACCCTTTGTTTTTACTGGAGAAACGGACTTCCTAACTTCTAATTTTGTTTGGGAATATCTGATATATCCTACAATTGCTATTGTCGCGAAGATAATAATTAAGAATGGCAATAAATAGTTTGTTTCTGCTTTGATTATGTATGCTTCGGTTGGAGATAATTTTTCTTTTGTCCAGATATAATCTATACCCATACCATTTCGCCTGGTTAATGTCGGTTCTATATTAAAGTTTGTAAAGAGACGTGCGAAGATGCCTCTTTTGATTTTGATTTCTACGCTTTCTACTATGTTTCCGGTATTGACTTTTGTGATTATTTCTCTTTTTACAAAGAATCCGGAGACGTCCTCAGTGGTTGTTATATCTTTTTTCTCCCCTAAATTAAGATTTCCTTCTATTGCTTTTTGTCCATTTTTTGTCTTAAAGGTTGCTGTTACGATATATATTCCAGCAAATGTTTTTTCAAGGATTCCTGCGTGTGGCGTTACGGATATCTCTAGTTTTTCTTTAGGGTTCAATGTGAATGTTTGTGTTTCTTCGAATAAGATTGAAGAGAATGTTGCGGTGATGTTTTTCAATGTTGTTGATTCCTTGTTTTGGATATAGAAAGATATTTTTTTCGAAGATGGGTCGATTAGGTCTGAATTTATTTCTATGGCATCCTCTAATTCTTTAATATCTAGGAGCATTTTTTCTTGGAATTTTTCTATTCCTCTGTGGTTTAGGATATATGTAAATGCGTATTTTCCCAAGATGTCAAGATTTGGAGTTGGTGTTATTGTGAAGTTTTTTTTGAATGGGCTTTGATTTATTACAAATGTCGATGAGGGTTGGATTGAGAGGTCGGCTAGAGTGTAGAGATTATATATTCCAGTGGTCGCGTTTAGAATTTCAAGGTTTATTCCTATCGTATTTTCTAGGTCGTTGATGATTACGTTGCTTTCATATTCGGTGTTTATTTGAAGTGCCGATACTGAGATTGTTAGAAATAGCGCTGTTATTAATAGTAAGATTTTTCTCATATATTGAGAGGTTGAAATTATTTTATAAAGATTTATATGGTCTAGCCTACGGGTATTCTAAGGAAGGCTTTTAGGTCGCTAATTAAATCTTTGGTTTCGTCTTCTAAATCGTCCTCATATTCATCCACGGTTGTTCTAATAATATATTGCTCATAGAGTCCTCTTAGGAAAGTGTAAATAGGCTTGTCTTCCCATCTTTGTTCGTAGTCTTTTATTATGGTTCCTTTGAATACTATTCCTAGTTCTCCTTTATTGGTTTTTGTTTTTTTGCCATCTATCTCTACTTCGGCATCTTTCATTGTTAAGATATGCCAGTCTAGTGTTATTTGATATAGGAAATAGTCAGTTACTGGTCTCTTGGCTGTCCATCCTATTAAAACTTCTTTTCCTCCACTTGATAGTTTTTCCTTATAAGAGTCTTCTGATAATGCATAACCGTGGTCCTTTAACCAGATGTAGAGCATATTGTAGACTTCTTCGTAATTCCAGTATCCTACTTGAGTTAATTTCTCTTTGTATATCTGTTTTTTTTGTGCCATCTTTTATATTTTAGAGAAAGAGTATTATATAAAGATTATCTTTTGGAGTAGCATTCGTCACATAGCCATTGGGTTTCGTCTTGGTATAGTAGTTCAAAGATTCCGCATTCTTCACAGATACCGGATTTTCTTTCTGCTTGAATCCCATGTCGCTTGAATTTGGATTTTTCCTCTTTGATTTTTATTGTTTCTGCAATTGCCTGGAAAAGACCTGGATCTATTCTTAGGATGTCGTTTGTTGTTATTAGTCCGATTAGTTTTCCTTTTTCTACGACTGGGAGCCTACGGAGTTTTTTCTTTTTGAATTTTTTCATAGCTTCGGTTATATCTGCACCGGGCTTTATTGTGACTAATTTTCTTTTCATTAGATCTTTCGCTTTTATATTTTCTAAATCGTTATAGGATTTTTTTACTACTGCCCATACGATGTCTTTTTCGGTTAGAATTCCCTTGAGTTTGTCTTCTTGTTTTATAAGTAAGCTCCCGACTCTTTTTTTTACCATGGTTTTGGCGCATATTTTGAGGTCGGTGTCTGGTGTGACGTGGATAAAGTTTCTTGTCATTAGGTCTCCGACTTTGATTCCTGTGTCCATGATTTTGTTAAGTACTGGTTGTTTATATATTTTGGTGAGTATTTTTAGGTGACAGTGGAGTGTAATAATTTTTATAAAGTAAGTTGGGGTTTTGCCAATATGAAAGATGATATCGTCGGCAATGAAGGGGAAAGGGTTTTGGGGAGAGATGCCCAGAGGAATAATATTTTGGCGGCTAGGGTTGTTAGTGAGACGGTGAAGACTACGCTTGGACCCATGGGGATGGATAAGATGTTGGTTGATAGAACTGGGAATGTTGTTGTGACGAATGATGGTGTGACGATTTTGGATGAGATGGAAATTGAGCATCCGGCTGCGAGGATGGTTGTTGAGATTGCGAAGACGCAGGAAAAGGAGGTTGGGGATGGGACGACTACGGCTGTTATGCTTGCGGGCAAATTGCTTGAGAATGCGGAGAAGTTGCTTGATTCTAAGATTCATCCTACTGTGATTTGTCGAGGGTATCGTTGGGCTGAGGAGAAGGCGCAGGAGATTTTGAAGGATTTGGCGGTTGAGTTGGGGAGTCGTGAGGAGCTTGTGAAAGTTGCTAGTACTGCTATGACTGGGAAGGGTGTTGAGTATTTAAGGGAGAAGATGGCTGAGATTATTGTCGAGGCGGTCGATGTTGTTGCTGAAGGTGGCAAGGTTGACCTTGGGGATATTCGGATTGAGAAGCAGAAGGGTCGAGCGGTTGATGAGACTGAGTTGATTCGAGGAGTTGTTATTGATAAAGAGAGAATTAATTTGGATATGCCGGCAAGAGTTAGTGATGCCAAAATTGCTTTAATTGAAGAGGCGTTGGAGGTTCGGAGTCCTGAGATGGATGCTAGGATTTCGGTTTCGACGCCTGAGCAGTTGACTAGTTTTTTGGGACAAGAGGATTCGGTTTTGAAGGAGAAGGTTGAGTTGATTAAGGGAAGTGGGGCTAATGTTGTTTTTATTCAGAAGGGAGTTGATGAGTTGGTTCAGTATTATTTGGCTCGTGAGGGAATTTATGCTGTGCGTAGAGTTCCTCGGAGTGATATGCAGAATCTGGCTAAGGCTACTGGAGGAAAAATTGTTTCGAAGTTAAGCGAGATTTCTAGTGAGGATTTGGGGAGTGCTCGTGAGGTTGAGGAGCGGAAGGATGGCGAGGATGGGATGACTTATGTTATGGGATGTAGTAACCCGAAGGCGATTACGATTTTGATTAGAGGTGGGACTGAGCATGTTGTTGATGAGGTTGAGAGGGCAGTCGAGGATGCGCTTGGGGATGCTGCTGCTGCTCTTCGAGATTCTAAGGTTGTTAGTGGGGGTGGAGCTGTTGAGATTGAGGTTTCGAGAAAGCTTCGGGATTATGCTAGGGGGCTTAGTGGTCGTGAGAGGTTGGCTGTTGAGGAGTTTGCTAGTGCTTTGGAGTTTATTCCGACTACGTTGGCTGAAAATGCTGGGATGGATCCGATTGATGTTTTGACGGAGCTTCGTGCTGTTCATGACAGTGGGGGGAAGGATATGGGGTTGAATTTGGAAAGCGGTGCAGTTGAGGATAATATGGTTAGCGGAGTTATCGAGCCGTTGAAAGTTAAGACGCAGGCGCTTGCTTCGGCTAGTGAGGTTGCGATTATGATTTTGAGGATTGATGATGTTGTTGCGGCGCGGAAGAGTTCGGGGCGAGGTGGGAAGGTTAGGAATATGGCGGGGTATGATTGATGGGAAAACTGGAGAAGTTGTTTGATGTGGAGAAGCCGGTTATTGGGATGATTCATTTGGCTGGGCGAGATAGAGAGGAGAAGATTGATAGGGCCTTGAGGGAGTTGAAGATTTATGAGGAAGAGGGAGTTTCGGGAGCGATTGTTGAGGATTATCATGGGAGTATGGATGAGATTAATGAGGCGATGGAAAGAATTTCTAGGGAAGATTTTGATGTTGTTGTGGGTGTTAATTGTTTGCGTAAGCCTTGGCATTCAGTAAATATATCTTATGGTAATGGAGGTAGGTTTGTTCAGTATGATTCTATTCAGGGAGACAAGTTTAATCCTAATTTGGAAACATTTGGTCAGTTTGTGCTTGGTGGTGTTGGTTTTAAGTATCAACCTGATAGCGGGAATTCCTTAAAGTATGACTTGGTGGAGGGGATGAGTAGGTGTGATGCTATTGTGACGACTGGGGATGGAACTGGGATTGAGACGCCGATTTCTAAACTTAAAAAGTATAAGGAGATCATAGTGGATTTTCCTTTGATTGTTGGGGCGGGTTTGAATTTTGGTAATGTTTATGATTCTTTGAAAGTAGCGGATGGTGGAATCGTTGGGAGTTGTTTTAAGCCGAGAGGGGATACGTCTGCTGAGGTTGATAGAAGATTGGTTCGAAAGTTTATGGAGCCTGTTTTTGAAGTTAGGGAAGCGGCTTGATTTTCGAAAATATGAATGCGCGGGCGGGGGCTCGAACCCCGGTCCCATCGTTGGCAACGACAGATTCTAACCACTAAACTACCCACGCATTTTATTATTGGTAGCTTAGTGGATATTAACCACTACCTTCACTTCAAAGAAGCTCGGACACGGAATCAGAAATTCCTAAACAAAATCTTTAAATTTTATTTAAACTACCAACGCATAAGAGCTGGAGGATTTCGGGTTTTAAAAAAGTTTGTGGAGTCATTTTTTGCGAAAGAGATGCTACCAAAGGGTTTAAATTATCTAGAATTAGATAAATTGTATGAGAAGCAAAAAGGAGGTGTTGAATGAATAAGAATATATGGGTGGTCGTTTTGGTTCTTTTGGTTGCTGCTGCATTTGGATATATTGGGTATGATAAGTATTCTGAATATAGACAGACGAAAGAGAATTTACTTCTTGAGCAGGGAGCTCAATACGGTTATACTCAGGCTATAGCTCAAATTGCTCAAATGGCAGTGACTTGTGAACAGGTTCCAATTAGTGTTGAGAATCAAACTATCAATATGATTGCGGTTGAATGTTTGCAACAGGCTGCTTCAGCTGAATAAGTTTTAATTATTTTTTAATTTTTTTATTTTTATTTTGGGTTTGGATACTTCGTGAGATATTAAAAATTGGTTTACCTCAATTGAATATATTGAGTTTATTTTGAAAGAGTATAAGAATTTATTATTTTAGAGTTGGATAAATTATTGAATAATTTAAAACTTACCCATTACAATAGTAATATTGTAAATAAATACGGATTTTATTTGAGGGGTAGATTTTTAATCATGGGTTTGTTTGTGTTTTTATGGATATAGAAGTTGAAATTGGCAGAATGATGCAACAAAGAGGATTAAGTCGTTCCTTAATAGAATAACTAATGTAATTGGGAATTTTTGAGTTAAAATATTGCTTTAAGAAAGATTAAAAATGCCAGTGCCTTTCTTATTTTATGATAAGAAAATTTGAAAAAAAGGATGCGAAGAGATGCAGTATAATAATAATAAGTTGTATTAATGAGACTTTAAATTATAATAAAAATAATAAAAATTTCTTAATTGAAATGAGTAGCCCTGAAAACATTATAAAAAAATCGGAGAAAGCTCCATTTTTTGTATATGAATTAAATGGAGAAATTATTGGTATCGGCGGTATTGAAAAAACCGTTCAATTAACTGAGGAACATAAGTGCACTTATTTTCCGGGAAGTTTGAGTAGTTAATAAGAAATAATTTTTATAAAATTGCCTTTATTGATCCAATTTTTGTGTTCTGTAATTTTGTTTAAAAAATCCTCAAATACATCAGTTACTTTATTAATTGAGCCATTTGAGTTCATAAATTTTGGATTAATGTATCGTAATTTATTTCTAGAATGAAAATCAAAGTCATTTGGATTGTCTATTATCCTTATATTTGGATTGAGCATTTCTAATTTTTTCAAGATTGTATCATCTCCTGATTCTTTTAATTTT
>Ga0233443_1003554_pt1 | contig 10775 bp, 9 predicted proteins | sample SI_123_September_2_FD_182784 | JGI IMG/M metagenome (GOLD analysis project Ga0233443, IMG submission 182784) | Seawater microbial communities from Saanich Inlet, British Columbia, Canada - SI_123_September2016_200_MG | ecosystem: Environmental > Aquatic > Marine > Inlet | place: Canada: British... | reverse complement strand
GCGCGCCGAGAGCTGTGGAGGCTCTTTCGGCCAATTGCGGGCCGTTACAACACCGCGAGGTATCACGCCGTAGTATTTCTGCGCCAGTTCCTTGACCCTGGCTGTCGTAACATCCCCGGCAATCACCAGGATGGCGTTGTTCGGAGCGTAATACTGACGATAAAAGGCAAGTGCATCTTCCCGATTGAGCTTCTGGATTTCATGAGCCCAACCCACAACCGGAATTCGATAGGGTGTGGTCAGGAATTGTGCGGCCGAAGTCTGCTCCCGGAGCAACGAGGCAGGTCTGTTCTCTGTACGAGAGCGACGTTCTTCCATTACGACATCGCGCTCAGCCACAATGTCTTTTTCAGACAATGTCAGATTGGTCATTCGGTCTGCTTCAAGCTTCATGACCTGTTCAAGGTTTGATGCCGCCAGAGTCTGGAAATAGCCCGTAAAATCGTGAGCCGTAAAGGCATTCTCGCGTCCACCACTGGCTGCAACGGTTTGCGAAAATGTCTTGCCAGGTGCTTTTTTTGTACCTTTGAACATCAAATGCTCAAGAAAATGCGCAATACCCGACTTGCCAACCGGCTCGTCCGCCGCACCGACCTTGTACCAGATCATTTGTGTCACTACTGGGGCGCGGTGGTCTTCAAGAACGACGACCTGTAGACCGTTATCGAGCGAAAATACATCTGGATTGAACAATCCCGCAGACGCAGGTGCTGAAATCAGTAGACCAACGGATAGTCCGATGCCAATACAGACGGATTTCATAAACAAGGCCCTCGATAATAGTTATTATTCAGGAGTCTGAACTTATGGGCGGATTACGGCGCATTCAAGGCACGACCATGTCAATTCACGGTGAACCCGAAATTCTGACAACCAAAGGTCTAGAATAAATCCCCAAGCAGGGTTTGTTTCTTGCGCCTGATAACCGGAGCCTGAACAGTACTGGCAGGCTTTCCTTCGGCTTTGGCCTTTTTCAACCGTGCTGATTCCTTGCCGGCATTCAGGGTAACGTCGCCCGTGGTGTCATTGTCTCCGTCTTGCCAGAACATCAGGCGATCAGAAAAACTTTTGCCTTTTTCAGCAACTGAAGTTGTTTCATGACGGATTTGACTGCGTACATTTGCCTGGCTGGGGTCTGCACCGGCATTCCCCAAAAGAGCCAATTCACCGGCACTTTTCGGTACAGCAGGACGTTTGTTACCCAAAAGGATATTTTGTCCCTGCGCAGAGGCAGAATTTCCTGTCGTCTTTTTGCCAAATACAGCTGATCTCGCTTCGTCAACGGGCATGACAGCCGTTGGACGCTGTGCCCCGGGCCGAGGTGGGCGCAATTTGTAATCCGGGGGTAGAATCAGAGGTGCTTTTTTAACAACAGAAAATTCATCCGGCGCGTTTTTACCAAGCCCAAGGCTCTCCTTGACGCCTGAGCAACCGCTCAGCACAATCGCCAATGCCAAACCGGCGACACCGGCTTGCAAGGTTTTTCCTGACAGCAAATTTTGCGTGTTTTTCAACATCTTTCCTATGTATCGCGTCCGCGTGACGCAAACAAGCCATCCAGCAACAGAATTGCCGCACCAATAACTATCGCAGCGTCTGCGATATTGAAAGCTGGCCAGTGCCAAGTGTCAATGTAGACATCAAAAAAGTCTGCAACTTTGCCCCAAACCATGCGGTCAATAACATTCCCCAACGCGCCGCCAATAACAAATCCAAGGCCTGCAGCGATAAACCGGGTTTCTGCTTTGGCCAGCCACCGAACAAGAACAAAGACGATGACCAGGGCCAGTGCAGACAATATCCAGGGTGCCCAGGCACTTCCTGACTGGAACATACCAAAACTGACCCCCGGGTTCCAAACCATCACCAGATTAAAGAAAGGCAACAATTCAATCGGGCCGCCAGCTCTTTCCAGAACACCCATCAGCCACCACTTGGATGCCTGATCAAGCGCTGTGCATACTGCCGCTATGACAAGACCATAGCGCAACATCAGGCGGCACCAGTCTCCAATGGTGCCGCACCGGCATCGCGAGAGACAACATCATCACATCGATGACAAAGATCGTCGTGCTCGCGGTCCGAACCGGCGCTGACCTCGGGCAAAATCATCCAGCAACGCTGGCATTTTTCACCATCGGCAATGTCCGGGACAACAGATACGCCTGCAACATCTTCAAGCCTGAAGGCATCTGCCGGTCCTTCACCTGTGGTCAGTCTCACATCCGAGACAATGGCGATTTCTGCCAAATCAATACCTGCAAGAGCGGTTTGCTGGTCAGCTGTGACAAAAACTTCGGGTAGTGCCTGCAAACTGGAGCCAATGCGTTTTTCCCGTCGTTCGATTTCCAGTGCACCGGTTACGACGCGACGGACATCGCGAATGATCTTCCATTTGGCTGCAAGCGCATCATCACGCCAGGCACCCGGGACGTCCGGGAACAGCGTCAGGTGAACGCTGCCCTTTTCGTCGGGATATCTGTTCAGCCAGACTTCTTCCATGGAGAAAGACAGGATTGGTGCCAACCAGGCAGTCATGCAGTTGAAGACTTCATTCAGCACTGTCCGGGCAGAACGTCGTCGCACGCTGTCTGAGCCATCGCAATACAAAACATCCTTGCGGATATCGAAGTAGAAAGCCGACAATTCAACGGTACAAAAATTATGCAAGGCCACATACATGGCGTGGAATTCATAATCGTCACAACCTTTGCGGACAACTTCATCCAGTTCGCTCAGTCGGTGCAGGACCCAGCGATCCAGTTCCGGCATTTCACTGATATCAATGCTCTCTGCATCATTAAAATCATTGAGATTACCTAACATGAACCGGAAGGTATTACGTAGACGCCGATAGGCATCAACCTGGCCCTTGATGATTTCATCACCGATACGCAGGTCCTCGGAATAATCCGAGGCGACGACCCACAAACGCAGGATATCTGCACCAAATTGTTTGATGACTTTTTCAGGTTCAACCGTATTGCCCATGGACTTGGACATCTTGTAGCCCTTGCCATCCATAAGAAAACCATGCGTCAGAACAGCGTCATAGGGTGCGCGTCCGCGCGTCCCGCTTGATTCAAGCAAGGACGAATGGAACCAGCCACGATGTTGGTCCGAGCCTTCCAGATAGAGCGATGCGGGCCACTGCAGATCATCGCGCTGTTCCAGCACGAAGGCATGGGTGGAGCCGGAATCAAACCAGACATCGAGGATATCTTCGACCATGTCAAAGTCTTCAGCCTTGTAGCCATCACCCAGAAATTCCTGGGCCGGCGTCGAGAACCAGGCGTCTGCACCGCCGGCTGCGACGGCCTCCGCAACACGGGCGTTCACGGCTTCGTCACGCAATGGCTCACCGGTTTCCTTGTTGACAAAAACCGTGATCGGCACACCCCAGGCGCGCTGACGGGACACCAGCCAGTCCGGTCGGTTGGAGATCATGCCACGCAAACGTTTTTCGCCTGATGCCGGCACAAAGCGAGTGGCGTCGATAGCAGCCAGTGCCTTGTCCCGCAGATCCGTCGTGTTCATGGAAATGAACCACTGTGGCGCGTTGCGGAAGATAAGCGGTGCTTTTGAACGCCATGAGTGCGGATAGGAATGCACGACTTTGCCACGGGCAAGAAGAGCCCCGACTTCGATCAAGGCTTCGCAAACCGGATCGTGCGCCTTGTAGACATGGTGTCCGGCAAACTTTGGTACATGATCGTAATAAGTCCCGTCTTCTGAAACGGTTTGCGGAACTTCAACGCCATATTCCATACCAAGGTCAAAATCCTCGGCGCCATGGCCCGGTGCGATATGAACAATACCCGTACCGGCCTCGGTCGTAACGTAATCTGCAGGCAACATGCGCACGTCAAAATCATAGCCGTCACCCCGCCAGGGATGGGCCAGAATGGTATCGTCAAATGCAGTCGTATCCACATCGGCGATAGCCACCAGTTCGCTGATGCCGGCATCGGTTGCCACCTGGTCAGCCAAATCGGCCGCAAGGACAAGCTTGTCACCGACCTGGGCCAGGCTGTCTTCGGCGGCGGCTTTGACTTCATAGACCTTGTAGACAAAATCACGACCAAAAGCCGTGGCGCGGTTGCCCGGCATGGTCCACGGTGTGGTCGTCCAGATAACAACACTGGTGCCTTCCAGTTCAGGCGCACCCGCTTTCACAACCGGGAACTTCACCCAGATCGTGTGCGATGTGTGATCGTGGTATTCGATTTCGGCTTCCGCCAGAGAGGTTTTTTCCACGACCGACCACATGACGGCCTTAGAGCCTTTATACAGGCTGCCATCCATCAGGAACTTTTGCAGCTCGCGCACAATCTGTGCTTCCGCCGGAAATGCCATGGTGGTGTAGGGCTTTTTCCAGTCTCCGATGACGCCGAGACGTTTGAATTCCTCGCGCTGGATATCGATCCAGTGATCCGCAAAGTCCCGGCATTCCTTGCGAAATTCAGCGATCGGCACTTCGTCCTTGTTTTTTCCAGCGTCGCGATATTTCTTTTCGATCTGCCATTCAATCGGCAGGCCATGACAATCCCAGCCCGGCACATAGTTAGCGTCCCGTCCCATCATTTGCTGGGATCGGTTGATCACGTCTTTAAGGATTTTGTTCAGCGCATGTCCCATATGCAAATGACCGTTTGCATAGGGAGGGCCATCATGAAGGATGAACTTTTCCTTGCCTTTGGCATCTTCCCGCTGCTTTTGATAAAGGTCCATTTGCTCCCAGCGCGCCAGGATTTCGGGTTCTTTTTTGGGCAACCCGGCTTTCATGGGGAACCAGGTTTTGGGCAAAAAAATCGTCGACTTGTAATCGACCTTGTTTTCGTCAGTTTTGTTGGACGCGGACATATTTGTTACAGCCTGTTTATTCTGGGTTTCCGGCACCGCACTTCCATTTATGGGTCAGGTGCAACCGGCGATATTCAATGTTCGGAACGGGACGAGAAAAAGACCATGTATTTTCGGGATCGGGTCTGGCCCGTACGTGGCCCGTCTGTCTGTTCTGGACGGTTGTCGGCGACACTTGCGGCGCGACAACGCAAAACTCCCGACCCCTTTACAGAGCCGGGCCGATAATTCGTATGTGGAAGTCTTTATAAGCGTCCATGGCGGGGTTGTAACAAGCCTGAGCCTTGCTGTCGAGTTTCTTTCAAATCTGCCACCGGGTATTCCGTCGCGCATTAAGCCGAATATTACCCTGAAATGAAATCCGGGGCATCACGGTTGGCAGCCAATATTTCTCTCGCCTTGTCCCGGTCTTTGGCAATCTTCGCCGTCAAAGCGTCCAGACCGTCAAATTTTTGCTCAGGTCGAATATACTCGATCATGGAGACGCGAAGTTGGAGGCCGTACAAATCACCTTCAAAATCAAGGAGATGCACCTCCAATAGTTCCTGTTCACCGTCCCTGATCGTGGGTCTTTTCCCCAGATTGGCAACCCCGTCCCGCCATTCCAGCTGTTGGTCTCCACTTTGCTGGTCATCTTCAGTGTCCGCCAGGATCGCAACGCGAACAGCATAAACGCCAAAAGCCGGGCGAATATATTCATCCAGAGCCAGATTAGCCGTCGGGAAACCTATTTGCCGCCCTCTCTTGTCGCCATGCTGGACACGGGCGTCGACTTCCCACCAATGACCTAGCTGGCGCGCAGCTTCTCCGGGGCGGCCTTCCTGCAGATGTTGCCGGATCGTGGTAGAGGAATAGATATCGCCCTTCTCACCACTTTCGCCAACGTCCTGACGAAGAGCAGGCACCTGGGTAAATCCAAAGCCGGCTTCACCGGCTGACCGGCGCAAAAGCCCGGCATCCCCTGCCCGGCCTTTGCCAAATACAAAATCATAGCCGGTGACAACATGTCGTGCCTTTAACCCGTCCACCAGAACATTCTGAATAAAGTCTTCAGCCGACTTGGCCGCGAATTCTGCGTCAAAATGCAAGGCCAGGAACAGATCTACATCCAGACCGGCCATTTGAATGGCCTTTGCCCGAAAGGGCGTGAGACGGAACGGAGCCTGGTCAGGCAGAAACAGGGCGCGAGGATGCGGCTCAAAGCTCATGACGATCAATGGAACGCCTGTCGCTCTGGCGAACTGCCCGGCCTCACCGATGACAGCTCTGTGCCCACGGTGGACGCCGTCGAAGTTCCCGATCGCAACAACGCCTCCCTGAAGATCTTCGGGAACGTCCTGGTAATGTCTAAGTACCCGCATCATTTGTTCAGCAAGAACCTCTAGCTGCGGGTGGGCACCATAATTTGCGCCTCACCATCAATAACAACAGTGTCGCCGACAAAACATTGTGTCTTGAACAACGCCCGCTTCTTTTCCGGGATCAACTCGGTTACTTCAGCCCTGGCAATGACAGTATCTCCAACTTTTACCGGTGCCTTGAAGCGCAGGTTTTGCGAGAGATAGACACAACCAGGCCCTGGAAGTTTGGTCCCGAATATGGTGGAGATAAATCCGGCAGATAACATTCCGTGCGCGATACATTCACCAAAGGGCGTATCTGCAGCGAATTCCCGATTGAGGTGCAAGGGATTGGTGTCCCCCGAAACGCCTGCGTACAGCAGAATATCTGCTTCTGTTACCGTTTTGCCGTATGAAGACGTCATGCCGACAGACAAATCCTCAAAAAAATAGCCTGCAAGATCGTTTCCAGCCAGGTCGTTCATAAACATCTTCCTCGTCGTCGTTAATAGAATGCCATTTTATTGGCAAACAGGGCCGTTACCCCGAAAATGAGTGGCTATTGAATATCGTTGCGCCGGAGTCCACAATATGCAGCAACAAAATGTTTCTACAATATCCGGGGCGGCGCAATATAACGAACTGCTGGAAACGCAGCAACACATGGAATTGAGGCTTTGTTTGCGTGACAGTTGAGGAAATGAGAGTGTTTCAGCAAATTGTTGAGACGTGGGTGCCCGATAATCAGGCAGGGCATCAAATACTGGGCCATTGCGATTCCGACTAAATCGATATAGCTCAGGTATCATTGGACATATATATTGCCCACGATGCAAAAATTGATATTTTGTACCAGGATTATTAGCCAGGATAACATTTGTGCCAGCGCCACTGAAAAATATTGAATCCCTGTCAACCAAGATTGCTGATCTGGTTGATATGTTGCGTTCCGACCGTCACAGCCGCCTCGGTATTACCGAAGTTGCAGGCGTGACAGAAGTATTGGTTTCAACAGCTGGCCGATATTTTTCGTCGCTGGATACGGCGCTGTACCAGGAATTCAATAATCTGTCGCAGCATCTTCAGGAGATGCACGAGGAAATCGCAAAGGTCCAGGTCGACAAGATCAAGGGCGAAAAACTTCCAAGTGCGGGTGAAGAACTGGATGCCATTGTTAAATCCACTGAGGACGCCACCAATACGATAATGGAAGCCGCCGAGGATATCATGGGCGGTGACCCGTCCGACCCGGTGGCCTTCAAGGCGTTGGCAGACGATGCCTGCATGAAAATATTTGAAGCCTGTTCCTTCCAGGATATCACCGGTCAGCGCATCACAAAGGTGGTGACAACACTGGGTTATATTGAAGAGCGTATAAGCCAGTTTGTCACCATTGCAGGCGGGGTTGATGGCTCCGCTGCAGATGATGAAGAGCAGAGAACAGGCGATGAAGCGCTTTTGAACGGGCCGCAACTGGCTGGTGAAGGCGTAAGTCAAACCGATATCGACGCCATGATGAACGGCGATGCCACGGCACCGGTTGCTGAACCTGCGCCCGTTGCTGAAGCAGCGCCTGCTCCGGCGCCCGAACCAGAGGCAGCACCAGCACCTGAACCTGCACCCGTTCCTGCTGCCGCACCTGCCCCTGAACCGGCTGCGGCACCCGAACCAGCGCCCGCTCCGGCTCCCGAACCTGCGCCTGAAGCCGCACCTGCCGCGGCTCCCGAACCTGCACCTGTGCCAGAAGCTGCACCTGTGCCTGAAGTTGCTCCGGCCCCGGCTGCTGCCAGTGCGCCTCAAAGCCAGGATGATATTGATTCTATGTTTGATGAGGCACCAGCTGCTGCGCCAGCGCCTGAAGCGGCTCCTGCTCCTGCACCCGAACCAGCACCTGCACCAGCGCCTGCTGCAGCTCCAGAGCCGGCACCAGAACCTGCTCCGGCTCCCGCACCACCAGAGGAACCTGCAAAACCTGCCGCTCCGGCCAGTCAGGCTGACATAGACGCGCTGTTTGACTAGAGCGTTATTACTGTTTCTGGAAGCGTTAAAAACACCCCGACAGGGCGAAATGATTTCAGGTCGAATAACGCCGGGGCGTCTCCGGCAATGCCGAAAACGCCCCGTCATACATTGATATTTCGTATTTTAAACGCTGCTATTTGCCCTTGAAAGCAGGTGTGCGTTTTTCCACAAAAGCCGACACAGCTTCAACATGATCTTCAGTATTATGGCAAACACCTTGCCATACGGCACAAAGATCAAGGAAGTCAGCGATCTCCATCCGCTGAGCCTTTTTCATCAAACGCTTGGCGTATCTCAGTGCCTGTGGCGGTTTGGCGGCCATCAGTCGAGCCATTTCCTGTGCCCGGGGCAGAAGATCTTCCGGGGACGTCACGTCCAGCAGCAAGCCCAGTTCTTTCGCTTCAGGCGCATCAACCAGGCGGCCCGTAAAGGTCATTTCTGCGGCTCTTTGATATCCGATCAGGCGTTGTAAAAACCAGGCACCGCCGTCTCCGGGAATTATGCCCAGATTGACAAATGTCTCACCAAACAAGGCCTTGTCTGATCCCAGGCGAATGTCACACATACACGCAAGATCACAGCCAGCACCGATTGCAGCACCATTCACAGCGGCAATTACCGGCACATCCAGATTGTTAATGACCAGCGGCAAGGCCTGAATGCCTTCGCGGTAACGTTGTTCAACAGTTGGCACATCACCTGTGAAAGCGCCTCCGGCTTCCCTGTTTTGCATTTCCTTGATATTGCCCCCGGCCGAGAAGGCTTTGCCGGCTCCGGTTATAATCAACACCGATACTTCCGGGGTCTTGTTGACCCAATTTGCGGTATTGACGATATCGTCAACCATATTTGTACCCGTCAGGGCGTTGCGGACGTCGTCGCGGTTCAAAGTCAACGTTGCGACACCTTGATCAAATTCAAGAATCGCGTCTTCCGTTTTTGCAAGCGTTACCATGGTCGTAAAATTCTTTCCTAAAGTGTTCCGTTGATCGCGTAACCCAGCAATCGCACCACCTGTTCAGGTGTTTCCGCGACGGCCAAGGCCGCCGCATCAACTTCTTTCAGGGGATGTGTCAAACCCGGATCATGCAAAGTGATAATAGGGGTGCTTAACGCCGCAGCATATCCGGCATCAAAGGCCGCATTCCATTGGCGGTATTTTTCTCCAAAGCGGACGACAACAACATCAGCCCGTTCGATCAAAGTGCGTGTGCGGATGGCATTTACCTTGGCGCCCTTGTGATCTTTCCAAAAATCGTCACTTTCAGCACCAAGGATTTCAACACCGGCGTCATCGCTGGTCTCGTGGTGTGTTACGGGCGAAACCAGGGTGACCGGCAAACCAGCATTGGCAACACCATCGCGAATTCGTTCGCGCCAATCCGAATGAATTTCACCGGACAGATAAACGACCCATTCGTCTTGGAGGTCAGAAATTTCGGACATTATGGATTCTCCCGGGATTAATACTGATTTACGTTTTCGAGACACGGTATAGCGCTATTAGTTGTTTTTTGCCATGAAACTCATGAAGGCACGGACAACTGGCAAAAAATACATTTTGACCACGCCGTGATAATCAGCATCGGTACCATCACCGAGACCGTAGACGATGTCTTCCCTGCCGCGCGGAACATACAAGGTTCCAAACCATCGGTCCCAGACGGCAAAGGCCCAGCCTATATTCTTGTGAAAATGCTCTTCGCTGGCACTGTGATGAATTTGATGCTGGGCCGGACTGATCAGAAAACGCGAAATCCGGGGCCCGAAAGAAATCCAGACATGGGTATGCCTCAAATTACTGATCAAATGATAACCGGCGATACCGGCATGCATGCCCAGGAACTGCCATGGCGTAACTGCACCACCTGTCACAAGAATGGCCACCCCACCTACAAGGCCGGTAAAAATGCCCGGTGTCACTGACATCAGCAATAAATCAACCGGGTGAAGTCGAAAGCTGGTCAGGGGCGTCAATACTTCCGCCGAATGATGAACTTTATGAAATTCCCATAGAAAGGCGTTTTTGTGCTGAACCCAATGGCCGATATAACGCCCGAAATCATATGCAACGAAGACAGCAATTGAAAACGCCGTAATGACGGCCCAATGCACTTCGCTCTCTGCGTGGTGAAACGTTATCGTCTCGGCAATTCCATTGGCGACCAAAGAAGAAACACCTAACAAAGGTGCAAAGATAATCGGAAAAAAGGCGCCATTAACCAAATAGTACAAATAGTCGGCACGCGCTGATGGATGCCACCACACACTCAGCGTAAAATATCTTTTCAATAAACGCAGGGCGCCCGGAATAAAAAAGCCTGAGACGACAGCAATAAACGAGGCTGATAAAAGAAACGGCCAATGCAGCAATGTCCCTTGATCCAGGGGCGCACGCAAAGGAACAGCAAGCAATGCTCCCAGCTGCTGAATTAGTACGGGCAGAGGGAGCGTTAGAAATTCCGTGTCATTTCATTAAACTGAAGAAAAGGAATGACACATGCGAAATGATTTTGATTTTGATACAGCTCTTTCTGCCCTGCAAGATGG
>Ga0233443_1003552_pt1 | contig 10781 bp, 7 predicted proteins | sample SI_123_September_2_FD_182784 | JGI IMG/M metagenome (GOLD analysis project Ga0233443, IMG submission 182784) | Seawater microbial communities from Saanich Inlet, British Columbia, Canada - SI_123_September2016_200_MG | ecosystem: Environmental > Aquatic > Marine > Inlet | place: Canada: British... | reverse complement strand
TTCAAGCAATTTTGATCTTAATACGATCCTTCTGCCGGGAGAAGATTATGAATGTTGGTTTTACTACGAACCTGTTGATGAGATTGCCGACACTACTGTCTTCACGCTCATTAGCAATGGTGGAACCATAGAAATTCTAACAAGTGGTATTGGCGAATTCCCTGTTCAGATTACATCTCTGTTGGCCGATAATCCTGGAATTTATCCAAATCCGGCCAGGGATCGGATACATATAGATGGAATATCCGGAGAATCGCCAATCTCATTTATCATTGCCGATCTTTCAGGCAGGATAGTACATCAGGCATGTGGCATTAAAAATCAAAGCCTGGATGTTTCTCATCTGAACAATGGCTGCTACATTGTTCAAATAAGTTATTTTCAGAAGACGGTTACAAGCAGATTGCTCATTGAAAGATAGTATCTTTGAGCCATGCTCAATATCTATTTCCTTGACCGGATATTACACATAATGGAAGAAAATGAATCGGATCAATTACCCGATCTTCCCATCATAAATTTGTATGACAAACCTGATGAAATTGCGCAAACACTTGTTGACTTCGATTCAGGAAAATCGATTCAGGAAGCGGTTCTGGTTGTCAGTTCCTATCTTGTCTTTTTCCACGAGATAAAAACCAATCTTAAATATCTGGAGGCCGCCGGTGGAATTGTTTCAAATCATAAGCATCAGGTTCTGGTGATGTATCGATTATCAACATGGGATTTGCCAAAGGGAAAAATTGATGCCGGAGAAAGCCCGGAAGTTGCAGCTCTAAGGGAGATAAAAGAGGAGTGTGGCATTTCTAAAACCAGAATCACCAATGAACTCATACCAACTTTCCATACCTATCGTTTAAAGGGGAAATTTGTGTTAAAAAAAACATTTTGGTTTGATGTACTGTTTGAAGGAAACCAAAAACCCGTACCTCAATTAGAAGAGGACATTTCAGAGGTAAAATGGATTGAAAGAAACCAGTTTGAGAGTATCCTTTCTAATACATATCCCTCAATTAAAAATGTATTTTTGCAGTTTGGATGGACAGAGTAGAGTAGTATAGAGAATATTTAAGAGTGGAAAAGATTAGAACCATCGGGCACCGCATTCAGGTTTATCACATTTACTATCGTAGAAGTGGTTTGTATAAGTTCATGCTTGGCAACCTGCTGAAGCTTATTATTGTTGTAGGATTGTTATTCACCGGACTCTACCTGGTTCAACGATATATATTCGATCTTAATGAAGTACTGGAGGAATATTTGACCGATATTCCTATCTGGTTGAGCTACTTGGTTTTCCTGGTTTCTGAATCAATTGTTGGACTCCTTCCTCCCGATGTGTTCATAGTTTGGTCAGAACGAACCTCCAATCCGATCCTGGTTCTTTCCGGACTTGCTCTTATTTCTTATCTGGCAGGTTATATAGCTTATCAGTTGGGAGCTACAATTGGAAAGTTCAGGAGACTCAGAAATTATCTCAACCGGAAATATGCATCTCACATCATATCCTTTAATAAATGGGGTGGCATCCTGATTATTCTTGCAGCCATTTTCCCAATTCCCTGGGGAGTTATCTGCAGCATAGCCGGATTAATGAAGTTTCCACAGCAAAGATTCCTGCTATTTGCGCTTACACGCTTTCCTCGCTTTTATCTCTATGCCATTGCTCTTTACCATATAATTTAAATTATTTTGGATCTGGCATACTGCTGGTAGATAGAAACACAATTAACGTTACAAGAAACTGTATACCTCGTAATACTTACTTCTGAAAAAGTCATTATGAGCATTCAACTCCCTGGTTTCATTCGTCAACTGACAACCGAAAGTCATTTTACTGGCTTCTCTTATCAATGACATGGAAGCATGGAGTACTCTTGCAGACACTAATTATTGCATAAGCTCAAACTAATTGGCATCTTTGATGTTCAATAAATCATGCAAACTGAGAATATTAAATGAAAAAGTCTAACAACAGTTGGAAAGCAATCATGCCGATTTTTCTGGCATTGATGCTGGTAGTTGGAATGTTTATTGGACAGCGGCTTAAATTCGATAAGGATGATCAACAATTTTTTATCTATCCTCAGACCAATAAGTTAAACGTATTGCTTAACTATATTGAGGAGGAATATGTTGATTCTGTCTCGAAAGAAGATTTAATTGAGGATGCTATTCCTCTGATATTGGAAGATTTAGATCCGCACTCTGTTTATATTCCGGCCAAAGAATTAAAGGCTACCAATGAGAATCTTCACGGAGCTTTTGACGGAATTGGAGTTCAGTTCAATATTCAAAACGATACAGTGGTGGTCATTCATACAATCATTGGTGGCCCTTCTGAAAAAGTTGGCATAATGGCAGGGGATCGAATTGTGAGTGTTGACGATTCATTGATCGCAGGAATTAGTATTTCTAACGACAATGTAATGAGCCTGCTAAAAGGAGAACGTGGTTCAAAAGTAGTTGTTAGCATTCTTCGCAACGGAGAACAGGATCCGGTGGATTTTGAAATAATCCGCGATAAAATCCCATTGTACAGTGTGGATGTTGCCTATATGATTGACGACAGCATCGGATATATTAAAATCAGTCGTTTTTCAGCAAACACTTACAAAGAGTTTCGTCAGGCTGCAGGCCAGTTGCTTGATCAGAATATGCAAAAACTGATCATTGATGTTCGTGGCAACAATGGTGGATATCTCGAAGTTTGTATCAAAATTGTTGACGAGTTTCTTGAGGCAAACAAAATGATTGTCTACACAGAAGGAAAATCGCGGCCAAAAACTGAATCATTATCAACTTCCGATGGAATATGCAAGCAAATCGAAACGGTGGTCTTGATTGATGCATTTTCTGCATCGGCCAGCGAGATTCTTGCAGGTGCCTTTCAGGACAACGACAGGGGAACCATTATCGGACGACGTTCGTTTGGTAAAGGACTCGTTCAGGAACAAACTCAGTTTCCCGACAACTCAGCATTGCGTTTAACCATTGCCCGTTACTATACACCAACCGGACGTTCTATTCAAAAGCCATATACCAACGGACATACCGAGTATTTTGAAGATTTACACATACGAATGGCCAATGGAGAATTCAGCGAAGAAGACAGCATTCAATTCCCAGACTCCCTGAAATTCATTACTCCGGCCGGAAAGGTTGTTTATGGCGGTGGCGGCATTATGCCGGACATTTTTGTACCAATAGATACTACAGGAGTTTCAGACTATTATGCCAAAGTGAGAAATCGCGGGCTGATCTATCAGTTTGCATTCCGGTACACGGATAAGAACAGACAATTATTCACCTCTTTTGCCGGCCATAAGGAACTAGTGAATCATTTGAAAGGTGAAAAACTGCTGGAAGGCCTGATTCTTTTTGCAGAACAGAAAGGTATAGAAAAGAATATGGAAGATATCCAATACTCTAAAGATCTGTTAAATACAATGATCTATGCTCAGATCGCCAGAAATATTTTTAATGATGAAGGATTTTATCCGGTAATTAAGGATATTGATGCAACTCTGCTAAAGGGTATTGAAGTCTTAAGGTAGTTACACATTTAAAAAATTGAAAACCATAGTAGTATGAAAATCATAACACGGGCATTTGTAATAGTAACTATTACTCTATTCAACCATGCCCTCAATGCCCAAAATGAATTCTTTTACGAAGATTTCAGTGCCGGTAACTATTTTACACTCTATTCCGGAGTTGAGGCAAATGCACTTACCAACAACGATAAGATTGTACTTACCGGAGGCACAGCACTCTTCTGGTTTGGGGCAGGCGATTCAACAAATTCCTACAATGCATGGGTTGAGAACAATGGCCATCAGGCCACTGCCAGTGCATACATGAATGCAGAAAACTACAACTCCGTTGAACTAAAGGTTAAGATTCGTCAGATTGCAGAAGTATCAACAAAACACAGCTGGTTCAGAGTATTATGTAATGGTTATCAGCGTAGCGATATTTGTGGCCGGGAAAACTTTAATCCGGCAACTCTAACCAACGATCCTTATACCACTTTAACTTTCAATCTGAACGATCTCGCAGGAAGTACCTTTGTACTTTCATTCCAGTCAGCATGTAAACTTCAATTGCTCGATGCGGTTTTTATTGATGAGGTCAGGCTGATTTATAACAACCTGGAGCAGGCTCTTGAAATTCCATTATCCGAAGATTTCTTTGCAGGATGGTTACCCATGGGATGGGGTACCTGTAGCAATGAAGAATCGCATGGATGGCTAACGGGAACTACATCAGCCATCACCAGTGGATCCAATTATATCTTCACCGAAAATATAGCCTCAGACGGAGCAATGCTGATCAATCACTTGCAATTACCTGTTTTTGATCTGAGCTATCAACAAAATTCAAACCTGCAGTTCGACCTCATTCAAAGCTCTGCGGTTCAGCTGCTCGCCAGCACTGATAGTGGAGCAAGCTGGAGCGATACCCTTTCTTCATTCTCGGGGAACACCACCTGGCAAAACCAAAATATATCCATAAGTGCCTACGACAATCTGCCTTATGTAATGTTCGCATTTGCCAGCGAGGACACTAGTGATTTGGCGGGTGTGATTGGACTGGACAACGTTCAGCTTACTGCCCAGAATAATTCAATCATAGAGCTAAGTATCGACAGTCTGCTTACACCACAGCAACAAAGCATATATAGCCAAACTGAAACGGTCTCCATCCGTTTAGCCAATAACAGTTCTTCCCCCGTTTCAGACATAATTATCTATTATCAGCTGAGCAATGGATTTGCACATTCACAAAATATTCCGGGGCCAATCGCTGCAAACTCTTTTCAGGACATTGTTTATACACAGACGCTGGATCTGACACTTCTGGGTAATCATGAACTGAGGTGCTGGGTAAACAAAGCATACGATACTGTTTCCGGGAACGACTCTTTGATCACTGCCTTCAATATAACCATCCCAACAATCACTACCTTCCCCTATGCACAAACCTTTGAAAATGAACAATTTTGGGTGACAGGCGGCGTCAACTCATCATGGGAGGTTGGCTTACCCACCGGATCTTTCATCAATACAGCCAGTAGTGGCCAGAAGGTATGCGCAACCAACCTTGACGGAGAATACAACAGCTACGAATACTCATATATGACAAGCCCAATCTTTGATCTTAGCACTGTGAGTACTCCTGTTATTCAGTTTGATTTGCTATACAGTACGGTTGTAGTGGAAGATGGAGCCTGTATTCAATACTCTATAAACCAGGGCCAAAGCTGGCAGGTGATTGGAGTATTTGGGGACGACAACAACTGGTACAACAATGCCTGGGTTTATGCCTTATTCAATACCGGTCAGTTTAATGGTTGGAGTGGTGAGGAACACAACGACTGGGCAAATTCCAAGTACGAACTATTGTTCCTTGCGGGTGAAAGTCAGGTTCAATTCAGATTCGCTTTTGGATCATCAGATAATACAGCCGATATGGATGGTTTTGCCTTCGATAATTTTCTGGTCTATGACAAACCTAGCAACGATCTGGCGGTTACCGATCTTATACATCCAAACTATGATTGTGTACTTTCTGCGAACGAAGCTGTTAGTATTCAGATTAAAAACCTGGGGCTAAACCAGATAAATGGCTTTACTGCCTCCTATTCTGTTGATGGCGGACTGTTTATAACGGAGCAGGTTAACGTAAGCCTTCTTCCTGATTCAGTGACCAACTACACTTTCTTCAATCTGGCTGATTTCTCGGCAAACGGTCAGCATACGGTCGTTATTGCGGTATTCGAGCAGCTGGATGGTTTGTGGTTCAACGACTCTCTTAGCTTTGAACTGGACTTTGTAGCTCCGGCTGCATTGCCATTCACCGAAAATTTTGAATCAGGTTCTTTACCGGACAACTGGAGTTTAACTCAGGCCTACGATTCCGATGGATGGTTCATTGGGACTGACCAGAGCAGTACCTATTTTCAGCCACCTGCACATACAACTTATGCTTCTTCCAATGATGACAGTTGCTATTGCGACATGAGTGTTGATTATCTGATCACTCCATATTTTGATTTCACTAATTACATAAATATACAACTCTCCTTCGAATCATACCTCAGCGGCTTATACGGATCCACCGGCCATATTTTGGTCAGTACCGATTGTGGTAACAATTGGACTCACCTGGACTCAATCCCTGCGAATGATTCACTGTGGTTATCCAATCAAATAGACTTATCAGCTTATACCGGTTTCAGCAATGTAAAGCTGGCCTTTCATCATAATGACAATCTTGCCTGGTCAGACGGCCTGGCTATTGACAATGTTCAGATTACTGCAGATGAATTGTTTGGAACTCAATCCATACCATTGAAAGCGGGATGGGGAATCTTATCTACCTATCTCGATCCGGTTCCATCATTATTCAACACAGTATGTGCAGACATTAATCCAAATCTGGTAATTATGAAATCAGGTAGTGGTGCAGTTTACTGGCCTGTTTTTTCGGTAAACTCCATTGGTTATTTTACCATTGGCGAAGGCTATCAATATTTGATGTTAAGTGCTGACACACTTGTGGTGGAAGGTTATAACATTGCTCCGGACCAAACACCGCTTACTGTTCCGGTAGGTTGGAGTGTTTTGGGCTACATAAGAACTTCTCCCGGGCAATTAATCCAGATGATCAGCACGATCAACGGTAATATAATTATCCTGAAGGATGAGGATGGAGCCGTCTACTGGCCCGCCTTCCTGCTCGATATGATTGGTGTAATGGAACCGGGAAAAGGTTATCAGCTTAAACTGGATGCGCAGGCGACTCTATTGTATCCTGCGAATTAATTCTCTAGTTTGAAATCTTGCAAAACCTGAGTGTCTTCGTTATTGAGCCGTTAAAAAGCTTTAGCAGGTAAAATCCTTCTGTTAAGAACGCCAAGTTCAAGCTTGCATACGGAGCAAGTTGTTTCGAAGACAGAACTTCATGGCCTGCCAGATCAAAGATTTTCACAGTTACAACTCTTGCATTGGAAAGGTTCAGTTCATCACAAACCGGATTTGGAAACAAATACGTCGACTCTGATTCGAGTTCATTTGTCGAAAGAATTGGAATTATGGGATCCGGCTCGTTAAAAAGCGTATCTATTTCGGCCTGGCTAAGCACTTTGTCAAATAATTTAATGTCATCAATTTTACCATCAAAAGCAAAGTCACCACATTGCAGTCCGGCAGAATCTAATGGCAAACCAATCCCTAAATGTGATGCCCCGTTCTCCATTAGCTCCAGTGTTCCAACATTAGTAGTGTAAGAAGAAAGTTCCTGTACTCCGTTCACATAAAGTTTAATCCTATTCAAACCCTGACTTGAGGGAATGGAACCATTGTAAGAGATAACTATATGTACCCAGCTACTATTCTGAAGAATTGGGGTACTTCCCTGAACTCCTTGCCTGGTATTGGTTGTATGCAGATATCGATAATAAATCCATTCTATTTTTGAATCATTGTTAACCCGAATAAGAAACTCTCGTCCATTTTGTCCGCAATTACTATTACCATATTTTGAGAAAATGGCTTTGTTCAGCATATTATCATTGGGATATATCCAGAACGAGATACTGAACTGTGCGTCGGGTACAGTAAAAATCTCATCAAAACTATCGTCCAGGTCTATGTAGGATGGGTAATCTGAAATAAAGAGATAAGCCGAATCGGTATGGTTAAAGCGATCGGTGGTCAGCATGGCACCATTGACTACTCCGTCAATACCGGTTCCCAGCTCTTCAATCGCATTTCCATTGAAAGGATAGTGGGCAACGAGACTGTCTGCCTGCTGTGCCTGCATGCCAATGAATGAAAAAAACAGAGAGATAAATACTATACCTGGCTTCATGTTGGTTGATTTAACATGTTAGAGTTCTACCGGCAAATTTATAAAATAATGAGAGTAGATACAGCATTAGTAATGCTTAAAACAAAAGGAAGTAATGAATTTAAGGAGAAGGGACTGCTTCTCTTCTTTAGGTTGAGAAAATAATATTAATGCCTGACTTAGCATGAAGCATTTAGTTCTTTGTTTTTACTCCTTTTTGAACAGATTTTTACACAAAACACAATGCACTGAACAACAAAATAGGATTAAAATTGTCATCACTTTGATACGAAACGGTCATTCTGAACACCTGTTCAGGTCTTTTACAGCCTAGTGATTGATGTTGCTTTTAATTATTTTCTCGCTTGCAATTTTATTTTCTTTTTGATCGTAAACATTTAAATAATAAACACCCATATTTAAGGCTGAAATATTAATGGTCTGGAGGTCTGATTTGATTAATCCTTCAGTTATCAATTGACCAAAGATATTATAAATTATATAGGTAGAATTTACGAACTTATTATCTGTAAGACCAATGCTTATGGATTCGCTTGCTGGGTTTGGATAAAAAAAGCAATCATTATCGTTGTTTTTTACTTCTTCAGAAATATTTACAGGAAGCGTATAACATACTATTAAAAAAGGTCTTTTGTTTTCATCAGGGCTATCTCCCGAAGAAAAATACATTTGTCGATATTCTTGTTCCGTTTGCAATGTAATAGCTATTCCATAGCTATTTATGGTGTCGGCATGTATATCAACAACTAAATCTGTTATATCTATGTTTGGAAAGTCTTGTGTCCCAGATGTAGAAGCAGAGATCTCTGCCTGGTTAATAATCGTAGTGGATGGTTGATTATTCCATGTTACAGTATGTTCTTCCCAGGGTGATGTTACTCTCCTTAGATAACATGCATTCGAACCTGAAAGAGTTGAATGGTTTTGTCCGGGCCTATGGAATAAGTACAGAGAAGCATTAATTATCGTTGCATTTGAGGGTATGTTTTCAAATTCAAAATCAATAAAACTTCTGACAACAAAAGATTCTCCTATAGCAGTCCATGCTTGTGCCTCAAATTCTTCCGTATTTTCAAAATTAGTATCAACATAACCTGACCAACTATTTACATAAGCATCCTTACCTTTATCAGGACTTATCCCTAAAGTATCGCAAATTGTTGTTTGGGCGTAAGACAAATTTCCGATTACAACAAAAAGCGTGATTAGTTTTTTCATAACGATTAATTGATTAAGATTTGTTCATAATCTCATTACAAATATATAGATATTATGTCGAACAGTATTGTTAAAATCAACAACAGATGTAGATCAGTATGCAAATTCCATCACAATGATAATTTGGTGTATCTTGAAATATTAAAGTTTCTTTATTAATAAACTTTGATCTATTTATAGTAAGATATTGAGAGGCTCAATAATCATTAAAATTATAAACTTTGCTTGAACTGATGGAATTCAACTGGCGGCACCACTAAGAGCTAAAATTCGTGAATTTGTGACTATCAGCAATTCTCCGGAAATTGAGCGTGATTCCTATTTAAGATATGATCTATGGTTCATCAGATTATAAACCATTTTGTTAAGCTGAGCCGTAGTGAACTTACATCTACAGTTAATATGAGCAGACATCATGTTATCAACCGGATGATGATGTTTATCTCCATTAATGTCCCGTATCGTCTCCTCGGGTATACAGTTCAGGTTTACAGAAACCAAGGTGTCTGCCGGAGTATCACAAAGTAGATCCCCCGCACTTGTACAGTTTGTACCATTCACTCGTTCATATCCAAATGCCATTTCATGCGTATGATACAGACCAAGGAAGTGTCCCATTTGATGAGCTAGTACATGCGTTGTAATATGTTCCTTTTTAATGATAATAATATCATCCCCGCCAGGGAAATATGTGTGTCCTTCCATGGAACCAAAACCTCCTGCTGATTCCACGAAATCAACTATGTATAGATTAATTACACCGGCCTTATAATTCATGGTTTTTATCTCGTCTATTTCGGTGAGGACCTGGAAGTAATCGTATTTATAGTTGGCGATGGAATCAATTTTACAATATCTGAAACTAATACCAGATCTTTTAAATGCTTCATTCAGCTTAGAAAGTGCAAAGTTAAGCATAGGCAAACTGGGTTCATACTCCAAACTATCATTAGCTACAAGATGAATGTTAATGGCAAGTTCCCTTCTGCACGGACTGAGATCTTCTCCTGAAAAAACCTGAGGGTATGCTGCTTCAAAAGCAAATTGCGATGAACCAGCATTAATTGAGCATTGAGAAAAAGTTGCAAATGAGGATAACAAAAAGATTGTCACCAAAATAGTTTGAATAACACAAATAAAGACCAGTCTTTTAACCAGAATATTCTTAAATTTGAAATACATAACTTGTCAATTAGCTTTTATGTTCAAATTTAAGAAATTGTACTTAATTCAACTAAGAATTACAATTTTAATTCTTTTGATATCTACCTCAGGATGGAGCCAAATTGTTGGGACTCCCTCTTCTGGTTGTGCACCACTTATTAATGTAAACTTCAATGCTGGTAATCCTACATATACCAATGTTAGTTGGAATTTTGGTGATGGAGCCAGTTCAATTAACCTTTCACCCTACCATACTTATGCGAATCCAGGCTTATACACAGTTCATTTTTCAGCGAATCTGGACTCCATAGTAGTCTACGATACCCTGGTTATTACAGTATATGAGAATCCTTTAGCAGGATTTCAACTGAATACCCCGGCATATGGATGTGCACCCTATAATGTAATTTTCGAAGATACATCTCTTGCTTATGGTGCTTCAATTGTCCAAAGAAACTGGACATTTGGTGATGGATCAATGAGCATGGTGTCTTCATCCAATGCAGATCATACCTATTTGA
>Ga0233443_1003550_pt1 | contig 10791 bp, 13 predicted proteins | sample SI_123_September_2_FD_182784 | JGI IMG/M metagenome (GOLD analysis project Ga0233443, IMG submission 182784) | Seawater microbial communities from Saanich Inlet, British Columbia, Canada - SI_123_September2016_200_MG | ecosystem: Environmental > Aquatic > Marine > Inlet | place: Canada: British... | reverse complement strand
TTTATCGAGCGAAGGAAGATAACGATGAAACTGCGTTGGTTTGCCAATGATAGCGACATGTCCCAGTTTCGTGATCCAGTAGCGATCAATATCCGGGAATATTTCAAGAATAGTACGGTCGATGATATGTTCTTGTTTCAAATCCACAATGTTTTCATAAGCTTTATTGACTTCAATAAAGTAATAATCCACAGGCTCGCCCTTGTCGTTAACAATAACTTTTCCCAACGATACGCCGCTGGTCATAGCCTCGAATAAATTACGATAATTTTCTTCGTTCTCAATCAGTTTTTGCTCATAGGCCCTGGTATCAGAGATATTACGAACAAATGCAATATACATGTCTTTTTTATTGTGCTGGTGGTAGTTGACCGAGACACGAACCGGAATTACTGAGCCATCTTTACGCCTGTGCTCTGATTCAAAAGTCAGAGAATTATTTTTTTTCATTTCTTGCCAGTTATCTGACCAATCATCAGGTGACATGTTCTGATCAATATCAGGCATTTTTAAGTGTATTAATTTTTTTCGGCTGTAACCCAGCATATCAACAGCTGCCTGGTTAACATATTGAATGACACTGGATTCATCAATCAGGTAAAGAGCATCTGAAGTATGCTCGGTGGCGAAATGTGACAACTCATGGGCATTTTTTAGTAACCTAAATTGACTGATATCTTGCAAGATATGAATGCTTGCATGAAACATATGATACTGATCTAAAATTGGGTACGCAGAGGCGCGGAACCAGCGTCCCTTTGACAACTCTATATCTTTCTCTTCAGAGTTTTGTGAATCCATGGTTTTTTGACAGCCAGGCATAGGGCCATCACCTTTGGGGAAAAAATGCCAGTAAGGCTGATGAATAACATCCTCCAGCTTACAGTTAACTTCTGAAAGATAGGCACGGTTGGCCCAGATAAGATTCATTTGCCTGTCGTGAAAGAAAACAATATTTAATGACGTATCAAGCGCTATACGCCATAGATTTAATTGACTTTGTACGTCACTATTTAAGTTTGGTGAGGCCGTAATATCGGACATTTTCCTCTTCAATTCTTTATATTTAGGAACAAAGATAAGCCATAAAACTGACTAGTCTTGCCGTAGCTGGGTTCACTATCGTACGTGAGTTATTAATGTATCCATAGGATTTATAAGTATACAGGATAAGACACAAATTTGTTTTTAGCTTGTATATTAAAAAAGAATTTTAGGCTTTGGATCTAGATCTCTAGGCAAAAGATAAGGCACATCTCTTTGGTGAAGGCTTTAAAGCCGGGAAAGGGTTCTCGACCTACAAAATAACTCTTAAGTTAATGGTATTGTTGCGGTGGAAGCAGAACTTCGCTAATCAACACTCAAATTGCTGCTTCTGGCTAGTTCCAGGCCTTATATTAGCAACCACTTAATGGCTGCTTTGTCTTGTGCTATAGGGCTTCAGGATTGAATCTGGTTGTTGCTGCAATAATTTTATGGAATACAGTTCAGCTTGAAAAAGCAATTGACCAGGTTAGAGAAACTATGGATGTGCCAGACGAATATCTCAGTTATTTATCACCGCTAGGATGGGATCATATTAACCTGACTGGTGATTATGTTTGGCCGGATCCTTAGCGTACAATATTATCCGTTCCGTCACAGCACCCCATGTACCATGCGCCAGCGCCCACAAACCCTAAATCCCTGGCATCATCAAGCCAGTTTGTATCATTGATCCGCGCTTGATTTAGTTTCTGTGTGGCATAGGCTAATGCTGCTGCGGTTGTCTGATCATATTGATTTGCAGCTAGCCACAGCTCTTTCCCGGATAGTGGAATACCTGGCGGCTCGTTTACTAATTGCCTGGCCAGTTCGTACATTTCGTCTTCAAGGTCAACAAAAGCGATCATGAGCTTGTCCATATAATCCTTTTTATGCGAACTAGATATATGGTCATCGTCAGGTTTTTGCAGGGTCAGATCCACTCGGCCACATACATCAATTGGCAAATTAGGTGTATCTGGCCAGCTGCCCGCAGCAACAGCGGTAAAGGCGTCTGATACCCATGCCGCAGGGCCATCGCCCGTGCCTGTGTATCGGATGCTTAGGCGGTAGTTATCAGAATTTGATTTATTTTCAGTGGTTCTTCGCACTGCTTGATCGTCACCAATTTCTCTGTTTATGGCTTCGAGGCATGCCGCGTTTCGGAGCATGGCCGATGCCAATCTAGTGCCTTGTCTAAGTGATGGCGGCGAGTATAACTTGCCCGTGTTACCCATGTAATCCAGCGCGGTATTCCATGTTGTGGACGCTAAACCGCCACCGGCTTTAGCAATATAAAAAACACCATTTTGAACGGTCGAGTAACCGTCAGCCATCGGCAACATTAAGGCAATCGCAAATACAGTTCTCAGCGGCACCCACATGGAGCTATATGCTTTGCCCATTACATTGCCTTCATGGGCTGTGTTCAGGACACTGCTTAAAGCTGTATAACCGATAATAATGCCTGCAAAAAGCAAGCAACCGAGATTTAAAACAGCGGACATAATACCCAGGATATTACCGCTAAAAATCGTATCTAAAATTTCATAGGTTTTTTCGCTGGCTGGTAAATCTAAAATGGAGGCATGGGCAGACTGGCTTAGCGCCAGCACCCCGGACAGAAATAAAAAACGCCAAAACATGCCCGCCCTTCCCCCTAACCTTTACCGGACATGTTCACTGTCGCCTCACGACCGAGAACATTACGTAAGACAACACCTTGAGAATTACGAATGACAACGCCCAGCGTTTCACCGCCGTTTTCAGGTGAGCCGCCATTTTGCATAATGACCATTTGATTAGCTCCGTTTTCGTGAAGGAATTGGCCGCGATCATCAATCGCCACATTCTCTACAGTGATTTCAGCACCGTTTATTTTATGCAGAGCGCAGGCTTTACCAGCCTCAACCAATAATTCTGTGACCAAAGTATTTTTGTATTCGTCATAATCTCGAACAACTGGACGCTCTTTAAATGAACCCGCTTTAATAGCTTTTTCCCGCAGTAAAAAAGCTTCTTCTAAAATACGATCAAATTTACCGTCAAGATTAAATTGATTATCAAGTTGAGAAATGGCATCCCCTATCAATTCGTAATCGAACTTTTTAATCAGACATTCACGGTTAAAAGTTGAGTACAGAGCAATGTCTTTACGCAGGCTTTCATTCGCTTTTTTTCTGATGTATTCAATGATTGGCCCCCACCGATAATCAACTACTGCCTTACATATTAAAAACTCGTATGTCATGCCTTTTTCTATGTTTTCCATATTTATCCTTGTTTTACTCAATTACTCAACTTAGACTAACAAAAAAACAAATAAAATCAAATAAAAACAAATAGATAAAACCGATGTATCAACCCTATTTGGGAGCTTTCTTTAAATTAAAAGGTAAAAAATGGCTATTAAGACCGTTAAACGAGCTATAAAAAAAAGGTTAAATGTTAATATTCCAGAAAAACTGTACAAAATGATGAAAATTAGAGCCACCGAAGATGGTAAAAGCGTTAGCAAAATAACGCGAGAACTCTGGGAAAAATATTTGAAACTGTAGAGTCTGACAGTTGCCCACTACTTTTTATGTTCAACTTTTGCGAACTTAGCCACTCACTTTCAGGCTGCAAGTCTGCCCTTCGGCACCTTTTTCCCTCCCGTGTCCTCGTTGCACTGCGGGCCGCTCCATTCGGGTCGGTGGACTGGCACCCTGCCCGCTTATGGCTTTTTGGTGCGCGTTTTCACAATAAAAAAAGGAGTTGGAAAAATGATCCATAAACACCTAGCAATTATTACGCTTTTTCTGATGATCGCTTCAATTATTACCGCCGGTTTAGCAGTTTTTGCAGCCCCTACTGTTCCAATTTTGGCATCCTGGGTAGCCACATTATCCGGTGTAGTTTTATCAGCTGTATTTGCACTGGCAACAGCAACCACTTTATTTTTAAAGTGGCACCTACACAAACGAATACGCTAGGTTAAAAATTTGTGATGCACAAATGATCTGCCTGAACTACAAATAAGTCAGGTTTTAAAAATGATATCAACATGATATCATATTGATACTACTTAGGAGATATTACGATGGATGAGTTTTGGGGATATGCCCTAGCGATTTTTATTACAGTCGGCTCAATACTCTGGGCATTTGTTATCAGGCATATTGATTGGGGCCTGTTTTTTGATAGATTATTCTATTAGCTATATGATATCAGTGTAATATCATTCTGATACTAATTCAAAGAGGGGTGAATAATGCCTATTGTTGCAGTTCTTAATCAAAAAGGTGGTGCTGGTAAAACCACGCTGGCCACGAATTTGGCTAGAGCCTTACAGGTAGATAATGAAAACGTTTTACTGGTCGATGCTGACCCACAGGGTAGCGCTAGAGACTGGGCCGCAGCCCATGACGATCAGCCCGTGCCGGTCGTTGGACTTGATCGTGCCAAGCTACTTAAAAATGATATCAAAAAGATATCATCACCATACGACTGGACTATTATTGATGGTGCTCCTCAGTTACAGGAAATGGCCGCCGCTGCCATTTCATCAAGTGATATCATTTTGATACCAGTGCAGCCATCACCATATGACATTTGGGCTTGTGCTGATTTGGTCGAGACTGTGAAAGCTCGGCAGGCTTTAGCCGATGGCCAACCGCGTGCATTTTTTATTATTTCACGAATGATTAAAGGCACATCACTTGCGGGAGATATTGCCGAGGCTTTGGATGGTTACGAGCTTGAGCGATTTAAATCAGCAACAAGCCAGCGCCAGATTTATGCAAAATCGGCAGTTACTGGGAGATCGGTTGTTGATGCTGAGCCAAACGGCCCGGCAGCTGAAGAAGTTCGCGCAATGGTTGCTGAGCTTAAGAAGGTGATGTTATGAGTAAAACCGGATTAAGTGCAAAACGTCCATCAACAAAAAAAACGAGTGCAGCACAGGCGATTATTGAGGGTGAAGGTTGGAAGACAACTGACCCGGAAGCACCAGCCACAAAAGAGAAGGACAAATATATAAATGCTTTTTTGCTGCGGTTAAATGAATGGGAAATGGGTGCGCTATCTATGGTTGCAAAAGGCGAGGGCAGGAGCGCACAGCAACAGGCTCGCTTGCTACTGCGGGCTGCATTAAAAGACATGATACTAAAATGATATCATAACGATATCTATTTAGTATCAAATAAAGCTAATTTTTTACAAAACACGGTTGCTTAAAGCTGTTTTGCATGTCATTCTGTCAAAAAGATTCCCAGCGTCAGGTTGCCATGAAAAAAGAAAAAAGAACAGAATTTGCAAAACTTCTTGAAAAGACAGGCTTGAGTAAAGATGAGGTAGCGTCGAGAACCGGGTATACACCGCGTACAGTTTATAGATGGGAAAAGGGTGAGACAAACCCCAAAAAAGCTATTATGGACTGGTTGTATCGGATGGCAGGTACAGGTTACCAGCGTACTCAGAAGCAACAAAATTTTCAATTTATTGATCTTTTTGCCGGAATTGGTGGCTTGCGTATGGGGTTTGAATCCATTGGCGGGCAATGTATTTTTACCAGTGAATGGGACAAGTCTGCACGCAAAACCTATCAAGCTAATTTTGGTTGTGATCATCCGGTTGAGGGCGATATTACAAAATTTGCTGTGGAAGATATCCCGAAACATGATGTTTTACTGGCGGGCTTTCCATGTCAGCCATTTTCAATCGCGGGTGTTTCCAAGAAGAATTCACTTGGACGTTCCCATGGTTTCGCATGCGAGACACAAGGAACGCTGTTTTTTGATGTTGCAAGAATAATTGAACATCATCGCCCCGCAGCATTTTTGTTAGAAAATGTAAAAAATCTTGTCAGTCATGACAAAGGTAATACTTTCCGCGTTATCTGCAAAACATTAGAAAAGGAGCTTGGTTATCACATTAGCTACCGCGTTATAAATGCTAAAAGTTTTGTTCCGCAAAATCGTCAACGAATATTTATTTGTGGTTTCAGGAAAGATACAGGATTTGATTTTAGTAATTTGGAAATACCTGATATTGAATCAGGGCCTCGAATGAAATCAGTTTTGCATACACAAAACGGGACGGAACTGGAAGAACCACCGTACACAAATGGGCCAAAAGGGAAGGTTGATCCAAAATACACGTTGTCAGTGAAGTTGTGGGAATATTTGCAAAATTATGCGGCAAAACATAAAGCAAAGGGCAATGGGTTTGGTTTCGGTTCCGTTGGCCCTAATGATGTCGCAAGAACACTATCGGCGCGTTATTACAAAGATGGTTCGGAAATACTTGTTAAGCAACGCGGACAAAGACCTCGCCGACTAACGCCGCGCGAGTGTGCGCGTTTAATGGGATTTGATGGCCCAGGCAAGATACAGTTTGAAATTCCGGTGTCAGACACGCAGGCTTATAAACAATTCGGCAATTCTGTAGTTGTTCCTGTTGTGGAAGCTGTTGCAGAATTTATGCTTCCACACATTCTTGATGCTATACGCAGCCCGGATGATCAGGGAGAATTTAATTTCAGCTCTATACCTGAGCAAATTGCTAAATATGGTTGATATTGTTTCACCAGAGAAACGCAGCAATATGATGGCTGGCATTCAGGGAAAGAATACGAAGCCGGAAATGATTATTCGAAAGGCACTTCATGCATTTGGTTTTAGATATCGACTGCATGACAAAAAACTACCAGGTAATCCGGATATAGTCCTTTCACAGTACAAAGCTGTGATCATGGTAAATGGTTGTTTTTGGCATGGGCATGATTGTCATTTGTTTAAATGGCCATCAACACGCAAGGATTTCTGGTGCAAGAAAATAACACGCAACAAGGAAAGAGATCAGGAAAATATTAGCGATCTTGAAAAAGATGGGTGGAAAATTCTTACCATTTGGGAGTGTGCTTTAAAAGGTCGTGCCAAGCAGCCATTTGATGAAATGATTGATATCGTATCAACCTGGATTATTTCGGGACAAGGCAACAGGGAAATCAGAGGAATTGAATAAAAAATGAAAAAAGGGTTTCTGTCAGAATGTTTTGAGGGAGTGGTTGCAAAACGCCTTAGTGGCGTTGAGTCAAATCCTGGGCAATCACATCAGCATGAATTTAATGGTGTAAAAGCATTAAAGCAGCTACTCGGTGATGAGCGACTGACCGATTGTCCGACACGTTTTGTATGGTTTGGGGATGAAAATGAGGGGTTATCCGATGATTCCCTCGTGACTTGGTATGACTCTCGTGAAAATCATCCTACTCGTTCAGAATATCGTCTTTATTTCCGCAGCAACCCAATTATGGAATTGGCCAGTGAGGGTGATCTTCTAATTGTGGCCAGAAGACCGGCGGGCGAAATCATGATTATTGTAGTGGCTTCTGATAGCACTGTAGAAAATCAGCTATTGTGGCTGTTTGGTGTACCTGTTCAGATCGGCATAGGGTTTGAATACAGAGATTTTGAAGGACAGGATACGGAAGTTGATTTTGCTGCTCGATATATTCTTGATGAGCTGGGTATTGATATCGAAGATCCAGAAGCAGACAAACTGGATGCTTTGCTGGAAAGATTTGGCGGTATATTCCCAAGGACTGCTGTATTTTCAGAATTTGCACGCAATAGCGTTCCGGAAGTTATGGCACAGGATGATCCAGACGCTGCGCTTCTTGCATGGATGGGGCAGGAAGAAAAATTGTTTAGGCGAATGGAGCGCCATATTGTTGCTGATCGTCTTAATCAAGGCTTTGCTGATGATGAAGGGGCCGACGTTGATGGTTTTATAAAGTTTTCTTTAAGTGTCCAGAACAGGCGAAAAAGCAGGGCAGGGTATGCATTTGAGCATCACTTGATAGAGGTGTTTAATGCATGCGGTATCAGATACGACAGCCAAGCGGTTACAGAAAATAAATCAAAGCCTGATTTTTTGTTTCCTGGATCAGTTGAGTATCACAATACGGAATTCCCGACAGAAAGACTCACCATGTTGGGTGTGAAATCCACATGTAAAGATCGGTGGAGGCAAGTTCTCTCAGAAGCTGCACGTATTCAAGACAAGCATCTTTTAACCTTGGAGCCAGGGATTAGCGAGAACCAGACAAATGAGATGATGGCGCATAGGCTTCAGCTTGTTTTGCCGAGAGGCTTGCATGAAACATATCGCGAAACACAGCAGCCATGGCTGATGGATCTTGACGGATTTATCGGGATGGTGAGAGAGCAGCAAGTGTAAAAATATGATGTAGAAGTACTGAATTAACATAGCTAATAGTCTGTCAGTATTATAAAATCCTGCCCTGTTTCTTCCGGGTGATTAGCTCAGTTGGTAGAGCGTCGCCCTTACAAGGCGAATGTCGGGAGTTCAAATCTCTCATCACCCACCATTTTACGGACCGGTAGTTCAGCTGGTTAGAATGCCGGCCTGTCACGCCGGAGGTCGCGGGTTCGAGTCCCGTCCGGTCCGCCACCTATTTTATCTGATGTTATTCACTTTCTCTTGGGGAGCCAGATAACTAAAACCCCTTGTTGATAGCTTCGTGGGTAATTCCAAATATAGTGATATCAATTTGATATCACTATAGGTCAAAACCCCATATGTGGTTTTGATTACCCCCCATAGTGGCTGGCACCTGCCTCTCTGTGCGATAATGCATAGGTGCCGTGATCGTGGATACACACCAAAGAATATCCAACTATCCAATACACACTGGATCACATTCAAGCTATATCAGATATTAACTTCATATCTAATCACTCCTGTTCGTTAACGCATAGGGGGCAGGCATTGAGGTCGATTATTACGGCCGTATACTGGGATCAAGAAAAAATAACAAGGAATTCAGATATGGCTGATACAAAAAAACCGGCAGTCCAAACAAAAGATTTGAGGGCGCTCGAACTTAAATGGGGCAAGCAAACACTTGATGTCGAAGGTTGGACAGCCGTTCCCAATATTTTATTGGAACGCCAACAGACATTGAAAATCGATGCCGTGAAGCTAAATATCCTATTGGTCTTGTTAAAACATTGGTGGGAAAAACCCAAAATGCCGTATCCCTCCAAGGCCACGATTGGTGAAATTGTGGGCAGGGAAAAAAGTACTATTCAAAAACATATTAAGCAAATGGAAAAACAGGGACTGCTTAAACGAAAAGGCCGCTTTCAAGATGCAGGTGGTCAAACATCCAACATATACGACTTGTCCGGATTAATAGACCAACTAAAAAATCTTTCAAAGGAAGAATTGAAGGCACGCAAAGAACGGAAGGATGAGGATGGAAGGAAGAGAAGGGGGCATGCAAAATGAAATGGCATGACTTTAATCATCAAGGGACTGTATACGAGCTCTCGCACTTACATCCTTTTGAATGGCATTACACCGCCGAAGGCGTGGAGGGCAGGCGACCGGAGCGAATCTACAAGTTTCACGTCACTTTCTCAATGCATTGCTTTAGCCGTGACCCGTTAATTGGCGAGACAATCGACTGCAATCTTTGGTACACCGGCCTCAAAGAAAAACGCTTGTTTTGTTTTGATCGTCACGAGTACTCGAAGCAACTACCAGACATTATTCAGTCGCTGGGGGATCGAGCTTGTTGGCATAGCCATCACGGCAATTTCTTTACTATCGAGGTCATGACCAGCAAAGGCGAACCAGTTGAGTATGAGGTTTATTTCGATGTGACGCGCGCCACGCGCAAGGGTTGGCTTAACCTGGTCATTGAGTCGGCGTATGTCCGAACAGATGACTACAAGTCAACACAGCCTCGCAAGCGTAAAATCAGACTGGATGTGATTGCCTACAGCAGACAGCAGAAAAAGAAACTACGCCCAGGACGATAAAAAAGGCAAAAAAAAGCCTGCTCAATAGGGCAGGCTTTCCGGAACTCTTGGCTATTTCCAGACCCGCTGGAAACCTGTAAACAGGCGGTACAATCACACTGCCGTGGCAGCTCCGTTCATATGATTGCCTTTATATTATAGTCCAGAGATTGGGTTATGTATACTGGGAGAATACATTGCAAGCGATATTCATACAGTATTCATGTATGCCCATAACGGGTGTTATGTTAAAAAGAAACGCCAATTTCTAAAGCTTTTAAGACCAAAACCCACAAAAATCACATCAAAAGTATAGACTTTTGCATACAGAAATATAGTATAATTGCGTATGAGCGATACTATCAAAATAGAAATACTGCGAGAATTAGCCAAATCCGGTGCTGTTCGAGAAATTACTTTGCTAGGAAATGGCGCGGTTGTGAACATTATCGCCAAGGTTGGCATGGGAGAACGACTTTTAGTTGCACGGTCAGGCAGGGCGCGGCAATTTCGTGATTTGAATAGAGCCGCTCGATTTATACGTAATGATTTAGGCCTAGCTTTGGCAGGACTTAACCTAGCAAATTGGAATCCAGACCAGAAAGCTATTTAGCTTATAGCTCCAGCGCTATTTGCTCTGTCTGCTGGAAGAAAAACTCAATGCCGGTCACTGCACGACCTTTTTTAATTGGTACAAATTCGATGTCTAGCTGACCACGTGCTTTTAATTCTTTTATCGCTGGCTCGATAACCCGTTTCTTCGTATCGTGCCATTTGTATTTTTTGCTGATTTCTAACCTATCTTTAAAATCATCAAGTGTAATCGTTAAAAACCCAGTATCTTTGAATCGCATGAGCATTTCGAAAAGCCGGATCGAGTAAACCGACCTCAAGCCTGCAACTTGTTTTATTGTGTAGGATGTAAAAAGACCTTCTAAATGGACAAGATAGGGCG
>Ga0233443_1003546_pt1 | contig 10802 bp, 7 predicted proteins | sample SI_123_September_2_FD_182784 | JGI IMG/M metagenome (GOLD analysis project Ga0233443, IMG submission 182784) | Seawater microbial communities from Saanich Inlet, British Columbia, Canada - SI_123_September2016_200_MG | ecosystem: Environmental > Aquatic > Marine > Inlet | place: Canada: British... | reverse complement strand
ACATCTTTATCAAAGAATAAACTCAATATGTTTTTGGCAACTTTTATATCTGTTCTTCTAGATTTAAAAATGACTTTTAAAAAGAAAAAATCAAATAAGTCAGATATTTTCTTTAATGGGAAAATGATAAAAAAGGTGGCCATAGTGCCACCCACAACAATAATTATGGAAGATGTATCTAAGAATAATTCTGGACTGGCAGCATTTTCAAAGATACCAAAGTAGAAAACTAAAAAAGCTATGGAGAATCCAATAATAGAGTTAATATTCATGCTTAAGTTATCGGTAAATTAGTGAAAATTCTTAGGTCAAAACACACTTAGGTCCAGTGGTTTTGGCAATAACTTTAATATGGATTTTCTTTTCAAATTTGCTCAAACACAGGCAAGCATGAAAAATATTCAACCTTCACAAAGTGGGTCTCCTGAGCCATATAAGTAAAGACCTGTATTGAGTAATCAATTTTGCAAATATTACAGGCCTTTATTGTCACAGTAGACACTTTGGGGCCCTAGATATTAATCTTTTCAAGTAGTTAACAATGGTTTAGAAGTTGCAATTATAGGTTTCTGTAGATCTCCATAGAGAAGGGCAGGAATGAATCAAAGTTGTGTAAAATCGGAGGATTATGTGAAAATACTGATCAAACTTATTTTGATCATGCCATTTTTTGCATACGCAAATTCAGAGAATAAAAATAGCTCCCAAAAAAGTACTTTGGCAGTAAAGGACCAGTCTGCACTTTTGAATAATAAATCTAGCACTATGTTCTCTTTGGAAAACAGCTTTATTTCCAAAGTGTCCACATTTGATGAAGGTGAAGATTCTGCATACCAGGTGATTTTTGGATACCAACCTAGTTTAAAATTTAACATCCATTCAAAGTTTAATATTGATACTCAATTCTCCATTAACCTTGGCGCTTCGCGGGTACAATCTCGTTTTCAGAGACACAGCGACAATGATACGGTTTTGAATGAATTAAGTATGAATTACCTACCCATAGAAAATTTAAAATTTTCATTAGGTGCAATAAATCAAAAACACCTAGAGTCTCCACATTTAGTTTCAGGTGTGACGTTCCCAGGTTTTAAATTGGAAGCAAAAACTAAGGGAAAGGGATTTAATATTGGAGCAAAGACACAATATTTAGTTCCCACATCTTCAAGTTTTGACTCAGACAGAAGCGAATCTGAAGTGCTACCTAACTTTCAAACCCAGGGTATCTTTGCAAGTTATAATGGTTTTAGTAAAGTAGATCTGCAAGCTCAGTGGAACCTGTATAGTTTTTCTAACTTGCCTTCTGTGGTGGCTTATGAAAGCAAGCGATTAGGGAATTTTTATATTACAGGAACAGATGTTTCAGAGAGTGCCTTTGCTGTTGATTATGCTGGGCTAAGCCAATCCTATAATGCGAAAATTAACTACACCAAGGGGCTTTCACATAATTTATTTGCCTCAATTGTTGAGAACCAAAATTTAGAATCCGGTAGTAATCGAGCACAATCAGTAGGTACAAGTTTAGATGTGAAAATTGCTCAAGTGGTTTTGACTCCTTCCATAACCACATTTTTCTCAGAAACAGATGCTTCGCCAGCATTTTATAACTCTAGTGATCTTGGACACAGTAACAGACAAGGGATGAAATACTCTTTGCGTACCTATTTTAAGAAATTGAAATTTGCCATTCAAGCGAACCTTATAGATTCCCAGGTGTTAAACATCTCTGCATATCAACAAGATTTAGTTATAGCAGAACTCTTTGTGGAGATGATCAATGTACGGTTCTAAGGTGTTGCAACATTTTATCAAAACCACGTTACTTGTTGGCTTAGTATCTACAACGTTTCTTTCCTCAGGTTGTTTACGAAAGGCTGAGAAAGCGAAGCCACAGGTAGAAATGTCGGTGGAAGAAAAAGCTAAAAGTTCAGCTGATTTTAAATTAGTGACGGTAACTGGTGAGTCTTTTGCCAGCTCCGCATCTAAACTTTGGGGGATCCCCACCCACAAAACCTATGATTTCAGAGCATGTTTAATATCTAAAGCCACTAAATCTCCCTTGTCATCGGGTCAAAAATTTAATGTTGTAAGGCCTGACAAAGGGGTTTCCTTTGCAGAAACAGATGATCATGGGTGTTTAAATTGGCATGAGAAAATCACATTTAACTTTGCTGCAGACTCCACATACATTGAATTGCCGAGAACATTATCTGGCCGTGGTATTTACAAAGGGGATCTTCCATTAAGTATTGGTATAAATCCTTGGTTAGAATATAGAAATGAAAAAGGAACGGAGGTTGTAGACCTTGCTAAAGTTAAGTTACCAGACAGCCATGTGGTAAGAGGGAAAGACAGTAAACTTTCACTTTCAGGCCTATATAACAATGGGTCAGGTAGAGATCTGCTTATCGACAATAAAGTACAGTTAGAAATTTCCAAAGTTGAAGACGTTAAGGGAGCAAAAAGGGTAGAGGTAATTGCTAAAATTAAACCCTATATTGAACCTTTAAACATGTTAGGCAAACAAGTACGATATGACTTCAGAAAGGGAAAATTTCATGTAGCTCTTCAACTGGTTGCTGACCAGTTAGGTGCAGGAGCCAAACGCAGTATGCTGTTAACACCCACATTGATGCCCAAACCAAATGCAGAAGTTAAGGCTGATGGAACAATTATATTCAAACAAGAAGTGTTGTTAAATAGAGAAGTTATGCAGGGTAATATTCATATGGCCTTAAGTGTAAGGACTGTGGACGACCCCTTTGTCACACCTTTAAAACCATATGAGGGGCTGCATAGAGTTAGTGACCTTAGAAATATTTTTAACAAGGACCATAGTGCCCATCAGATTGCAGGTGTGTTTACTGAGGAAGACTTCAGCTATGGTGAGTATATTTCGAAAACAGAAGGTTTTGACATACTTAAAAAAGAAGGCCTAGCACGTGATCTACCACCATTTGTTTATGAGCCTATGGCCATTCGTTTTGTGCGCATAAAATCAGGTGAAACGGCAACACGTAGAATTGTCATGTACAGAGTACAAACAAGGGTTGTTGATAGCATAACAATGTTACCTGTGAAGTTTGCAAAGTTCTCTATCTATAAAAGTGAAAGTGCAACAAGAGAGTCCTCTGATACTGATGCCTTTGGTATTTTAAAATGGACGGATGAAATTTCTCATTTATATTATATCCCCGAACAGTACTTTTTTCCCCAAGCTGTGGCTACCCATGTTTTATCTAAGGATACTCATAAGTTTAAATTAGTTTTAAACCCATGGACAGCGGGCTGGACTTTTGGAACGGATATGGGTGAACAAGGCGCATATTACGAAGGATTAAATAAAACGGTAAAGCGTAAGTCATTATTTATGGTGGATGCTTTCAGATATCAAACCATTCGTTTTCGCTATGTTATAGATAAAAATATGACATTGAATGTAAAAAAAGCTGTGGTTATGGCCATGGACCCATTAACCCAACGATACACAATTGATTTTGGTCGAAAGGGTGGAGAACCCCTAAGAGATGGTATTTATCTTGTTAAGGTGGCTTTAGTGAAATTTTTCGTTGACCCCTTTGGCAATGGAACTCGACTGCAACGGATTAAAGCTACAGGGGAACATAAGGTGGTAAAGGTTTCAGATAACCCTGAATCCAAGAAAAGAAAATATGTCACTGTAATTAAAAAATTGTTAAGAGTGCAGGGTGGGCGTATAACTACTCCATTAGAATTTTCCATGCGTGACCTTAGAATGATGAGTATTCGTACAAACATTATGATTCAAATTGAAACCATTGATGAACAAAAGTTACTTGAAATTAATATTGCTGATAAGAAAATTAGAGACTTAGAGACAGCATGGAAAGCCTATAATCCTGAACTGATTGATGAAGGCAAGGCTCTTACTGAAGAGCAAAAAGATGAGTTTATGCTTAAACATATGGATTTATATAAAGCTGAAACTGAAAAACTTAAAATGAATATGGCCACTGAGATCACTGATTTGCAAAACCACAGAGAAGTGTTGGCCAATAACCAAGCAGCTCGTTATAAAGCCTTACAAGCCTTTGAAGATAAGGTTGGTAATGCTGATATAAAAGAGTTGAAAAAAAGATTTGAAGATACCATGAAATTAGATAAGACTGAGTTTGAAGCTTATTCGGCAAAACTGCGTGGAAAGATGAGTGACATTGAGACAACTTTTTCAGATGAATGGCGGCAGTGGAACCGTGATATGGACGTGCCAAGTAATGAAATTAAAGACTGGTACACATGGAGTGATGATTTTAAAGAAGATGAGTTTGATGGCGTAGGTGCTTTAAAAATAAAAAAACAATCCATGTCATGGCAAGCTAAAATAAGTGAGAATGAATACTATAAATCCCTATCTTTTTCCAACGAGAATCCAGATACAAATAGAAATGGACTAGGGGAAGTAAAATCTGTTTACGACTATCTCTCAAACCTACAGCTTTTTATGGATAATAATGACATGCCAGGTGTTGTAGGGAACGCTGACTTAACAACAATGAAACTGAATAACTACACACAAAACCCAGCAGCCCCATTTATTGACCTTGACTTGTATCGTGTTAATGAGGGACTGGCTCGTAGAAGTTTTATTGGTCCATGCACCTTAATTGAAAACCAAAATTTATCGGAAATGCGTCCTACAGATACCATTGATGAAAAATATTGTGAATTCATAGATTGCCAGGAAAATTTAGATACACTTGCCGAAAAAATTGATAACAAAGAATTTGAAGACTCAGCATATCACGGTGCTGTAAAGCCATTTGCCCAAATCCAAGTGGATAATATTATCGATCTTTACCAAAGAGAAGAACGCTTTTATTACACAGAAATGAAAGCCGTATCCCAGGTAGGTAGTTTTCTTGATAAATACAATATGGATTATATTTCTTTGACTGATAACGCATTTGATAGTGAAGATCCCGAAGCTCATGCTGAAAAACCCAAACGCTTTAATAATGACTGCGTGGTAAAAAAAGATCTGAAGGAATATAATCGTAATACTTTAGATACCTGTTACGTAGATGCAGACGATAAAATACAACCTATTGCTGATTTTTTAAAAGAGCTTGATGCTGCTGATTCTAAAAGCCTGATTCAAGACTTTTTTCTATATAAATTTTATGGAGAAGGAGATGAGGTTGATTACCCACAAGTGAATACGCTACCAGGTTTGTTAGGACAAGTTTGGGGTGATTTTCGTGAAATGGTAGAATTTATTGATGACAAGATGTACGATAATTACATTGAGGATGTAATTAATGTAGCTAGGAATACCACTAAATTGGTGCAAGGAGCAGTCAATTCAACTTTTGATACCGACTATGGGTTGGATACTAACACTCGTCGCTATATTAATGAATTTGAAGATCAGAAATTAAAAAAGTTTGATACAGAATCATTAACTGATTATTTCAACAATGAGCATGCGAAGCTAAGCCTATTACAAGCTACTAAACTATGTGGTTTACTCACGCAAAGGATTGCTGGTCAGCTTGTAGATAAAAATATGATAAGCGATGAGTATGTAGGTGTGCCTGGAAAACCTAGAAGTGTAGAGGATCTAGTTAATTCAGCGGGATATATGATGGCTGATAATGATCCTGAAAAAAGAAAATTTATGGGATTGCCCGAAAACCGTCCAAAATTGCTGATACACAAAGCTCTTCGAAAAATTTGTTTACAGTCAATTAAGCTCGATTACAGAACAGGGAAAGTAAATGCGCCTATGCTTTCTTTTGATCGACGCCATCGAGTCATTGAGACAGAAGGCTATGAACACAAAATTGGTCAAAATATGAATCTTAACGTTGGCTACGGTTTTGAAATGAATTTTGCTGAATTAAATATGAGTAGTACAACCATTGGCCTTAATGGAGCTAGTATTCCTGCAGCCATGATGGTAGCAGCTTCAAAAAAGGGTGCAGATTTATTAAAATTAAGAAAAGCTAAGAAAACGGGTACTGACTTAAAAAATATTAAAAGTTCAAGTTTAGGAGTTATGATAGAGGCGGGGCTATTGTCAGGACTCATCATTGCTTCTAAAACACTTGATCGTACTGAAGTTAATGAAATAGCTAAAGGATCTTCAGTAAGTGAAGGGGTGTTTCTAGTGGTGCAACAAGCCACTATGGAGATTACACTAAAGAAGTATGAGAGATGTTTCACGTCACACCTCTCACCAGCATTGTTTTATGGTAAGTCTCCTGAAGATTTATATTTACGGGAAGGACTTAATTTTTCTGATAAAAAACTAGCTGAAGTTATTACAAAAGGTATCATGGTCTGTGAAGGTAAAGTGATTGCTGATCAGCCAAAAAAGGTTATTGAGAATTACTATTATATCACCCAACATTTTACAGCAGGTGATTTATTGGATGACGGTAATTTATTAAATCATGTATGGCTATTACCTATAAGAGGGACTAAGGATTTTAATAAATTCATGCGAGCCATTAATGCAAAGGAAATCGACCAAGATGGTGAAGTGATTAAGCCAGGTGACGAATTTTCTTACCCATTAAAGAGCTTAAGAAAAAACTATGATCAAGTAATTCCATCTTTTCCAGGTATGTACACAGAACAAAGCTTATAGCGCTATAAAATCAACAATTCTAGAGCTTTTCATTTAACTTTGCGGTGGGACATGCTAAGTGTTGCTTTCGTACAAAGTCATTTTCAATCTTTCATGGAGACCGCAAAAATGTTATCTCAAATTCTTTCCATTGTAGTGGATTACGCATGGGGAATGCCTCTTTTAATTTTACTTGTTGGTGGTGGAATCACTTTGGTTTTTTATTCTCGTTTTATACCTTTAGTGGGTTTTGTTCACGCAATAAAGCTTGTAACAGGTAAGTTCCATCATAAGGATGAGGAAAAGGCAGAGGGGCAGCTGTCTCACTTTAAAGCTCTGATGAATGCTTTGTCCTCAACAATTGGTTTAGGAAACATCGCTGGTGTTGCGGTTGCCATAACTCAGGGGGGTCCAGGTGCAATTTTTTGGATGTGGGTTTCAGCGCTTATTGGTATGAACACTAAGTTTTTTGAAAGTACTTTGGCGGTGATGTACCGTGGTCATGACTATAGAGGTGAAGTCCAGGGTGGACCAATGTATGTGATCGAAAAAGCCCTGCCGAAGCAATTTCATTTTTTAGCTATATTTTTTGCAGTGTGTGGTCTGATTGGCACCATGTCTTTGTTTCAGGTGAATCAGCTGGCTTCAATGAGTGAAACTTATTTTTCAGTGCCACCCATCTTTGTAGGTATAGTTTCTTCAGTTTTTGTAGCTTATGTAGCTATGGGGGGAGTACGTAGAATTGCTGAAATTACCTCGCGATTAGTGCCTTTAATGTGTGTGCTCTATATTATCTCTGCAATTTCCATATTGGTGTTGAAGTCAGATCTTATTCCAAGAGTTTTTCTTTCAATATTTACAGAAGCACTTTCACCATCGGCTGTAGGTGGCGGAGTTTTCGCCGGAATTTTAATTGTGATGAAGGTAGGGATAAAGAGAGCCTCTTTTTCTAATGAGGCTGGCATCGGTACAGCGTCTATGGCTCATAGTAATGCTAAGACCTCTGAGCCCATCAGTGAAGGACTTGTGGCCATGTTAGGCCCCTTTATTGACACTATAGTTGTATGTACAATGACGGCCTTAGTGATTTTAGTGACCTTGGACCCCTCAAGTTACGGAACAGACTCTGGAGTGGTATTGACCACTAGAGCGTTTGAGTCTGTATTTGGAGTTTTAGGGCGGTATTTTTTAGGGATTTCGGTGGTCTTGTTTTCTTTAACTACAATGGTGGGTATGTCCAACTATAATGAGAAGTGTTGGAATTATTTATTTAAAGGGCGTTCGTTTTTTAAAGAAAATAGCTTTATTGCTTTCTATGCCATTACTATTTTATTTGGGGCCGTTAGCGCATCGGATGATGTGGTTAATCTGCTAGATATTGGTTTTGCTTTTATGGCTATTCCAAATATGATGGCAACCATATACTTAGCTCCTAAGGTTAAAGTTGAGCTTTTGAAATATAAAGCTAAGTATTTGTCCTAATCATAAACTTTTTAATTTTTTTAGTTAATTTGTTACTTGAGTGGTTTGTTTTTCATAAGAGGCTTCTGTGGCAGGCAAAACCTCTACCCCAAAAAGGCTCAGACATGCAGTGCTCGGCCTTCAGCCTCCGCGCTGAACTCGCTTTTTGTGCCAGAGGTTTTGCCTGCCACAGAAGCCTCTTATGAAAAACTATGAGGTATTTGGGAACTTTAAGTATGAATATTTTAGTGGTTAGTCCTTTGAAGAAGGAGCTTAAAATTGTTATGCAGACTCTTGGTTTGTTTGATGAATTGATATATAGGTGTCTTTCTAATGGTTGCCCTGTGTGGGAACATCCTGGTAAGAAAATTGTTTTTACTTATCTTGGGGTGGGACAAAGTGAATTTCAGAAAAATTTCAAAAACATGTTAGGTACATTGGAATCTTTGGAGCAAGTTATTTGTGTTGGGAGCTGTGGAGCCTTAAATAATGAGACTCAGCTGGCTGAGGTTTTTACTTTTGGTCATAAAGCTATCTCTGAAACTAATTATGTAAGTGTTGAAGAACAAAAGGATACCGTCACCTCCGACTCTTCGCCCACCTCTAAATCTCTTTTTAGTCTTAATTCAAATGAACCTGGGCCTGAAAAATCGGCAGCGGGAAGTGTTAAGCTTGCCAAGAGCTATGTCCGGTCAGATGTGGGGCCTATAGAAGAGAGTGAAAGGATTGCTCTTTTGGCTGAAGGTTATGTGTGTGTCACTCAAGAGGGATTTCTAGGGGAGGGATACGCAGGAGGGGTGGCTTTGCTTGAGATTCGTGGTGTAACTGATTACTCTGACTCTGCTTTCCAGGCTGACTTTCATCTTAATTTGGAGCAGGCCTTGATGAGCTGCGCCAAGGTGCTTGGCCAAATATTAAAAATACATATAGACTAAGTCTGATTTAGATCATGTTTTAGTTTCTCTCCTGTCATATCATTTTATTCAGGATATAATAGAGTAAAAGCATAGAAAAACATAGGCTTAGATCATAAACAAAAGGCGATTAGTCAGTAAAAAAGGAGAAAATAATGGACTATAAAAAAGTACCCGTTGATGATTACTCGAGTCCGATTATTGAGGCAGCAACTGAAGAAATGGTTGTTTCTGATATCGGTGCATTCTTTAAAAATAAGGGCTACAGACATATGCCTGTGATTCGAGACGGAAGACCTGTGGGCATGATTAGTGACAGAGATGTGGCATTACTTGCATGTTTCTCTGGTAAGGAGCAGCTAACAGCTAAAGAGATTATGGTAAGTGATCCATATTGTGTAGAAGTAGGAACATCATTGCATGAGGTTTGCTTAGAGATGAGCAATAGTAAAATTGGCTCGGCTCTTATTGTTGATGAAAATGGAAAATTAGACAGCATTTTTACTAGTATCGATGGTTTGAATGCACTTGTTGAAGTATTGCGAGGAGACATATAGCAGTAGCCCATCAATTCATGGGTGAATTGATGGGAAAAACTAACAAAACCTAAGGAGGTATATAATGAACTTAACTATATCATTTAGACATATGGACTCTACTCCATCACTTGAAGAGAAAATTAAAGACAAAGCTGGACATCTAAAAAAGTATTTTAAGGGGAAAGTTGATATTGAGTGGGTTTGCTCAGTGGAGGGAGAGGGGCACTTAAGTAAAATTGCTGTACATGCTGGAAAAAATTACTTTCATGCTGAGGCGGCAGATGAAAATTTATACAAAACTTTTGACCAAGCCTTGTCCAAGGTGGAACGGCAAATACGTAAAAAACATGCTCAGTTAAAAGATCACTTACACAGTGCTTAATAACATTCTGATAATTATCAGTTTTTGTAGGAAATTATGAATTTATATGATAGCGTGAGGCATTCTGAACTGGAGGATGCCTCATTGACAAACCGCGATTTAGACACTTATAGATCCTGTAAGACTTGTCCTACATGCAGTAACTCTATTTTTAGGGACACAGGTGACAGCTTTCAGCTGGAGCTTCAGGGAAATAAAACACCACAAGCTTTTAAAAAAGGGCAAACGTTATTTGTAGAAGGTGGCCCCTCTTTTGGAATGTACTGCATTGGTGAGGGAAATATTAAAGTTTCTAAACTAAGTCCAGATGGAAAAGAATCTATTGTTAGAATAGCCTCTCAAGGCAGTCTGCTTGGTCACCGTAGTGTATTTGCTAACGAACCTTATATGGCTTCTGCAATTTCCATAGCTGACTCTAAGGTTTGTTTTTTAGACAAGGAGCATGTTTTAGATATGGTTGAGAAGCAACCAGGGGTTGCTTTGCGTATTTTAAAAGTTATTGCTAAGGATCTTGGAGTCTCAGAAAATAAGTTAGCTGATTTTTCGCAAAAAAATGTGAGAGAACGTGTGGCAGGACTCTTGATTTATCTTTCGCAAAATTTTGGAAATCAAACAGATGATGGCTTGCGACTAGAAATTAAGTTAACTCGTGATGAAATGGCATCTATTGTTGGTACGGCCACAGAAACTCTTATCCGATTTTTATCAGAATTTAAAGAAGAAGGCCTTATCGTTCAAGATAAAAAGATCATCATTATAAAAAATATGGCACAATTGGAGACTTACAGTCAGGGTGAAGTTTAATCTTTTTTACCATGCGCCCCAGTCTTGTTTTCCAGAGATGTAGTTTGAAGGACAAATGAACTTAAAAAGTTTGGCTATGGTTCTGGCCTTTT
>Ga0233443_1003545_pt1 | contig 10804 bp, 9 predicted proteins | sample SI_123_September_2_FD_182784 | JGI IMG/M metagenome (GOLD analysis project Ga0233443, IMG submission 182784) | Seawater microbial communities from Saanich Inlet, British Columbia, Canada - SI_123_September2016_200_MG | ecosystem: Environmental > Aquatic > Marine > Inlet | place: Canada: British... | reverse complement strand
CAGTCAATATTGTGGCCCGGGCATCGAACTGGAAATTGTTGTCCGCCTGGGCAAGGACATCCCCCCGCGCAAAGAGCCCTGGACACGCCAGGAACTGGAAGGCTATGTCGCAGCCCTGATGCCAGGCTTTGAAGTCGTTGATGATCGCTATGACGGCATTCTGGAAATGCCGGCCATTACCCTGGTCGCTGATGATTTCTGCAATGCCGGTTGCGTGCTGGGAGACGAGGTCACAGACTGGCAAAAACTTGATCTTGAAGCCATCGAAGGCACCATGGTCGTCAACGGCAGCGAGACCAGCGTCGGCTATGGCCGCGATGTTCTCGGACACCCGCTCGAAGCCCTGGCCTTTGTCGCCAACACCCTGGGTGGCCACGGCAAAACCCTGAAAGCCGGTGAAATTGTCATGCTGGGCTCCCTGGTCAAAACGGCCTGGCTGGACAAGGGGGAAAGTGCCACCGGTGAGATCAAGGGATTGGGGAAGGTGTCACTGGCATTTGTTTGATTGGGTTAATTTATTGATTTTATGTTAGTCGAAGGCTTTTGGTATGAAAAATTTGTTCCGTTTTCTGTTGATGCTGGTCGCTATTGTGATCATCGGAAATCCCTCTGTGACCGTGGCGAGTTACGAGGAGGGGTTGAAGTCAGCCCAGCGGGGAGATTTTATCACGGCCCGTAATATCTGGGAGCCGTTGGCGGCGAAGGGCAACGCACCGGCGCAAAGTGGACTTGGAAATCTCTATTACCGGGGACTGGGTGTTGTCCAGAATTATGGAAAAGCGATCGAATGGTATCACAAGGCCATCAAGCAAAAAGAGACCGCAGCGCAGTTCAGTCTGGGCTACATGTATTATGGTGGTCTCGGCGTGCCACAGGATTTTCAGGAGGCTATCAAGTGGTACAGCCATGCGGCGATTAAACGCCACCGTTCATCCCTGAATAACCTTGGATATATGTATAGTCAGGGACTGGGTGTACCAGCCGATAAAGTGATGGCCCACATGTGGTACAATATTGCCGCGTCATTCGGGGATCGTGTGGCGCTGAAGAATCGTCAGAAAATTGAACGCCAGCTTGCACCTTCGCAATTAGCGGATGCGCATAACAAGGCGCGCGCCTGGCTGGCGAAATATCGGAAATGATCCAGGCCTGACCTACAACCCCTCAATCGCCTCACAAAAGCGTTCGACCTCTTCATCGGTATTGTAATAATGCACACTGGCGCGCAGCAGCATATCCAGGTTGCGGTCTTCCATGTCGAGGCGAGTGGAGAAGGCTGAGGAACTGGACACATTGATGCCTTGGCCATGCAGGTGTTCAACCATGTCGTCGACGTCATGGCCGGATTTTTGAAAAGTCACGATACCGCATTTTTCGACACCAATATCGTGCACGGACACACCGGGTAGAGACGCCAGTTTTTCACGCAAATTCGCGGCCAGTGTCTGGATGCGGGCGTAACTCGCCTCAAGACCCCAGCGGGATGCATATTCAACGGCAGCACAAAGTCCAGCACGGCCTGCCACATAACCCTCCCAGTTTTCAAAACGTTTGGCATCGGGTTGAAGTTCGTAGTCCGTCGCTGACGTCCAGCTGGCGGCATGGAGGTCCAGGAATGGCGGCTCCAGTTTCTCCAGCATGGTATCCCTGACCCACAGAAATCCCGTGCCCCGGGGGCCGCGCAGAAACTTCCGGCCTGTCGCCGACAGCATGTCACAGCCAATTTCCTCGACGTCGATGGGCATCTGCCCGACAGACTGGCAGGCGTCCAGCAAATAGGGAATACGCGCAGATTTGGCGATCTGGCCAACAGCCGACGCCGGGTTGACCAGGCCACCATTGGTCGGCACATGGGTAATAGCAATCAGCTTCACCCGATCGTCAATCATGTCCGCCAGGGCCGCCACATCGATTTGCCCACTTTCATCAGACGGTATGGCTTCGATCACAGCACCTGTTTTGCGGGCGACCTGCAGGAAGGCAATATAATTGGAGGCATATTCCGTACGGCACGTCAGGATGCGGTCACCTTCGCCGAAGGTCATGCCGTAAAAAGCCATGTCCCAGGCACGGGTGGCATTTTCGACAATGGCGATTTCAGATGTATGTCCGTTGATCAGTTCAGCCACGGCGTCATAGACGCGGGCCAGAGGTCGGGCGGCACGGGCCGCCGCTTCGTACCCGCCAATTTCAGATTCCAGTTGCAGGTGCCTGCTTATGGCTTCGGAGACAACCTCGGGCATCAGGGCGGCGCCGGCATTGTTGAAATGCAGGACGTTTTCGGTGCCCGGCGTTTCCCGACGCGCACGCACGATATCAAATTCCGGCAAGCGCGTATTTTCGTACAATTTTTGCGGCCCGTCGCCGAATTCATGACTCTTCATAATTCCCTTTCCAGTACATTAAACAGTTTGTCGACATCGGCATCTGTGTTGAAGACATGCGGTGTGATGCGCATGGCGGGTCCGCGCACGCTGACAAATACTTTGTTGGCAGCAAGTGTAGCCGCGAGGCCATCCGGCACGCCATCCGGGAAACGCAGGCCGAGGAAATGTCCGGCCCGCAAATTGGGTGAAACACTGCCCAGACCCATGGCCCTCGCGCGGTCCGCAATGGCAAGATTGCGTGCACTCAAGGTCGCCTGAATGTTCTCAACCCCCCAGCCCATGATCATGTCCAGGGCCGCCTTGGCCACCGGCATCAAGGCAAAGTTTGCACGCTCCCCCATGTCATAGCGTCGGGCACCGGGCTGATAATCGTCACGATAATCCACCAGCCGCGCAAAGTTTTCCGACCCACCACGTTGAATCCAGCCTTCTTCAAGCGGACGACCATCATGCCATTTCGGCGCGACATACAGGAAACCCATGCTATAGGGCCCCAATAGCCATTTGTAGGTTGCCGCGACCAGAAAGTCAGGCTGGATTGCCTCGACGTCAAAGGGCATGGCCCCCAGTGATTGTGTGGCATCAACGACCAGGGCAGCACCAACCTCGCGACAGCGCTTGCCTACAGTTACCAGATCAATCAGGCCACCATCGGTCCAGTGACAATGGGGCAGGGCAACGATCCCGGTTTTGTCGTTAATCGCATCCAGAATCAAGGGCGTCCAGATGTCGTCTGCCGGTCGCGGAATGGTGATGATATCTGCGCCAGCATCCTTTGCCTTTTCGAACCACGGATAGACGTTGGAGGGAAACTGTTCATCCAGCAAGACAATGTTCTGCCCGGCTGCCAACGGAATATTGGCGCTGGCAATGGCAGTGCCATAACTGGCTGCGTGTATGATGGCGATGTCATCAGCATTGGCGTTGACCATGTCGGCGAAAACAGCGCGGGTGGCTTCCGATTCCGTGAAAAAATCTTCCGGATACAATTTCCAGGGATTGTATTTTCGCCGCAGTCCCATGTCGCCAGCGGCAAATACATCGTGGCTGAGCGGAGACATATAGGCGCAATTGAAATAGGCCACTTCTTCAGGGATATCGAACAAATGACGTTGTGACGGGATCATGACGCAGTCCTTTGATTTTGCCTGTGCAAACCAAGCCATGACGGTCGAAAACTGTCAACTGGTTCAGGGGATACAAGTTGGCGTCCAGGTGAATGACCTGCTTGATGTTGACGAGAATTATTGCCTCTGAAGTCGTGGGCAAAGTGGACTTGCTCTGCCCTTAACCGTACCGGGACTATTGGCCAATAACGGGGACTAGTTCATTTGTCCCTTTGACTTGGGAACGATCACGGCTTGCCACACATCTTTTCGACCAGGGTCGCGAAATCAGGGGCATAGTAATCATAATCCTCCGGCGCCGGTGCGTCGGGCAAGACCATGCCGGGGATGTCCGGCTCGCCCAGTTGTGGTTCGATCATGGCGGTGCCAAGTCCCGCATTCTTCGCGCAAATCAGGTCGATGGGATGGACGGCCACCATGCAGACTTCGGAGGGATCAAGACGCAACGCCTGACAGCCTTCGAGATACGCTTCTGCATCAACCTTGTAGTGATCGAGAAACTGACAGGAGATAATACCATCCCATGTCATGCCGTTGGCTTTGGAACTGTCGAGCACGATGGCGAAACTCAATACAGTGAGCACGACAACTTTGTAATGCTCTTTCAGGCGTTCAAGTGCAGGCGGGAAATCCGGAAAGACCGGCATTTCGTGCCAGGCCTGAAGTAAACGCACCGCATCAGCATCCGTCATCGGAAAATCCGGAAACTCTGTTGCGACGTCCTGAAGGGCAAGTTCGAGAATGTCATCCATGCTGTAGGCTGTCGCTTCCCTTCGTCGGACAGCACCGAGACGAACGAACATCTGGCGTCGCCAGGCCATGGCGAATGCACCACGATCCAGAGCGGGTGCATCGGCAAACGAACAATTCCCCAGGGCTGTTTCGATGGATGTCTTCCAGTCAAAGACGCTGCCGCCAACATCAAATGTCAGTGCCTTGAATTTCTTCATCTTCCATCTCCCTCATCTACCGGTTTTGAATTGCAAAAGCTGACCCATAACAGCTACCATTCATACACCCCATTTTAGGGGGGTTAGCGATTGATCGACTATGAAATCTTTAGAATGGACAGAAGCCTCCACACGTGAGGAAGCCGAAGAGCTGGCGCTGGCCAGGCTGAGATCGCTTGGCTTTTCCGGCGGTGCCTTTTCCTATACGCCCGTCAGTCGTTTGCCTGATGGCACACCTGGCCTGATCAAATGCGCCTTTCCTATCAATCATGCGGAAGAGACCCTGGACAACTGGCTGCAACATGCCAACCTGTTGGGCACCTCAAGCGAGCCCGACGACCTGTCGGACGTCCCTCTCAATCATCACAATGATCCCATTCGCCGGCAGATGATCTCGCGTTTGCGGCCAAAACACTTCGATATGGAGAAACTGGTTCGCGAAAGGCGCGACATCAAAAACAGTCAGAACCTGCAGTGGGTCAAGGCACTGATGGGTTTTGGCATCCGTGAAAGTTACTCCATTCCGGTTTTTTCCGGGCTCGGGGAATATTGGTCTTTGGCAGCCCTGCGCTATGAAGGTGACCCTCGATTGCGGAATTTTTCCCTGGATGAACTCGGGCAATTGCACTGGCTGGCGCTGAACCTGGCGCAATTTTGCATAGACCATTTGAAATGGCGCGAGATGGCGACAGAGAAAATGAACCACAGCCTTTATCCCCGGGAGCTGGAGTGTCTTTACTGGGCATCGCAGGGGAAAACCACGATTGAAACAGCGGAAATTCTGGAACTGAAAACCGAAACCGTACGCAAATACATTAAGCTGGCAAACGCCAAGCTGGGTGCTCGCAATACACTGCACGCCGTCACCATCGCCTGCCGGATCGGTTATTTGTCCCTGCATTCCGATATTTGAGATTACACCCCTGAATTGGGGGGTGGTCGAATTATTGGCCGATGATTAACGTCTCCTGAGCAAAGCAATTCCCATGTTATTCAGGAGCCGGACAATGAGACTGGAACGACAATCCTTTGATGTTATCGTCGTTGGCTCTGGCATGTCAGGTGTCACGGCGGCGAACCACGCCAAATCTACAGGTGCGCGGGTATTGCTGGTCAGCAAGGACCCTGTCATCGCCTCTGACAGCAAGATCTCGGAGGGTATTATCACGGTACGAGCCAGTGGCTCGGACGATGATTCAACGTCGGAACTGGCGGACAATGTCATTGAAAGCAGCGCCAACCTTGGCAACCCGGAAATCGCCCGGACCTTTGCCGAGAAAAACCAGGACGCCTACCAGTGGCTGCGCCAGAACGGATTACGACCAAACCTGAACCCGGAAAACGACAAGCCCATCCCCTTTGGTGTTCCCATGGGCGGACACAGCCAACCCCGGTCCGTGAAGCACAATCACGGCGGTGTCGAGCATTCTCATTCCCTGTGGCAGGCCGCCCTGTCTGATCAGGCGATCACCTATATGGAAGACGTCTGGTTCCTTGATCTCTATCGCAGTGACGATGACGAAGGACGTGTGCTGGGCGGTCTGGTCTATCACGCGGCGGAAGGCTGTTTTATTTCGGTGATGGCACCGGCTGTGATATTGGCGGCGGGTGGTCTGAACACACTTTATTATCCCAACACAGACACCATGAAGGGCAACAGCGGCGATGCCTATGCCATTGCTGCCCGTGCCGGTGCCCGGCTGGTGGATATGGAACAGGTGCAGTTCATTCCTTTCGCCGTCGCCGCCCCCGGCAGCAACCAGGGTCTGGTGGTGGGCGAGCCTTTTTCAGCAGGTGCCCTGGGCGTTCTGAAGGACAAGGATGGCAACGTCATCATGTCCGAAATAATGGCCAAAACCCGCGCTGAATGTGCAGCCGCAGTTGCTGTCGCCGTTTCCGAGGGTAAGGGAACCCCGAACGAAGCTTGTTATCTGGACCTGACGCCCAACATCAAGGGACGCTCAGGCGAGTTGTTCAAGGCGATCATGTGGAACAATTTCCCCAGCATTATGGACACGGTCAAACGTGGATTGGGACGCGCCGAAGCCCGCTTCGAAGCGCCTTGGGAAATCAAGCCTTCAGCTCATTATTGCATGGGCGGGATCGATGCCACCGAAGAAGCCCGGGTCCAGGATCAGAATGGCAGCATCATCCCCGGCCTCTTTGTGGCCGGTCAGGCGCTGGGCGGCTTGCATGGCGGCAATCGTCTCGGCTCGACGTCCCTGGCCGAGTGTCTGGTCTTTGGGTCTGTTGCAGGTCGTCAGGCAGGTACTTTCGCCAGGTCTGCGCCCACCGTTGGTGAAACGGATGTCGCTGCCTCGGAAAAACAAACGATCGATTTCTATGAGAGCAGGTTGGGCCAGGCAGGCGACACGTGGTCCATCCGCATCCTGCGCCAGTTGCAGGCCGTGGCCTGGGAAGGAATTGGACCGGCGCGCAATGCCGAGGGCATTGACCGGGTCCAGGAATCAACAAAAACGTTACAGGCGCAAAATGAAGCCGCGAATATCTCGGATGATGAAAAATGGAATCAGTCTTTTATTGATTATGTGGAATGCCGCAATATGCTCAGTTGTGCCGAAATGGTTTCTTCTGCCTCGGCGGAACGTCCCAAATCTATTGGCGCCCATGTCCGTCTTGACGAAGACACCACGGCACCGGCCGAGGAACATTATTCAACATCCAGCCAGCTTGTGGAGGATGTGGTTGTCACCCGCCGTGTTCCCCGACCGCCTCTGGCCCCGGAACAATGGGAAAGCCAGCGCCGCACCCGCGAGGCTACTCTGGAAAAATTCCGCAATATCGCTGCCATGTCCGAGGAGGAGCGAGAGCCCCTGCTGGCCGGCATGTATGAAGTCCTCGCCGGAGAAGCATCATGACTTACAAGATCAAACTGCAAAAGCCCGATGGCGAGACAGAAATCAGGGACGTCGGGTTCGAGCCCATTCAGGAAGGTGAATTACCGACAGCCCTTGACCTGTTGCTCCAGGTCCAGGAACGGGAACTGCCCGAACTGGCATTTCGCTATGGCTGTCGCAACAAGATGTGTGGCGTTTGCACCATCAACGTCAACGGCAAACCCCGGCTGGCCTGCCGCCAGAAACTAAAGGAAGGTGATGAGCTCTCGGCGCTCTCCACCTTGCCCGTGATCCGCGACCTGGTGGTCCGCCGCGACCAGATCAATCGTCAGTTACAAGGCCGTATCCCCCGCACCTCGGAAACCCGATCAGACAACGGTGGCCCGGTCACCAGCGAGGAATATGACAGCCTTAACCGTTGTGTTGAATGTTATTTCTGCCTGGATGGCTGCCCCCTGCACGAACAAAACAATGATGAAGACCATCAAACCGGCCTGAAACATGGCAATCCCTATGCCTTCCTCAAAGTCTGGCAAGCCGTCGTCGACCCCCTGGCCAACGAAGAAGACCGCGCCACTGCCCTGGACGTCGCCCGCGACCTGGGCGTCAAGACGTGTGCCGATTGTGACGGCTGCAAATGCGGTATCGGCATAAACCTGATGAAGGATGTCATCCGTCCGCTGGTTGCTGTGGCGGTTTGATTGGTGAGACAAGAGTGGAGACTACTTTCGATCAACAGCGGACATAGCTGCAATGCCTTTGGCCTCATCGAAAATTCAATAAATCAAGTTCTCGATAAAGCCGTGTATTTGGTGCGTCTAAAGTGAAGTGGGCAGGTGCCGGAATTTCGTTCAGTCAGAACAATGCTCGATGAAACAGGTCTGCATTATGCCTTTGCCTTTTAGTTCAAGTGGTGGGCGTTCTATGACCTTGAACTGAGAAGGCAGGCGTGCTGCGTATTCTTCGCTGACGTGAACTTTGCCAACCTCACCCGAAGTCTCCAGTCGGGCGGCCACATTTACTGCATCCCCCCAGACGTCGTAATGAAACCGCCGCGTACCGACTATGCCCGCGACAACCTCTCCTGCGTTGATGCCAATGCGGATATTGATATTGTGCCGTTGAGCTATGTGAAGGAAAGACATAGCCGCATCGGCCATCTTGATCGTGTGATCAGGCAAGTGTTGCGGCGCACCGCCAACCACCATGTAGCCATCACCAATCGTCCGGATTTTCTCGATCCCCATTTGATCGCATATGTTGTCAAAGTCACTGAACAAGGCATTGAGCAGGTTGACTGTTTCCGTTGGATCCTGCCGGGCCGACAGTTCGGTAAAACCGGCAACGTCGACAAACATGATGGAAACATCCGGGTGTCGGTCCGCAATAAGCTCTCTACCGTTGTCTTTCAAACGTTCGGCGATGGACTCTGGTATGGCATTCAGAAGAAGTTCGTCGGACCGACGGTGAGCTTCCACCAAGGCGTCCTCACTTTTGTTCACTGCCCGTACGAACACCGCAGACAGGGCGCCCAACAAAATACAAAGTGTCGCAATGTTAAGAACGGTACTAAGTGCGGGATCGGTTGTAATGAAACGCACAGGCAAGTCGTCCTGCCAGAAAGTCACAGCAATGAGAATAAGGGCCGAGATCGTTGCACACAGGATTGACAGGGCCAATTGACGACGCGGGAACACAAGGAACGCGACGACAATCAAAACCGCCAGATACACCCAACTTCCAGAATCATACCCAAAAAAGTACTGGGAAAATCCAACTTGAATGAAAGCGACAAAAAAGAACATGATCGCCCCGACTGTCACTAAACCACGACGGATTGGAATTAGTGCCGTCGCAAACAAAGCGCCGATCACAAAGAACTCAACAGTCAACCAGCCATAGCCAAGTGCGAAATTGGTCAATGCCCAAATCCAGGCTTGCAGGGTGGCGAATATGGCGGAAATAGCGACCGCCCGGGCGTGTTTGCCCTCACCTGTTGGCAGATGCGCTTCGCCACGCGCGCTCAGCATTCGTTCGAATAGTTCCCCAATTCCCATCTCGCCAGATTAGTCGACGGTTGCCACGCGTCAATGTCTCTGGAAGACGACTCCGGCTCCGCATCGCAGATGTCGTATATTAACCAATGGCGGGCGATACTTCATCAACGAGATAAAGCCTTGAATTTGTTACGTCAAAAGTGAAGTTCCAGGTGTGTCTGCTGATAGCCGAAAGAGACGTTATTACTTGAACTCGAAGTGATCGCCAGAGGCGAGAGAGTGGGAAAACTTTGATTCTATCCAGTTTTCTTTTGACGAAAGTCCTCGTAGATGTGCATCGAAAAACGCCACCGCTGCTCGGCTAACTGTTGTTGTATGGGCTTTGTCTCCGGGTTTCTCAGTATCCGTACCTAATCGAGTGCCAGAGAATGTGGCATGGTCGGCACCATCCAGGACGAGCAAATATTGTGGACTGTGAGGTATCAGTTTGAAGGGCAACGTTCGACGAGACGCTGAACCTGGACCCATTGCAGGATCATCGTCGAGTGTTCCTGTGACATGAAACAAGGGAATTCGAATGCCTCCATAATGACGGTCAGGCTCGATATCGCGCTTGGGCAGATTAGGGCTTAGTACGACCGCTGCCTTGATTCGAGGTTCCCTGGCTGATCCTCCAATGAGACCGACAAATTCGCCAGCTGCATACATCGTCGACCGCGCGCCATAGGAATGTCCGGCCATACCAATCCGGCTCAGGTCAAACCTTCCCGCCCACTGCCCGACATTGTTTCGGCGCCCGAGTTCATCAATAACAAAGGGAATGTCGTCCAAACGGTCTGCAAAGTTCTGGAAATTCCGCAAAGACGCGCGAAGAATTTGTCTCCGATCCGCACGCGATTGAACATGGCTCACCAAATCGCCATCAGAACCGTGATGCTGAATATGAATGGAGACATATCCTGCGCCCGCAAGGGCTCTGCCAAAATAGGATGCCGTCTCCCTCGTGCCGCCCAGACCGTGGGAGAAAATTACGACGGGGGTCGGAACGCTCTCAAGGTTTGGCCAGTAGGCTGTGAATGGAACTTTCCGGTCTCGATCGCGATCATGGAATTGACCTTTCTCGACTTCACCTGCTGTGCCTGCAATCGGGGCCAGCAGCAGAATAAACAGCAGCCCTGCGGTCACCCCTGATCGAATGTGCATTCAACAATATCCTCCACGAACTCATCCTGAAAAACAGACGATACTTCGATATTTTCCAACTGCCAAATACGAACATAACTGCATTGCACTTGACCCCGTCAGAAACTGATTGAATCAAGTTCTGGATAATGGCTGGTCTTTGGCGCGTCTAAAGTGACGTTGCTGAAGTGCCCGCTATTAGCCGAGGCTGTTGAATAACTCTCTAAATATGGAATTTTCGATGTCTGCTATAGATTATAGCGGACGTTTCGTTTCCGCTTCGGTGTGATACCGATGCAGATT
>Ga0233443_1003534_pt1 | contig 10822 bp, 4 predicted proteins | sample SI_123_September_2_FD_182784 | JGI IMG/M metagenome (GOLD analysis project Ga0233443, IMG submission 182784) | Seawater microbial communities from Saanich Inlet, British Columbia, Canada - SI_123_September2016_200_MG | ecosystem: Environmental > Aquatic > Marine > Inlet | place: Canada: British... | reverse complement strand
TTGATGGTTAAATGAAAACTAGTGGATTCATATTCCGACCGATTATACATACGCCACATAAAGCCAAACGAGGTGTTTTTGTTGATTCTGAACTTGTTTTCAATGAAAAATCCATACTGAGAAAACCCTGTCTCCAGTAAGAATCGATTGTAGGTGCCAAAGCTACTACCAAACCCTCCAGAGAAATTGGGACTAATCACTGGATCTCTTTCTTCTGTAAGTGAGTAATAATCATTGATGAAGCCTCCCATTTTATATGGATAATAGTATTGACTATTAAGACCAGCAAATAGATAAAATATTCTTTTACTGAATAAGCGTATCGAAACTTCCGGATACAAATTTAGCCTGGTTTGATGAGGTGAGTCTATGTATAATGAAGATTGTAGTCTCTTGTTCAAATTGTTACTTAGATGTAATCCTCCTGTAAGACCAATCAAATGCCCCTCAATGGTACCGGAAGTATAAATATGTTGCGTATGCTTTTTAATTTGAGCATCATTCGAAATATCTATGCCCCAGTCAAGTCCAATTTTATACGATAAATCGCGCCAGTCCTTTTTTGTTTGTCTTGTTCTTTTAACATATTGATACTCTGCTCCTATCTGAATCCATTGGTGCTTATACAGCGGAGAATCATATGAATAATATTCTGAACCGCAACCATTATTAATCGCATTCGGTGGAGTATGGTAAGCAGTATAGTTAACCAAATTCGTATTCAAACTTAGAAAACGTCCACTCTTTGATTCATATATTCCATCCTTTTCTAAATCCAGCCCGAAGGTTTGAGCTCCTAATTTCCCATTCCACAGTAACAATATTGTTATAAGACCAATATATGAAATTCGGAAAATCTGACTCGTATTATAGGGTGAGCGAATAAGCTTATACAATTGTATCCCGCCCACCAGCGAGAATAGGCAGATCATTTTTACGTATTCCAGTGCTCTTAGATGATTAACGATCATTGCGAACAGCACCAACATGGCCGCATAGATAATGAAGGAATGGAATTCTTTGAACGAATGTTTTTGAGTTTTCAAAGATGGAAATCTGATTTGATACCCTATTAAAAGTGCTAAGCCAAGCATTGCAATTAGAATAAACCACTGTACTTTCTTCAGTCCAAAGAAGATTTCACTAAAGGCATTATTGGTTGCAGGGTCCGCAAAGAATTCGATGATGAATCGAAAGAAAAGAATGAGAACTAAACTGAGCAGTCCAAGAACACCCGACCTTTTAATCCTGGGTTTCAGGTAAAAAAGGATTCCTGCAACGAGCAAAGCGCTTAGCAGATGAAAAAGCTGTGTAGGATAGACAGGAAGGCTTTCGAGGGCAAAGGGTGATATCAGACCTTCATTAAGCTGTCTGACGAAAGCCAGGGAATTAGGATCATAAATGAAGTTCAGGAAGCCATTGGATGTTACACCATGACAACATCCTGCTTTAATACAACCAATACGTTGCACTGCCATACCAAGTGGTAAGGCAAAGGCAAAAGCATCCAGAATCTGATATTTTGTTCCATAAATCTTCTTTACCAGTAATTGATAGGCTGTAAATCCAAGTAGTAGTCCACCTAATACAGTTCTTCCTGTGGTCTCAGAATCAGGTAGCTGACCATTGCTAAATACATATTTCCAATCATTGAGGTTGTAGGTTCCCATATAGGTGCCAAGCGTAAAAAAGAAGGCAAGGATTAGGTAAATTAAGCTCCATTCGGCCAGAGGATAATTCTTCTTCTTACCATATCTGAGTATAAAGAAGGCTACAAGGAGGAAGGATAATAGATAGGAAGACTGAAAATATAGCTGACTAAAGTCGGAATGAATATGCATTTTGCTTCAGTTAGAATTTGAAGCAATTTACGATTTCTTGCGTTGCTGGTCAAACTTAGCTCACCCCGCAACAGCAATGTGTCCGTGTTGTTCAGCAAAACAACATAGTTTTATCGCTTAATCAGTGCATTTTTTTTTGAAAATGTGCAGAAGTAAATTTAATTATTATTGTTTCTCAGTTAATGCGACAAAACAAGGATTTAAAACATGGAAAAGCCCCACGCAAATACGTAGGGCTCATTATAAAAGTAGCGTAAATTGTTACTGGACAATAAGTTTTCGGGTAACCACACCTTCTTTCAATAAAACATTTACAATGTAAATTCCCGTTGGAAATTCTTTGATGTTGATCTGGTAGTTTTTGGTATGCAAGCCAACATTGTTCTTAATTAAGCTACCACTAGCATTGTATATTTCAATGCCAGTGATTTGGCTGGTTCCATCGCTTACAAATGTTACTACATCGGTAGCTGGGTTAGGAAAAATGCTTATCTGATTCTCCAGGCTTAGGTCACTACTGATGCCTGTTTGCCCGAAGAAAACACGATACAGTCTTGGTGTTATGTATCCATGAATGGTATCGATAAATGCTATAGCTCTTGCTCTACCCGCCACCGGGCCTAATGCCTGGTACATAGGGTTAGCAGCATAGCCATTGGTAATACAAGCATTACCATCAGCACCCCATAAAGCAGCTTCGGCAATTACGCTGGCATCGTCCCACCATTCCCATGGGCCGTTTCCATCTGCAAGGCCCGTTATAGAAAACAGACCTTCGTTTCCACCATTACCATAGGTAGCATCCAATGCATTGTTGGTAGCATCAGCTACTGTGGTATAGGCATCGGTAATGGCCGGGTTGAAGAATATGTCGTTATTGCCTTTCTCGTTGGCTATGCGAATAACATCGCTCGAACCGCTTACTTCAACTACAAAGTCTCCTGTTGATGGGACAATTACAATTCCATATGAGTATGGTGTAAATGCATCTGCAACACAATGTACTGAGATAATTGGTATTTCGCCTGCTTCTATCCAGGTTGAATCTCCCATGCCACCACCTACGTTAAATACCACATTTATATCGTTGGAGTAACCGGGGTGGTTTTCAAAATTTAATGCTGATACACCTCCATGTCCGTTCCAATCGCCCCATGTGGCAGTATCTACCATAAAAGAACTGGTGGTAAAGTTGAAGAACTTGGTTAATTCAAGTTCCGATACTTTGTTTAATGCTGAGTATGCAAATGACATATATCCGCCGGTTCCTTGTCCGCCAACACAAATTTTAGTAGGATCTATACCAAAGCTGTTTCCATTGGTTGCATGATCCTTTCTGAAATAACGAACCGCAGTTTTGGAATCCTGTAAAGCCCGGTAAACCGCAAGAATTATGGTTTCAGTTCTTTCGTCCTGGGTTCCGATAGGGTTCCAACCTTTGCGGTAATTGATACAGGCAACAACATATCCCTGACGGGCGAAGCGCTTGCACATTTCGACAGTTGTACTATCCGTTTTGTCACCGACTGGCAATTGATTGATGTACCTTGGCAGGAAACTACCAGTTGGAACATAAATAATTAATGGACGATTTGTTTCCACATCACTGTTTGGCGTGTAAACATCCATTACTAAATTTTCCATTACAGGTGTACCTGTAAGTACACTATAATTTTGCCCGTACTCGACATTTGAATCTACATCAACATGTGTAAATACCTCGTCGATGTAACGGGTCTGTGCCATGGTTGTGGTATATGTAAACAACGCACAAACAAGGGCAATTAAGTAGAAGGATTTTTTCATTTTTTATAATTTTAATGGTTATTTTATATTTGGTTCAAATAGCAATGAAAAGTAAATAAGACCGCCAATTCGTGGTCCTCCGTACACTTGAAACTGCTTATTATTTAATGAGTTTGAGGCTCCTATTTTCATCGTTGTATGAATGGATGGGATGTACTTGCTAACTTGTGCATTAAGTATATCATAAGTAGGAATTTCTCCGGTAAATTGCGGGGAGCCCTCATATAGAAATCCTTGTATCCATTTGTAGTTAATACTAAAACCGAAATTGCTGATAAAGAAAGAAGACGAATTCTCTTTTTTCGACAGTTTGAATCGAGTGGTGATGTCGCGACCCGTAATCCCTATATTGAATTTATGTTCAGGTGTATTGAAAGCTGGAATAATTGGATCATCGGAACCGTGCAGGTCTAACTTGTTCCATGAGTAGTTTCCTGAAATAGTAAAGAATTTTTTAAAGTAATAATTGACACCAGCAGATGCCCCTTGTGTGGTCACCACATCGGTGGCATTGGCAGCGATCCGATAGGCTTGTGTTTTAGCAGGGTTGAAGAGGTTAGTCAGTGGATCAACTACTGCGTCAAGTCCAGAATTGTAACCTATAAAATCTTTGTAAAAACTATAGTAGTAACTGGCATCGACATAAAGTTGGTTGGCTAGTAGCGAACGAAATCCTGCTTCAATTGTTTTAACTTTTTCAGGAATAATGGGCGCTACATTGAAATAGACCAGGTCCTCAGGATTTTGGGAGCTGGCCATAGTCCGTGCTGATTCAATGGTTACTAATGAATCGAATCCGTTTAAGTTTCCGAGTAAAATAGCGCGACCTGCATTGTAATAAAGGTACTGGTCCTGTAATGTTGGATTACGCGTAGCAGAAGAAAAAGAGAACCGGGCAACTGTATTTTCATTGACATTGTATACCAATGATGCCGCCGGGGAAATTACAAAAGGAAAGTTCTCATTTTTATCGATCCTAACAGTAACATTGGCTCGTAACTTTTCGTTGGCTAATCGTTTTTCGAGTCCTATATAAGCGCCGTATTCCTGGTTTGTAATCCGGTCGGTTGTATCCTTAAAAATAGTTCCTCTTGAATTGGGAGTGTACAATCTGAAATTGCCCCCGGTAATAATATCCAGTTTTGCATGCTTGCTGGATTCCAGCTTGAACTTTCGTTCACCATGTATATGATACAACGCACTTTTGTCCCAAAAACGCGATCCTCCTTCAGAAAATGAAGTTTTGGATGTTATGTCGTTTAACGCTTCGTTATACCGATCAGTTCCCGGTACCAATCTGTCCATGTTATCGTTGAAAACGATATCACCAGGGGGGGAAACTCCTAAGTCGGCAAGTGTGCTTACCATGTTGTGCCACATTTGCAGGCTGTCAGAATACATCATCATTATTTCATCTGCAAGATCGAAATCATAAACTACCTGTGAGTCTATGATTTGCGGTTTTGGGAAGTTCGGCAGGTCTTTAACCTTGGGGGCAACCATTGTAGCCCAGTAATACCCATAATCGGACGACCAACGTCCATTGTCCTTGGCCATATCTTGCAGCAGTAAGGCCGTAAAAACAGCATCGTACGATTTTCCTGCATCTTCATGTGTGGCATAGGCTCTTATAAATCCTTTGTCGGATTTGTACTCTAGTTTATTCTGATAAAAGAGTATTCCGTTAAGACTGTAGCGATTATCACCCTGGTAAACAGTAGTGCCAGTTCCGAAATTGGAAGAAACAATGAACTGGGATGAATCTTTGAACTGGTGGTGTAATGCAAAATTAAGTTTTAGATTTTCTGAGTCGTAGTTAACAATGTCTTGCTCTTCGTAGCCTGTACGGTAGAAAATATTTAGCCCGGGCAGGTTTACCTTATTGTTTGGACTATTGAAATAAATAGGTGATTCGTCACCATAACGGTTAACAGCATCATAACCTCCACTATTGTTAGCACCAGCTTCAGAATCGTATACAGCATCCAGGTTATTGGCTACCCAATCGTCTGCTTTCATATAGGATGCATTAAATTTAAATGCCCAACGCGGGATGCTGTTTTTTCCTGAAAAAACATGAGCGTATCGCACCGATGTTTCATGCAGGTTACGTTCGCCCATTTTGTATGCAATACTCAATCCTGGATATTGGAATGGATCTTTGGTTTCCATGCTAATAACCCCATTAAACGCATTAGGGCCATAAAAAGCGGAGCTTGCTCCAATAATTAGATCTACTTTTTTAACGTCCAGTTCGGAACTGCCTAGAAAGTTGCCCAACGAGAAGTTGAGTCCGGGTGCCTGGTTGTCCACACCATCAATAATTTGAAGTGAGCGAACCGGTGATGTACTGTTGAATCCCCTGGTATTGATGATTTTAAAGCCAATACTGGCTGATGTAACGTCTACTTCTTTCAATGCACCTAATCCTTCGTAGAAATTGGTAGCTGGTGTTTCTTTAATGCCCAATACATTCATTGATTCCATGGTTAGCGCCGATTCTCTTTGTTTATCGGAGATTCGCAGAGCTGTAATTTCAACAGCCTTTAACTGGAAGTTGGAAGAAATGAGTTTGAATTTCAATTTGTCACCTTCTGATTCGACTGTGTATTCCTGGGCCTGGTATCCTAGATAGGTAATCAATAATGTTACAGGAAGTGGTTTGGTAGTAGTAAAAATGAAGTTTCCATTCATGTCGGCCGTACAGCCTTCAGCAATTCCTTTGATTTGGATATTTGCTCCGATTAAAGTTTCTCCGGTAATACGGTCAATGATGCTTCCTTTAAGTACAGTTTGTGCTTTTGCAGTAGAAAAGGCAACAAGCATTAAAAGCACGACAATAACAGTACAAGTCTTATGTGTAGCAGTATTCAAGTTCTAATTTATGTGGTTAAAAGATACTTCCTCTCTGTCAAATATAGCAATATAATCATACAAGCATCAGTTTTGTTTCTGTCTCATTATATCATAATGATTATTAATATTACAAATTATTCTTAATTAAGCAGTTAAATGCTTGAATGTTTTGAAACTTGAAGATTTAATCTGAAAAAAAATCCTATAGTAGAAAATGGATGCTGTTGACATTGAGCTTAAACCTAAGTTGACAGGTAAGGTGAAATAGCTATATGCCTTGATAATCAATATGTAAGATATCGTTTAGTAATTCAGAGATTATAATTGTTCAGGAGCAAATCGTAATTTACGAATCGCTCTATCATAATTAGCGCACTAACTCATCCCGCGACTTAAAGTCATGGGATCAGCGGAGATGAAGGTTAAGATTATATTATGCTATGAAATCCTCTGGCTTCCAGTTTTCCTGGCCCCACTCAATTCAGTGTTTCGAGGCAACACATGGCCCAATTGTACAAATTGTCTTTGCTCCACAGAACCTTTGATACAACTCCAAACATAGCTCCACCATCTAATTCAGGTACAGTTTTAGTCTTTATTTTCATTAATTGCACCTTTAAAGATTTTAAACCAAGTTTTTTCCCAAAAAGGTCTATCATCCTCAATCTCTTGTCTCGGTACTCTGTTTACTTTAGATAAATTTATTATAAAACCCAAAGAGACAACATCCATATCTGTTCTTGTGTCTACTTTATCAAAAGACGCCACACCTTCATCGTTTATTGAAATAGACTTAATGTCTGTATACTCCACTGCTCTGCCAAACGATCTTTCCCATTTAAGTGCAAGCATTCCACCTTTGGCGAATCTATAATGTAAACCTAGTTCGATCCCATGACTAAAAGCTGAGACTGATGATAAGGTCTCCGAATCCTTACTAGTGGTTGAATTAGTCGATGGATCAGTCACTTTAGTCGCAATTCGAGTGTTATAGAATCGATAGCCTGCATTGGCTCCAACGAAAGGTAATAGTTTATTATCGTATAGCTCAGCAAGATCAAATCGGGCATAAGCGTACACTGGTATGACGTTAACTGAAACTTTTCTTGAACTTGTTGATGAAAATTCCATTGATTTGGAGCCAGCAAGGATCCCCTGAAAGGATCCTCCAATCTTTAGAGGGGATTGACCAATACGAGCATTTAATCCTAATCCGAATCCATAATAAAGTCCATTACCAGTATCAACATCAGCAAATTCCTTGATAGGCTTTGTTAAACAAAGCGGATGAACTTCAATTTCCCACTGAGTCTGCGCTGCCGAAGATAATGTGAGCAGAAAAAAAGTTAACAATGTAGACAGTGTAAGAATTTTTCTCATAGGTTTCTTGTTAGGATTAGTAATTTACAACTGCTTGAATACAAACAGTATTTATAGATTCATTGTGATAATTCGAACTGTTTCCTTTTCAATAGTTATATTTCTAACAATAAGCTAGTTGGTTTGTTCAAGTGCGTCCTAATTATTTTACTAATATTTCAATCACCGTTATCTATGAATTTTGAGAATTATACTCGCCCCATTAGCGAGGAGCAATCACTGCCGCGTGGTGGATAAATTACTTATCTTCGATCAGGTATCCGGTAGCCACCATAAGTTCTTTTGAGTTATAAGCATAGAGCATCTTATTAACATTAGCTAAGTATGGTCAGGAGAGTGCTACTTGAAACGAAGGATTTGAAAGTTTGTAAAAATTCGTGGATTTTTGAGAATGTCGTTTCTGTCTGAACCACACGTAAGGACTTGCTTGGCAGCGGTGCTCCGCCCATTCAGATTTGACTAATATCAAATACTTCTTCTTCTCACTGAAGGAAAACTTCATGATGTAGTAATACAAATTGTCCGGTGGATTCTAATCATGGATTCTACTAAAAAGAGAGTGTCCTCAATTAGAACACCCTCTTCATTTGTCATTTAAATATCGACACAAGTTAATCTTCATAAGAGCTTGTGAATGAGTCAGATGAATGGCAGGAGAAATCAATTCAAATAATAACTACACTGTCCATTATTCCTTGAAATATCAATTTAACTAGTTCATGACCACTAGTTTTTTGGAAGTACTTGCATTCTTCGTATAGAGCAATACAATGTAAATTCCGGATTGTAATTTAGCACCTGTTTGATCATTTCCATTCCAGAAAATTTCATGATTACCAGCAGCTTTATAGCCATGGACAATAGAATTAACTTTATTGCCAGCTGCATCATAAATTTCAAGTGTAACAGCTTCAGAGTTGTTTAGAGTGAAACTGATATTAGAGACATCTCTGGTAGGATTTGGATAGATCTGCATTGATAAGTCTTTCTGTATCTCATCAACTTTCTGAATGGTGTGCATATCAATTGCAGCAGCAGATACTTCATCAATGGTATAATCCGGAATAGCATCACCCGGGTCATCATTATGGCAGCCAAGGCACGCAAAATGAGGACTCAGTGCTGCAGAACGTGTTCCGTCATCTAAAACGGCAGATCCGTCCGGAGTAAACATAGAGGCTGTATCAGGATTGATTACAAATAAGTGTGAACGCACATCACCTTTGTATCCACTTTGACCTCTGGAAGTTCCTGATTTAACAGCGTATGGCATATGACAGTCAATACATTTTTGGGTACCAGTGTGATTAATGGTTGCTACCTGGTCGTTATGACAAGTTCCACAATCTACTTTGATCGCTCCTATTGCCGGCCCCCAGCCACTATGGCCTCTTTTATGGGGATCATGGCAGGTAATACAATCATGACCAGCATTTAAATTATGTTTAGTGGCAATGAATTCATCCCATTGTTCGTGGTGTTTAATGAAACCACCACTTGAATTGATAGGATCAGTATAAGAGCGATTATGACAAGTACCACACATGAATGTCACATCGTCACCACTCCCATCCGGAGTTTTAACAACACCGTCAATGGATAATCCACCAATTGAATTGTCCTGATGTGCCTGTTCATAAACCCTATCAATATTTGAAGCGGAAGGTGCTGCAATATGGGCACTTCCTGGTCCATGACATGCTTCACAACCAACGCCACCCTCGCTAAAGGTTCCTAAACCAGGAACGTTAGGGAGCCATGTTCCTAAGGTGTCGCCACCTGTGGTATGGCATTTAAAACAACTGTAATTATAAATCTTCTCGTCACCAGGGTGATAATCAACCCAACCGTGGTCAACTCCTCCTGCAAAATTGAACTGATTATGGCCAAGCCCTGTACTATACATACTGCCTGCGGTTCCAATAATGTGGCCATCATTACCAACAAACCGTACTTTCCAGCCATAACCGCCTATGACTCCCGCAATATTATCCCAACTAAGTGTCCCGTCTCCGAGGCCACTCATCCATGAGCTTTGAAAGTTCAAAGCTTCAAGTGGATAAACCGGTGGTGTACTGTCATTGATAACAGAAAATTTGTACGGATGTCCGGATTCAGACCAATTAGTGTAAATGAAATCCCAGGTAGCATTATCATGGCAAGCCTGACAAGAACCTGAGCCAACATACGTTTGTGCTAACATAAAGGAACTACTAAATGTTAACAGAAGTAACACAATAAAAAAGTAGTTTTTCTTCATAAGATTTTTGTTTTGATGAATACAGAGTGAAGATAATGAATTAGTTATCTATAAGTGTATATATATAAGAATATTCAAATGTATATATAAGGTGTTGCTATGAGTACTAAATTACCAAGATGTCTATAAGCTAGAGCACGTGCTGATTAGAGAGGAGTTTCGACCACAATTTAGATTTAGTATTTATTACTAAATCGCATATTTTTAACATTTTGTTAAAAATAACCTTGATAACATGTTGACCGGATGCATTAAAAAGAGTTTAATTCTGAAGATTACACCTTATTGTATCTGATATGAACCCGTGCGGCAGCAGCGATAGAAATATAGAGGCAGAAGGTTTCTATTCCAGGTCCGGTTTTTTGCGTAATATTTTCTCCAGACTTTTTCTTTGTTTTTCTTCCTTAATCTTAAGAATGGATGCAGCACCGGGTTTGCTTGCCTTCCGTTTTTTTGGAACATAAAGAGCTGCCTTAAGTATTTCGAAGCATCTTTCAGTAACGAGTACTTTATTCTTATGCTGGCTGCGACTTTCGTCACATGAAAGCATAAGTACACCTTCCTTACTAAGGCGAGAGGCCAATGCCTTAAGCAGCAGCTCTTTTTCGTCATCGGAGAGTGCTTTGGAATGAGCAACATGAAAGGACAATACTACCTTCGAAGCAACCTTGTTTACGTG
>Ga0233443_1003526_pt1 | contig 10847 bp, 14 predicted proteins | sample SI_123_September_2_FD_182784 | JGI IMG/M metagenome (GOLD analysis project Ga0233443, IMG submission 182784) | Seawater microbial communities from Saanich Inlet, British Columbia, Canada - SI_123_September2016_200_MG | ecosystem: Environmental > Aquatic > Marine > Inlet | place: Canada: British... | reverse complement strand
CAACCTTTTGGATAGCGCCGAGGCTGACCTGGGTACTATTTCTGATCTGCCGCATACTCAGGTCAGCATGAAATCAAAGTCGTAATACTTCGCGTAGTTTTCGCATTGATTTTCTCTTTGTTGGCATTACCATCTCTTATTTTTAATAAATAAGAGCGGTAACAGTTTTCAAAAAATCAATGCGTAAATAAGGAAATTATTGATCGTGAACACCGATTCGCATGCAACACCAAAAGTGTTCACGTTCCGGTGCGAATAGGTGTTCACGTTCGATAAGAATCAGTGTTCACGATGCATAAGATTAGGTGTTCATGATGGGTGCGAATATGCAAACGGATTACGATTCTATGAAACCGTCGGTTTAACTCAAAAAGTCATCCAGTCCGCTCAAGAAACCATTAGAAAACGGCTGTTGCGTCTGTTTGTTCGGCGCGGCCTGCTGAGTTCTGATGAGTCGGAACAAATGCTCACCTGGGAAAACGGCGGCGGATTTTCCCTGCATGCCCAGGTCAGGATAGCGGCCAATGACCGAGAAGGCCTAGAGCGATTATTGCGTTACTGCACTCGGCCGATTAATGCTGGAGAGCGACTGAGTTGGCTGGAAAAAGATGAGCGGCTTATTTATCGTTTGTCTAAACCGCAGCATGATGGGCAAACAGTCTTGCGGCTCACACCGATGGAGTTTCTTGATCGAATGGCGGTATTGATCCCACCGCCGCGTAGTCACCGGCACCGCTACCATGGCGTATTAGCGCCGAATGCGCCGCTACGTCAAGCCATATCGGAAAGATCAGGGCTGCCGGTCGAGAGCGAAAAGGCAGTCGTAGCGGATGAGAAAATACATTCCGTAGCCACCGAAGAGCAGGCATCAGGACGCTTTTATTCATCTTTCTGGGCCATGCTGCTGGTCAAGATTTTCGAGGTTAACCCCTTGGTTTGTCCAGGTTGCGGCGGAGAAATGAAGAGTATCGCGTTCGTGACTGAGAGGCAACCCATTGGGAGAATATTACAGCCTATCGGTGAACCGGATCATACACCAGCGATTTCTCCAGCCAGAGGTTCAGCGATAAGCGAAGCGGAGATCAATCAAACTCAGGGTTGGGATGATAACGCAGTTGATCCAATACCGGACTATGAGTTTGATCAAACGATCAACGACTAAGCTAGGAGGCTATCCAAGAATAGAAGCCATAGCGAGGGAAAGCCTTTTTGAGTCAGTTTTTTTGAACATTTGAGGCGAATAGTTGCGCTCTTTAACGAAAATGTTCGGGAAAAATGGCCAAAAGGAATTTTTCCGTAGTAGGGTCTCTATTCTTGGACAGCCTCCTAGGCTAATAGAGGTTTTTCAGCAGCCTCTATAGGTTTCTGTGCGCCGCATAGTCTAAAACGGTGGAATATCAGAGGACTTTATCTTGGTTTTGTATTTGGATGGTGAGAAGGGTGTTTTTGACTCGCCACATTGCCTGTTTTAGACTCAGTCGACAGGGCTGTTTCTTTTGCTATGGTTCAATATATCTTGATTTTGTGGCTTGAAATTACCATTCTTGCTAAGGTAGTTTGTTATTGAAGCAGGGGTATCGCTGTATTTATTGCATTGAGATAGATATTCCAATACTTTAAAATGCACCAGCTGCAAATTTAGCTCTGTGCACCTTCTACGTTCCTCGGAACGAATTAGTGCTGCCATGTATTCAATTAAATCGAAAACAGTTGGTTTTTTCATAAGAGTTAATTTAATTATTTCCCTTATTGTTTGTTACGTGTAAAAACATTGGCGTTAATTACAATAAAGCCTGTTATTCTACGCAATCTATCTTAGGCGCCTGGAAACACACATCATCCATCCTTGCTGGTCGTTTTATTTGTCACCAGCACGGTAGCAATAGTTACGTAGCCAGCTATGCGCCTCTTTCTACGGCACTGATGACAAACAAAAAACCTGCCCAATTATTGGACGCTTATTTATTTCCAGGTGCCTTAATGAGTCATCTACTAGCAGCGGGGGTACTTTTGGTGTTCTTTATGAAAATCGTCTTGACAGAGTAGGGCATAACTTATAAAGTAATAGCGAATCGAAATTGTAAGGAGATCTAATCATGCCTCTTTTACTGTTGAAATTCAAGGAAAATTATCCCCTAAGGTAATTTAACATGGACGTAAAAATCTAACTTTAGTACGTTAGTCTACAGTCGGTGGCTCGCCACCGACTTTTTTGGGATATACACATGAAAACTGCTCACTTTTTTGATACCTACGCCAAAACATCTATAGTGCAGAACACTGCATTTTGATGTGGTTCTTGATGATAAAGGTGTTGTCAAAGCATTGGTTTATGTGTAACCATGGCTCAAAAGCATAGGCGAAGAACGGGCGGTGGTCACACTAAAGAACTGCATCTTTTGTCACAGTGCAAAAGTATCTGCCGAACCTAGAAAATAAATTGATGAACAGGGTTACGCCATTTACAAGTTAGAAGGTTGTCCAGATTAGTTATTTTATGTTTTAACATTATTATCTGAATATTTCACTTGAGGAAAACAGGAAACAAAATGAAAAAAATAATTCCATTGCAGACACCTTTTTTAGCGGGTGCTGTCGCTTTACTCTTGTCATCCGGTGGTCTTCAGGCAAGTTCAGATAATATGCATAAAGTGTATCAAGATAATTGTGCCAGTTGCCACGGTTCGGACCATAGTGGATATCTAGCTCCCGCTTTAAACTCTGAAACTCTAAAAGGCCGTAGTCCTACTGCGTTACGTTCTTTAATTATGACCGGTAGTTTTGAAACCTTAATGCCTCCATTCTATGGCCGTTTGAGTGACAATGATATTCGCTCAATGGTAAAGCATCTGCAGTCTACACCTAAATTAGATAACCCTCCCTGGACTATTAAAGATATGCAAGCGTCTTTAAAAGTCTATGTTAAGGATGAAAGTAAATTACCATCAAAACCTACTTATCAAATTGATAGTATGGATGATTTGATCGGTGTGGCTGCGCGTGGAAAATATGGGCGTGGGACTGGTTCTAAAGCTGTTTTTATCAATAGTAAAACGCATAAGATAGTCGGTGAAATAGAGACAGGAACAGCTGCGCATATTATTGATTTTGATCCGGCAAATGAGCGCTGGGCTTATGTTAAAACAGATACGGCTGAAATATTTAAAGTCGATTTATATTCCATGCAGGCAGTGCGTAGTATTAAAACAGGTTATAACGGACCTAGTATGGGAGTTTCGCGTGATGGTAACTACATCATGGCAGGCTCTTTTGTCCCGCATAATGCAGTGATTTTAAATGCGGATTTAGAGCCTTTAAAATTGTTTGAGCTTGAAGGCGTAGATCCTGATGGAAAAATGGTAACATCAGATTCGGGTATGATTATCGGGACACCTTATGCTGATATTTTTGCGATTGCCTTAGAAAATGCTGGTCAAGTCTGGGTTGTTGATTTAAAAGACGGTTTTCCAGTAACCAAAATAAAAAATGTGGGTAGGCATTTACATGATGCATTTTTGACTCATAAAGGGCGTAAATTAATGGTTGCCTCTTATGATGACAGTATCGTCGCTGCTATTGATTTAAAAGATCGTAAAATCATCAAAAAACTGAAAGCAGGCTGTGTACCTCATGTAGGAGGGGGGGCAGCTGTTAAGGTGAATGGTCGTACTTTAGGTTTTGGAACTAATTTTGGAACCTGTGATAACAATACCGTTGTGAGTGTCTGGGATCTGGATAAAATGGAACTGGTTAAACAGGTGCCTGTTTCCGGGGGGACAGAGTCACCCGCTGCACATGCAAATGCTCCTTATGTTGCGGTTGATGTTATTACTAAAGACAGACGCGCTCGCACTATACAATTAATCGATAAAAAATCATTGGAAGTTGTTAAGACTCTGGATGTCGGTGGCCATGCTTATTTCCCTGAATACAGTGCAGATGGGCAATATTTGTATGTGAGTGCGGGTTATGCAGGGGATGAAGTGGTTGTTTATGATTCACATTCACTGAAAAAAGTGGCTTCAGTACAAATGGAAAGCCCTGCCGGTATTTTTTCAAGAGGTCGTGTTAAATACATGACACGTGGTTTATCCCCTGATGAAATGGAGTAAGGTGATGAACTTACGTTTACTTGTAACGCTGTTATTGACGATGATGTTTGCCGCAACAGCGCAAGCCGCCAGTATTTATGCAGGAAAAGCTAAAGCTGCCGCAGTCTGTGCTCAGTGTCACGGTATCAGATCAACCAGTGCTGACGCTCCCTTTCCACCTTTAGCGGGAAGAGATAAGGAATATCTGGAAATGGCGTTAAAACAATACCGGGATAAAACCCGTGTTTCAGATATTATGAATAATATTGCGGGGTCTTTGTCAGACCGCGACATTAATAATATCGCGTCTTATTACAGTCGTTTAAAACCTTACAACTGATGCATCGCACTATATTCTTGTGTCTTGGCTTACTTAGTCCGGCACAGGTTTTAGCCGACCCTCCTCCTCAGGAACGGCAAGAAACGCTCCGCAATATGCTCAGGCATGATTGCGGAGCCTGCCATGGACTTACTTTAAAAGGTGGGTTAGGTCCTGCTTTATTAGCCAGTGACTTAGCCGCTAAGTCTGATGACTACTTAGTAGATACCATTCAAAATGGACGTAAAGGAACGGCGATGCCACCCTGGAAGCTCTTTATAAGCGAACAAGAAACCCTTTGGTTGGTACAAACAATTCTTAAACGCCACTAGCTTTTTAATCCTGTTATTTTTCTACTCTCAAAGCATGATCAAATTAAGATTCTCACTCTTTTTATGCCTATTGGTTTCATATGGTGCTGTTGCAGAATATCGTGCAACAGGTGATTTGGGTATTGTTATAGAGCGCGCAAAAGGCAGTGCGCTAATTATCAACACCAGTCAGCGTTCAATACTTGCAAAAATTGAGTCTTTAGGTGATTTATCACATGCATCAGTGGTGTTTTCACGTGACGAACGTTATGCTTTTATTTTTGGACGGGATGGCGGGTTAACTAAAATTGATTTACTACAGGATAAAGTCGCCAAACGCATTATTCAGGCAGGCAATAGTATTGGAGGCGCTATTTCGCAAGATGGCCATTTCATTGCTGTTTCAAATTATACGCCTGGGGGGATCAAAATATTTTTAACTGAAACCTTAGAATTAGTCGCTGAGATTCCAGCAGAATATGGCGAAAATAAACTTTCTAAAGTGGTAGGTTTAGTTGATGCACCGAATCAGCAGTTTGTATTTAGTCTATTTGATGCGGGTGAAATCTGGTTGGTCGATATTAATAATCCTAAAAAACCAGAGATTAAAAAATTTAAAGCCATTGGTAAACAGCCTTACGATGCTTTATTAAGTCCTGATGGTCGTTATTATATTGCTGGCTTATTTGGTGAGCAGGGATTGGCTGTATTGGATTTATGGAATCCTGAAACAGGTGTTAGGAGAATTTTACCCGATTATGGTAAAGAAGATGAAAAACTGCCTGTCTACAAAATGCCACATCTGGAAGGCTGGGCGGTTGCTGGAGACTATATGTTAATTCCTGCGGTAGGTCAGCATGAAGTCTTAGTAATTGATAAACGCTCATGGACTCTGGTTAAGCGTATTCCCGTAGCAGGGCAGCCTGTATTTGTTATGGCTCGACCTGATGGTAGACATATCTGGGTGAATTTTGCTTTTCCGGATAATCAAAAGTTACAAATTATTGATGCTAAAGATTTAACTATAATCAAATCTTTAGCGCCGGGTAAAGCTGTTTTACATATGGAATTTACTCCTCGTGGGGAAGAAGTCTGGGTTTCAGTACGTGATGATAATCAGCTGGTTGTTTATGACACGGAAAGTTTTAAAGAAATTATACGTTTACCCGCTGAAAATCCCAGTGGTATTTTTTTCAGTTCACGAGCACATAAAATGGGTTTGTAATCATGCTAACAGCGATGCATAAACAGTTGCTCAATGATTATCAGCAGGACTTTCCTTTATCACCCACCCCTTATCAAGATATTGCGTCATCTCTAGGGGTTACTGAAGAGGATGTTTTGTTGGCATTTAATGAATTAGCTGATGAACATTTTATCAGTCGTATTGGTTCGATTATTGCGCCCAACCATATAGGTGTGAGTACTTTAGTCGCTATGGCTGTCCCTGTTGAACAATTACAGTCTATTGCCGATATTGTGAGTCGCTATCCTGAAGTTAACCATAATTATGAAAGAGAAAATCGATTTAACCTTTGGTTTGTCATGATTGCCAAGGATGATGAGTATTTACAGTCCGTGATTGAAACGATAGAAACTGAGTCAGGCTTTAATGCAATGCAACTGCCTTTATTAGCCGATTATTTTATTAATTTAGGTTTTGAAATGGACTTTGATGATTGATTTTATTGATCGTCAATTAATAGAGCTGCTACAAGATGGACTGGCAACTGTTTCCAGACCTTATGCCTTGATTGGACAGCAGCTTAATCTTAGTGAGGATGAAGTCATTGTGCGCTTATCCAGACTTAAAGAGCTCGGCTTGATTAAGCGGTTGGGCGTAATCGTTAACCATCGGAAACTAGGCTATTGTGCTAATGCAATGGTGGTTTTTGATGTCCCCGATACTTTAGTTGAACAAATTGCAGGCCATGTCAGTCAGTTTAGCTTTGTAAATCTTTGTTATCTACGGCCTAGGCGTGGTGAGCAATGGCCTTATAATCTGTATTGTATGATTCATGGTAAAAACAGAGAGAAAGTTTTGCAACAACTGGACCATTTAATTTCTTCTTGCGGTTTGTCCTCAGTTAACCATGAGGTACTATTTAGTCGCAAATGTTTTAAACAACGAGGCGCTATTTATAAAGCCGATTCAGAACCAGGAAAGGTTTGATCTAATGGATGAAATAGACAGAAAAATAATTAATCATCTTCAAGGGGGGTTTCCGGTCTGTGAATCCCCCTATCTAGTGGTTGCTACAGAATTAGGGCTGACTGAAACGGTGTTAATTAAGCGTCTTAATGATTTGCTGGAAACCGGGATACTTTCCCGTTTTGGGCCAATGTACCATGCTGAACAAATGGGTGGTGAACTGACTTTAGCCGCTGTTAAAGCTCCGCAAGATCGGTTTGATCAGGTTGCAGAAATGATTAATGCATTGCCCGAGGTCGCACATAATTATGCAAGAAACCATGAATTAAATATGTGGTTTGTTATTGCAACGGATAAGCCAGAGCGACTACCTGAGGTCATTCAAATTATTGAAGAAAAAACAGCTCTATCTGTTTATAACATGCCTAAAATAAAAGAATATTTTGTGGGCCTTAAACTGGAAGCTTAATGAATATAGATAAGATAGATCGGCAAATCATTACAGCAACACAAGCAGGCCTGCCTTTAACGCCACAACCTTATCAAACAATTGCTAATGCATTAGGACTTAGTGCAGAAACGGTGATGCAAAGAATGATGATTATGCAGGATCAGGGCGTTATTCGCCGAATAGGTGCCGTGCCTAATCATTATCGTTTAGGCTATAAATTTAATGGGATGACTGTCTGGAATATCGCTGATGAGTACATCAATGAAATGGGAGGGCGCATTGGACAGCTGGATTTTGTTAGCCATTGTTATCATCGCCCCAGGCATTTACCTGAATGGCCCTATAACTTATTTGCAATGGTGCACAGTAAATCAGAAGCAGGTGTTAAAGAACAACAGGGAATGATTGCTGAACTGTTAGGCGGCTATAATTTAGGACAAGACGTTTTATACAGTACGCGTATTTTAAAGAAAACAGGTTTGAGAATAGGACGTTAATTATGTTTAGATTAAGCCAGTATATGCGTGAAGTATTGCATCCAACACCCATGAAGCCTGTGCGAAAACCATCGGGGCCGGTTGTTATCTGGAATTTAATTCGTCGCTGTAATTTAACATGTAAGCATTGTTATACCACTTCAGCAGATATTAATTTCCCCGGAGAATTAACAACCCCTGAGATATATACTGTCATGGATGAGCTAAAAGATTTTAAAGTCCCTGTATTAATTTTATCAGGTGGAGAACCTTTACTGCATCCTGATATATTCGATATTTCTCGCCGCGCCAAAGCAATGGGGTTTTATGTTGCGCTTTCCAGTAATGGTACATTGATTACGCAACAAAACATCAGCCAGATTTCCGAGATAAACTATCAATATGTAGGCGTCAGTCTTGATGGTATTGGTGCAACACATGATAAATTCAGACAGAAACCAGGCTCATTTTCTGCCTCGTTAGCAGGTATTGGTCTATGCAGAGATAATGGAATTAAAGCGGGTATCCGTTTCACATTAACGCAAGATAATGTTGAAGATTTTCCAAACATGTTGAAACTCATGGATGATGAGGACATTGATAAATTTTATTTGTCACATTTGAATTATGGTGGGAGAGGTAATAAAAATCGTAAAGATGATGCCGCTTTTAAGATGACGCGAGATGTGATGGATCAACTCTTTGAGCAATGCTTGAAGTGGGAACAGCAAGGAATAGAGCGAGAAATAGTGACCGGTAATAATGATGCGGATGCGGTTTATTTTTTACATTGGGTCAAGAAAAATTATCCGCAACAAGTAGGTCATATTAAAGCAAAACTGGAGCAATGGGGAGGCAATGCATCAGGCGTTAATGTGGCCAATATTGATAATCTGGGACATGTACACCCGGATACTTTCTGGTGGAATTACAGCTTAGGCAATGTCAAAGACAGGGCTTTCTCTGATATTTGGGGGGATGTTTCTGACCCGTTAATGGCAGGCATGAAAGCTTCTCCAAGACCGTTGAAAGGACGTTGTGGGAGTTGTTATTATCAAGTTATCTGTAATGGTAATACACGTGTCAGGGCACAGCAGATATATCAAGACCCGTGGCAGGAAGATCCGGGGTGCTACCTGGATGATAGTGAAATTTCAGCCAGCGTAGATTAAATTAGATTCCAGGTCTTCACAATCGTAGCGAAGACCTGATCTTCAATCGTATTACCCTTTTCCTGGCAGCATACCGACTGTCCCTGGCTTAATTCGTTTACATTGTACGGTAATATCTTTTATGTAACATTTTTGTAAGCCTTGAGTATCCGTACATTCGTTACAAGTAACTTGACCAGTATTTGTAATCTTTTCAAGCCCCCAGCCGTAACCTTGTGTTTGGCAAAACTTTTTTGAATAGCGTTTCATTTTGTAGGTTTTTTGGGCTGTTTCTTCTGCATTGGCCTGTGCTTCACATCTGGCAGAAGGAGGGGTATTAGCCATTAAGTCTCTGTAGATGTATTCTGTTGAATATGAGGGGGTAGAAAAAAAAGATAATGCCAGAATTACACCAATTAGTTTAAGTTTCATAGATTTTCTCCGTTTTTATTATTTTTATGGGTGAATGTTGTTCAATATTTACTCGTAGTCTTGTTTGATAACCCGAATATTCATGAGGTTACGTTCTTCAACTAATTGCTCTTTGATAAGTTCAAATTTATCAGTTTCACTACTCTTAATCACTAGGAGAGCACTAATCAAAACAGTGGCAATTAGTGCGATATATAAAACGAAATAATCTTTTTCTTTTGTGTCTTCAGCCATTGTATTTACCTTTATAATTTTTATATTTATGATTGATACAGTTAACAAATAAGACTTCTAAAGACAAGTAGTTCTGTCATGTAGTATCGATACGCTATTAATATAATTAGAATGCTTCATCTTGTCAAGTAAATATTGATTCGACATTGGTATACTTGAAAGAGAGGGGCTAATGAAAGAATTTTTACATCAAATTATTTACCTGAATGAATGATAAACACGCGTTTACAATGCATTTCCCCCTGTTTCCCCTGTTCTTATGCGTATCACCTGCTCCTGGTTAATAACAAATATCTTCCCGTCGCCAATCTTGCCCGTCGCTGCGGCTTTAACGATAGCTTTAATGGTTTCATCCAGCCTATCATCAGCGACAGCAATTTCCAGTCTTGTTTTTGGTAGAAAATCTATAACGTACTCTGCACCTCGATAAATTTCCTTATGGCCTTTTTGTTGGCCAAACCCTTTAACATCGCTCGTTGTTATACCGCTAACACCAACTTCAGTTAAAGCTGAACGTACATTTTCTAATTTAAATGGCTTTATAATGGCGATAATAAGCTTCATAGTGTCTTATGCCGTTTTGAACTGATTAGTTACGACTGCATTCACAAACCAGAGAATACCGGTCATGTTGTAACTAGGAACGGAAATGATACTATACTCACCTGATGATGTCGAATCAATATTATTTGTTCAAATAATATTGTTAATCCTGTGTTCAGAGCTAGTAACTTTCTTTATTAAGTAGAACATTTTTGAGCTCTTTCTAAATTATGATTAGATTGAAGTATAGAGTCACTAATATAGGCTCTATGTGATTAGTAGTGGGTAGTCGAATTTTAACTTACCACAAAGAAAGTAAATCATATTGATAAAATTATTAATATTACGATAGCCTCTTGCTCGTCGTTTGGCCAGTTGGACCTTGCTATTAATTCCCTCAAGAATTCCATTTGTAATCTTCGTTTCAACGAAATGAATAATGCCAGACCAATGGCTCCGAAGGGTCTTTACAAACTTCATAAAGGCGGGGATTTTAGAATTTTCAACTTCTTCGCACCACTGTTTTAGAAAGGCTTCAGCCGATTCCTTATTGGGCTTTGACCATAAGTCATTAAAAAGCTCTTTCAATCGATATGCCTGTCCTAACGTAGGGTATAGGCCAATCATTTCAGCTAATGAAACTTCTTGTTTATGGGTTAAGTTTTCTCGGTTTCTTAAAAAAGTATA
>Ga0233443_1003514_pt1 | contig 10868 bp, 12 predicted proteins | sample SI_123_September_2_FD_182784 | JGI IMG/M metagenome (GOLD analysis project Ga0233443, IMG submission 182784) | Seawater microbial communities from Saanich Inlet, British Columbia, Canada - SI_123_September2016_200_MG | ecosystem: Environmental > Aquatic > Marine > Inlet | place: Canada: British... | reverse complement strand
GGGTTTCCATGATCTGCGCCGGACTGCCGCGACGACGATGGCCCGTCTTGGCGTCGATGTGGTGATCGTTGAGCGCATCCTCGGGCACACCATGCGCGGCGTAATGGCCGTTTATCAGCGCCACACCTTCGATGAGGAAAAAAGGCGCGGCCTGACGGTATGGGCGGGATTTCTTGACGGTCTGACTTCTGAGCGTGAGTCGAATGTCGTTTCGATCAATGCGGGGACAGCATGATGATGTGGGCCGAGCGGGCAGACCAGAAACCGGAAGGCAATATTCGGCGCTCGGTGATGCGCGGCGACTTGAACGCGCTCTCTTCGTTCTTCGAGGAGACCGGAAACAGCGCGGCGGCTTGGTTATGCTGGCACCTCGCCCAGAAATGGCAGATGCCCGCCCCTGCGGCGGTCGCTGATGAGATTAATCGGTTCGCGGGGCAGATCGCCGCTTTGGCAATCGAGGCATTGGACGGCAACGCTCGCACGGTGATTGATGGCGATGCCGTCGCCGCCCTTTGGGCTGTATCTCCGGGGCGAGCAAAGGACGGAACGCGGCGCGGCTCTACCGGACTCGCGGAGCAACTGCGAATCTGGGACCGGGACATCGCAGTCGCGATCCGCGTTCACGAATTACGGAGCGCTGGCGCGACCAAGGAAGCGGCCCTCGAAACCGTAAATGAAGAAATGGGCGTCGGCGTTCACAACGCCGACCGCATAGCAAAAAAGTATCGGAACGAATTTCTCGCGGCGGAAGCGGAGGCGAAGGAAGAGGACAGGTAGCGAGAACGTCGATTCAATGACCGCGACAACAATAATCACCTTCGATAACTTTGAGCATCACTTCAAAGCACAAGAGATAGCTTGATATGTCCAAACGCCTCATGAACTCAAAAAACGTCCGCGAGCGCCTCGGTGGTTTGTCTCCCATGACGATCTGGCGCTATCAGAATGACGAAAAGCTGGGCTTTCCCAAACCGATTACGATTCGGAATCGTAACTTCTGGGACGCCGACGAAATCGAAGCGTTCATTTCACGGCGCGCGCCTGCGAACGACAATCAGGCAGTGTGACGCGGCCTGACTAACCCGGCCCCGCCCCGGCGCGGCCAACACCCAACAATAGAATCCATCACCAACGCGCCGAACGGTTCGGCACGAACAATGGCCTGCGGCCAAAAGGACTGACAATGGACATCAAGAAAATCCAGCGCGATATCTTCTCCAACACCGCCAAGCAAGCGCGCAACCTCGCCGCTGCAATCGCCGACAATGATGAAAATACCCTTGGCCCCACCGACACCGGTTTGTGTGTAGACGCCCTGAACGCATACGCGGCTCAAGTCGAAGCCGGTTTTGCCTTGGTGGCACCGCCTGTCGCAGATCAGATCGACGCCGGACAGGCCTGACTCTTCCGGCTCGCCTTCGGGCGGGCCACCCTACCCCGTCGCCTAGCGCCACATTCCTCACAAAAACCTAAACGGAAGACGTGCGGCAACGCGCGAACGGCGAGTTGTGCCCGTTTTATAAGGGGTTCTTGAGGGCTACCGGAACGACCCCACCCCAAGTGATAAAATCTGCTCAAATTCTGACACCCGAAGCAAACGAGGCAATCTAATGGGCAATGATGATTTTATGTTTTCCGAATCCGAGTTCGCCGCGTTCGTCGGCAAGTCCCATGCATGGGCTCGCCGTGAACGGCGGTTTGGTCGTTCACCGGCATTCGTCCTTATTGGACGCACGCCGAAATATAGTCGTGAAGATGTATTTGCCTGGATGCAGGCCAATCGTGTCACGCCCGGCGGCAAATGAGTCGCATAACGACAAAGCCGTCACATTACGAGCGTGACGGCTTTGGAAGCACAGGAAGGAGCATCAGGCGATGCAAAACAAATCTAACGCTAGGTCTACGCGCGCGCAAGGCAGTCGCATCACCCACATCGATCGCGGATCACCGTTTGAAAGCCGAGTCCGATTTTACCATGGCGACTGCGGCGGCTTCTACGAATTGAGCGTGCGCGACGTAAATTTTTATCTCGACCTCATGTTTCGCGGAGGCAGGCCGCGTAGTCGCCTGATGCGACTCTACAGACACGCGCGTCGCGCGGATTGCTTGGTCACGCGATATGCGTGAGCGTTCTCCCTTCGCTCGGGGCGCTTCGCGGTTGATCGAGCAGGGTTACAGCCCGATCCCGATCATGCCGGGTAAGAAAATCCCCGGTGCGTCCACTTTTTTGAAAGGCTGGAATGACTTCTGCAATGTAGTCGCACCACCGGATAAGATCGCTGAGTGGTCCCAGCATCACAGCGCAGGCATCGGTGTCGCCTGCGGCTACAATAACCTGATCGGGGTCGATATTGACGACGACGACCTGATCGGGCCGGTTCGTGCTGTGTTGCCGCCTGTCATCGTCGCCAAGCGAGGAAAGCGCGGCGAGACTCTTTTCTTTCGTGGTTCGGAGAGATTCAAAAAGAAGAACTATAAGACCACCGCGAAGGAAGGGCTGATCGACTTTCTTGGGCACGGATCGCAGACGTTGATTCCGGGGACGATTCACCCTGACATCGCACGGCCCTATATCTGGCTAACCGAAAAGACGTTGCTCGACACGCCGCTCGCCGAGCTTCCGGTTTTCACGGGCGAGCATCTGGAGGCGCTGGAGAACGTCCTGCGTGATTATGGCTGGGATGACCCTTCCAAACGCGACCGCGCACCACGGGCATCCGCAGAGCCGGTGGTGCGGGGTGTGGCGACACGGCGCGACGGTGACCTTAACACTGCCGCGCTGTCGAACATTCACGCATGGGCACCGAGGCTTGGCCTGTCGAAGGGCCAATGGTTCGGAGACTCCTATCGGGGCATTGCAACGTGGCGCACGTCCGGTCGTAAACGCGGCACCGCGCAACGGTCAACTAATCTGTCGATCCATCCGGCTGGTATCGTCGATTTTGGCGGTGATGAGAAATTCACTCCGATCATGCTCGTGGCGCGCGTGCGCGAGATCGATGCCGACAGGGCTGCCGCATGGTTGCGCGAGTGCATCGGCCTACCCGAGACGCCAGAGCCACTTATTGTGCTTCGCGGCCCGCAGAGCAAACCTGATGTCGATGAGGCGGCTGCTGTTATCAACGATGTGCTGGATCGTTTCTTCTCTGAAGTGGTGCCGCAAGCCCGCGCGGATCGTATCCATTTCGATCTGGCGCGCGACCGATGGCTCGACGGCGCAGGCAAGCATCCGCTTTGGGTGCCATCAATACCGGCACAGCTTATCGCATGCGAAACCTCTCTCGGGAAATCCTACCTGAGTCGCATCAAAATCGCGGAGCAAGTACGCAGGCATCGGCAGATTGTGATGGCCGTACCGAACCATAGACTTGCTAAAGAAGCGGCCGGTGATCTTCGCGAGATGGGAATCGACGCTCGGATTTATCTCGGATACGACCAACCCGACCCGGGCGATCCGGAGCAGTATATGTGCCGGAACCGGGCTGCGCTGGCGGCAGCGCAAACCTTAGAATTGCCGGTCCAGTCGTCCGTCTGCGAGCGTCACGAGAACGGCGTACCGAAACGCTGTCCGCTGTTCGAAGCCTGCGGCACGCAGAAGCAGCGCAAGGCCACGCCGGATATGTGGATCGTGACCTCACCGTTGCTCGCGACCAAACGTCCGGACTTCATTGCGCCGCCCGATGCCATCGTGATCGATGAGAATTTTCACAACATCAGCGTCGGCAAAGCGCGCGCGATGACGATTGCGGACATTCCGAAACTCCAAATCGAAAGTTGCACGGCTGATGAGCGCGCGGAACTCGACGCTGCCCGCCATCGTCTTTTTTGGGCGTTAAGCGAAAATGGCCCCGGTGCCTTATCACGCGCCGTGCTTATCGAGAGCCGGATCGATGCCGATCACGCGACCTGGATGGCCTCGCTAGAACGGCGTCGGCTTTCCAAGACGATGCTAACCCCCGGCATGTCCCCGCACGCCCTCCGGGCCAACGTACTTCAGTATTCAGCAGGGAACGCCGCTGCCCGCACGATGAGCGCGCTCTGGTCTGAGATCGCAACACTACTGCTTGCCGAACACGACCGCTCGGGTCGGATCAAGGTCACGCAGAGCAGCGCGGACACCGCTGATCGGAAGGCAACCCATACCGTCGAGGTCACACCCTTCAGCCCCGTTCACGATTCATGGAGCGCGCCTGCGCTTCTTTTGGACGCGACACCGCCCTCAACCGATATTCTCGGTGCGGCGCTAGACGGATGGAACGTCGCGACGGCTGCGGAGGTCTCGGCCCGGTGGTCGGCCCACGTCCATGTTCGGCAGACTATCAATGCACCTGTCTCACGGGGCGCGCTCGGCCTTGCCGAGAAGTCATCGGCGGTAGGTTCGGTGGGTCGCGATAATCGCAGATACATTCTCCGTCTAATCCGACGCCGCGCCGCTTCCTGCCTGCCTGATAAAATGGGGTTGGTTGCCTATAAGAGCCTTCTGGAAGCGCTCGCAGGCGAACTGCCGGATAACGTGATCCCGATGGTTCACGGCGCTGTGGCGGGACTGAATGTGGCGAAAGATGTGGCTGGCCTCCTCGTGATCGGTCGCCAATGGATTCCGGTCGCTGCCGTCGAGCATCAGGCGTCGATCTTCTCGGGCCGGTGGGTTGCGCCAATCGGCCATTTTTACAAGAGCGAGAAAGCCATCATCCGGCTGGTCGCAGGAACGCCGGTGGAGACACTCGCCTCTCGGCACCCCGACCCTATCGCAGATAGCCTGCGGTGGCTTGGTTGCGAAGGCGGCTTGCTTCAGGCGGTTGGCCGGTTGCGGCCTCATCGTCGGACCAAGCCTTGCTGGTTGGAAATTGTTTCGGATGTCGCCATTCCCGGTGTCGCGGTTCACGAGGTTGCCGAGTGGGAGAAACCGACCGCCTCGGATGACATGCTGGCGGAGGGCGTAGTTCTGTTCAACCGGCGCGATGCATCGCTGGCCTTCGATATTAGCGAGCGGGCCGGTAATGAGGTCTCGGAGGGAAGGTTGGTATCAAATCCCTTTATATTATATTCTTTAAAGGGATTTGATACCAACCTCCCGGTCCGGACGTTCACCTACAAAAAGGCAGGCCCGGGCCAGAAGCAAAATTCCGGTCGCTATCTTCCCACCGTCCTAGCCGGTGGCGAGGCAACCCTGCGATCATGGATTGAGGAGAGACTCGGCACGCAGGCAGCCCTTGAGATCGACCGCGTAAAATCGAAGGATAGCGAGGCCGCGAGAGCCATGTTCGCCAAGATCGGGCGGGACGCGGAAGATCGTTTGAAGTTTGAAAACGAATTTGCATCGGTGCTGCGCTCGATCACGGCGTTCTTCGACGAACTTGAAAAGCAGAACGAGCGGAGATCGGGATGGACTTGAAAAAAAGAAATCGTGCGGATCGAGCAAAGGCAGGAAGAAGTTCGCAAGTTCGTCGCCGAGCAGCACAAGCTCATGCGTGAACACATTCGCGTATTCTTTCGTACAATTTAATGCTCGTCTCGAAGACGAGAAGCTCATTTTGTTTTTAGAGATTGTGGTAACGAAATGGAACTGATGCTACATCGACCGGACGGGCATTCGCAGCTGCCGATAAACTACAGAAAAGCGTTCAGAGACGCAGTCGAACTGTACATCGTTAGCGCGTACCTCACTGACTGGGATGAGGGCTTAAAGCTAAACTCGAAGTGCCGGCGGCTCAGAATCATCATTGGTAAGGACTTCGGCATCACGCGCAAGGATGCTTGTCGTAAAGTGTTGGCTTGGCTCCCGAAGGGGAAGAGAACGAATTGGTTCAAGGTGGCCGAGCAAATCGAAGGATTTCACCCCAAAGCGGTTTTCTGGATGAACGCAGATGGCAAACACTACGCAATTGTTGGCTCATCGAATCTCACGAAGGCAGCATTCGATAGCAATTACGAGGCGAATATCTTCTGCAAGATATCCCAAAAAGACTACATCGCCGCAAAGCGTTGGGTCAGGGATATCGAAAAGGCCTGCGTGCCTGTTTCCGAGGATTGGATCGAGACGTACAAGGAGGCAGCAAGGAAGCCAGACGGAAAAGCGGGAAGCACGACGACTAGCGTCATACCGCTGCGGCTTCCACGGCCGAATGGAGTGGGAAAGCTGCTTGATATACGGAGACAGCAACTCTCGCGTTACGAAAAGCATAAGGCTAATCTGATGAATCTTTTTCGGGATTGTGCTGCCGAACGAGTTACCAACAGCGGCTTTTATGAGCGATTGTCGGAATACTGGAGCGCTGACGCTGGTGACCGCCTACAAGGAAGCGGTTGGGAACGGACAGGCAAGGGTAGTAACTTCCAGCAACTTGCTCGAAGTTTCGTTGTCGTTGAAAGTTGCGATCCAGATGAGCGTGACGACGTGTTGGCCACAGAGATCGATCGTCTTAGCGTGTTGGGAGTTCATTCCAGAGGCGCATTCTTCTCAGAGATGTTATGCCTCAGATTTCCCAATCTCTATCCGGTTTTGAACAATCCCGTTTGGAAGTATCTGAGCGAGACCGGATTCAGGGCTCCTCGTGGAGCGACCGAGGGGGAGCGATACATCGATTTAGCACTAAAACTACGAGCCTCCTTACGCGGCAATCCTGGATATCCAGCCAAGAACATCGCAGAGCTCGACGCTATAATCTGGGCGACGTACAGCAACGCGTGATGGATGGCGGCCGCTGTGACCCCTTGACCCTTCCCGACGGCAACTCTTGGCGCATCTGCGACATCGCGCAACGCCCGCCATGGTGCCGCAGCGTAAGTCCCTGCTCACCTAACGCAAATTCCACTTGCAAATTTGCAACACTTGGGGTCCTCCCAAGGCCGCCCCCACTGCGGTAAACGCGCGACCGCGACACATCCGCAGATATGGGAAAAAATACCCAGGTTGTTGTTCTCGGATCGCCTTGTGGCCGTGATGTGAGGCTACGCGCAAGGGCTACTCGACCCGACTTACGTTTTGCACCCCCCGCGTGAATCCTCGGTCATCTCCATCGCCATACCGAGGTTTCACAAATGGCCGCAACTCCGCTTTATCCCGAGGGTTTTTCAACGCGCCGCCCCCGGCGCGATCTCCCGCCGCGTCGGAACGCGCGCGGAGTCACGATGCCAAAAACCCGCGTCGGCCCCTTCGCGCGGCTTGTGTTTGCAGAGCTTGGTCGGCAGCGCATGCGGTATCTCGACGCCTCCGAACTTTCTGGCGTGCAAATCCCGACGATCAAAGGGTGGAGAAAGAAAAATAACCCCGGTCTGGAATCCCTGTCCGCAATGCTGGCGACTCTTGGATATCAGCTTTGTCCGGTGCCTGAACTTGAAACCCTGCCACCCAAGATCGCGGGCGAACTCACTACCCTCGCCCTTAAGCTGCGCATGAACATCCCGCAAACGTGGACCGCACTGCTCGACATCGGTGTCGAGCAGGAGCTTCTCCGACTCCGCGCCGAGGAACGGGCCGCTATTCTCGCAGATCACGACGCGCGAATGGCGCGCGGCGCGAACGACAACACCCAGCGCCATGCGCCCGCGACTTAACGGTGACCGAAACGGTCTCTCCCATGGTCTCGATTTTCCCTAGGGTTGAACCGTCACTTGCTGCCTTCCATCAGCAAGTTTGACGGGTTGAATCTAAACTAGCTGGCGTGACGTTCGCTCTTCCGTCACGCCAGCGCTTTCCTCACGAGATACAAATGTCCCGAACTTTTCTCAGTCGAACGCAGGCCGCAACGCGCGTTGGCCGCTGCGCGAAGACCATGCGCAACCTTGCAGCCCGCGACATGGGTCCGCCCTTCCTCATGATCGGGGATCGCCCCGCGTACCCTGCTGACGAACTCGCAGTGTGGCTCGCGGCGAACACCTTTGGGGGTGCCCAATGAGCCGCGCCCGCTTTCTGGAAGACTTGAAATCAGCAACCACCGACCTTACCGCCGCGCGGCAATCGCTTGAAGATGCGAGATTCCTGGCTCGCAACGGCATGGCGAACAATCTCACGTTCGCGACGACTGTCGAACACACCACCTATCACCGATGGCTGCGCGCAAGCGCCGCACTTGTTGGCGCACGCTGAAGGACACCCCCATGAGCTTGATCGAACGATTTTTCCCGGCAAAAGCTGCCATCACCTCCGCAATGATCCGCGATGAAATCGCGCGCTCCGAAAGGGAGATCAATGCACTCCGAACCAAGCTCGGCAGCGCACTTGGTGGCGTGGCTGCAATGTCGGACTCCGAGCACGTCAAGATTCAGAGCGAGATCGCCGTGATCGAACGCGCTATCACTCGCCTTGAAGCGCGTGTCGCGTATTTGAACACGGAACTCCCCGCCGTGATCGCAGCGGAAGATGCCGCAGCCAAGACCGCCACCGACGACGTATTGCGCAAGCGTGCCGCTGCGGCCACGAAATCGACTGCGGACGAGTCGAAGAAGCTGTTGGAGCGGTACGGCTCTCTCGCCAAACAGATGGCAGAGATTTTCACCAGACTGGCCGAGATCGACGTTGAGACGAGCGAAGTCAACGAGCTTTTGCGCTACAATCCGGTTGCGCCGACTGTCTCCAACTATGCTCAGCTTCACCGCAAGGCACCTGACCGCGAGGCAAGCGCGACGAAAGAGTCACGGCCTGTTTGGACCTTCAGCGATGGTCAATCAGAACGCGCGCTCATCAGCGCTGATGGGAGTGTCCGCCAGCACGATCCGCATTGGGGATTCCAAGAGCAAAAATTTCTCGTTGGCACCCTTGTGCGCCAGGACACTGTTGTCAGCGAAACGCACTTCCGGCGCGGCGCGTATCTCGAAGGCTTCTCGGCCATCCAGTTGCCACCTGCTTTTTGGGGCGATGATGATTATTATTGGCCGCGCAAGTCATGAGCGCGTCTATGGAGGTTTGTCAGCAAGATTGTCACGCAATTCAACTTCGGCATGTCTTCCGTCGAGGAAGCCACGGCGAGCAGCCGTCGCGTGACCGATAATCTAGATTACGGCGCGGTGAAGACCGTCGCCGCAGCTTTGTTCTTCACAACTGCTTCAACAATTGCCGGACGTACATATGGCCCGCTGAGAACTTCAACTTCATCGCCTTCATTCGCTCCAAGCAAGGCTTTTGCAACGGGAGCTTCTTGATGGATGATGCCTTGGTTTGGATCGCTTCTTACCGCGCTAATCGTGATCAGAATCACATTGCAGTCGCCAGTTAGATATCGAACGCGCACAGTATCCCCGACAGCAACACTGTTGTCGCTTGCAATCAGCCGAACAGGCGCAGCTCGCTCAGACCGCGAGAAAAGCGTCGGCTCCTCCTCCAACATCGACTCCGGCAATCGAATTTCTTTCGAACTTTCTTCAGGCATAGGTCGCACTGAAAATTCCGCTTCTCGCACTCGGAGCGCGACCATGCGCTTAGCAATCACCTCGCGCAGACGCTCCGCTTCTTGACGCGGATTGTTGAACCAATCCGTCGACCAAATGCGGTGGAAGTTCCACCCCAATCGCTCCAAAACTTCTTGTCGCAGACGATCTCTGTCACGAGCCGATTTGGCAGAGTGGTAACTCGCACCGTCACATTCCACGCCAAGTATGAATCCATACGGCCATTCCGGATGTCGTATTCCGATATCGATAAAATAGCCTGCTACACCCACCTGCGGAATTGGCTCGCAGCCCATAGCTCGAATCTGATCCATGACGAATACTTCAAAATCCGAATCGGGCTCCTTGGGCGTGATCCTCCCACCATCAAGTACACCAACCGCAGCATACTCCAGCCAACGTTTAAGCATATATGCTCCGGCATTACCGTCAGCCTCAGCCACAATATCTGCGGCGGTCATAGAGGAGAAGGTTACAATTTTTTCCTTGGCCCGGGAAAACAACACATTGAGACGCCGCTTGCCTGCCAAGCCGTTGATCGGGCCAAACCGCTGCGCAACTTTAGCTCCGTTGCCTTCAGGACCATAAACGGTTCCAATAAAGATCACATCGCGTTCATCGCCCTGAACATTCTCAAGGTTCTTTATAAAAAACTCCTCCAACCCGTCGTTCTTTTCCTTCCAAGCTTCAATGTAGGCTTGCGCTTGGCGATCTTGTCCTAACGCATACTCAAATTCTTCTGTAATGAGATCGCGCTGTTTTTGGTTTAAAGTGACGATTCCGAGAGAACGATTTTGATCTGTGCGCATAAATTCCAACGCGGCGCTCACCATCTCTTGCGCTTCAACGGCATTGGCGCCCGATTTATAAAGACCTTCTACTTTACGAAACTCGACGCCCATCCGCGCCATGGATTCGTTTGCGGAAGGAAAAACTATCAAGTCATCGTTATAGACAAGACTGTTAGAAAATCTGATCAACGCTGAATGTCGTGAGCGATAGTGCCATCGAAGACGACGTGCTGGGCGAAATGTCGCGTTCGCCATTTCAAGAATAGACTCGTTCAACACAGCATCGTCTTCATCCGCCTCCTCATCGTCGATCATTTTTCGGAAGAAGCTAGAAGGCGGAAGCTGATTGGTGTCTCCAACCACCACTACTTGCTTACAACGGAGGAGAGCACCTATCGCAGCCTCGGGCGGCATCTGCGATGCTTCGTCAACAATGCAGAGATCAAATTCGAATGCATTCTTAGGGACATATTGCGCGACTGCGAGCGGCGACATCATCCAACATGGCTTCAACTCCAAAAGGGCCTGCCCTGCGCGTTGCGTGAGATCGCGCACCGAAATAAATCGCTGCTGTTTGCTAATCTCGTTCTCGATCAAAGCCATCTGTGTCCAAGTAGACTTTTTGCCCACCCCATTACCGCGTGGAGGTTTGGCGTCCGCGTGCAACTTCCAACGAATCTCCTACTGCAT
>Ga0233443_1003506_pt1 | contig 10879 bp, 9 predicted proteins | sample SI_123_September_2_FD_182784 | JGI IMG/M metagenome (GOLD analysis project Ga0233443, IMG submission 182784) | Seawater microbial communities from Saanich Inlet, British Columbia, Canada - SI_123_September2016_200_MG | ecosystem: Environmental > Aquatic > Marine > Inlet | place: Canada: British... | reverse complement strand
CGATTTCAGTGCAGGGAAGGATTTGGTTTCCGACGCATCAGCAACTTTACGCGTTGATTGAGGTGGTGCCGTGCCATCGGTATTGAAAGCACTGTCATACCAATCAACCGGATTGGCCCAGTCTGGCAAGGAAGAACAACCACCAAGTCCGATTGCAATCACCGCTGTCAGCGTCGTTCCTCGCACCCAGCGGGATGTCGCACGGCGTCCGGTATTCCCGACACGCTTGTCTGCGCCCATTAATTTTCCCCCTGATTCGTTCATCGTCTTCGCTCCAGTTTTGACCTTGTCCAACGACACCCCGTCATAGCCCGGGTGCTTTGGTTTCCCGTCTGGTAACCCGAAAGTACCAATTTTTGTTCGGACTGGTTGCGACGACCAGTACTTTCCCGCATTCTATTTGTGTCATCGATTTTATCGATGCGCCGCAATTAGTTCTTTTGTACGCTATTTCAACACCATAGGGAATGTATAATGAGCGATCAACAAGGCACTGAGCCCCAAACACCTGATTTCGACAAACTGGCTGAAAATATGTCGTCTGTCGCGGAGAAGAGCCAGCGCCTGATCGCAGACTTCATGAAACGCCAAGCTGAGGGTGAAGCCACCGGCTTTGATGATCCCATGCATATCGGCCACACGTTTCTTGAATTAACGCAGAAAATGATGGCCGACCCGGCCAAGGTTGCCAATGCGCAGATGGCTTTGTGGCAGGACTATATGAAACTGTGGCAACACGCGGCTGAGAAGATGACCGGCACGGAAAGTGAGCCTGTTGCTCAGCCTGCTCCCGGCGACAAACGCTTCAAACACGAAGATTGGGAGGAAAATCAGGTATTTGATTTCCTCAAACAGTCTTATTTGCTGACCGCGGACTGGATGAAACGCACTGTCCATGAGGTTGACGGGCTGGACGACCACACGCGGCAAAAGGCGGATTTCTATACCAGCCAGTTTGCTGATGCGCTGTCGCCTACCAACTTTGCCGCCATGAACCCACAGGTCCTGCACGAGACGGTTGAAAGTGGCGGCGAAAACCTGGTTAAAGGTCTGGACAACCTTTTGCGTGATCTTGAAAAAGGCGACGGGCAACTCGCTGTTTCCATGACTGATCCAGAAGCCTTTGATGTTGGCCGCAACATAGCGACGTCTCCTGGAAAAGTTGTTTTTCAGAATGATCTCATACAGTTATTGCAATATTCTCCCACAACAGATGAAGTAAATATCCGACCACTGCTGATTACTCCACCATGGATTAACAAGTTCTATGTGCTGGATTTGCAGCCTAAAAACTCACTTATAAAATGGGCCGTTGAACAAGGTCTCACTGTCTTTGTTATCAGCTGGGTTAATCCTGATGAAAAACAGGCAGCCAAGTCATTTGAAGACTACATGCTGGAAGGTTTATTGAGCGCTGTCGACGCCATCGAAGCGGCAACGGGCGTGTCGGAAATCAATGCCATCGGTTATTGCATTGGCGGCACCCTGCTCGCTTCAACCCTGGCTTACATGGCTGAAAAAGGCGATGACCGCATCAAGTCGGCTACATTCTTCACGGCCTTGGTTGATTTCGCGGAATCGGGCGAATTGTCGGTTTTTATTGACGACGAACAAATTGACACGATCGAAAAGAACATGGAGGAAAAGGGTTATCTCGAAGGACGCGAGATGGCTACAACATTTAATATGCTGCGGTCCAACGACCTGATCTGGTCTTTTGTGGTGAATAACTACCTCATGGGCAAAGATCCCTTCCCGTTCGATCTATTGTACTGGAATTCGGATTCAACCCGCATGCCGGCGGCTATGCACAGCTTTTATCTGCGTAATATGTACCAGAAGAACAAACTGTCCACGCCGGGCGGTATTACGCTGGATGGCGTTGATATCGATCTGGGCAGGGTAAAAACACCGGTTTATATCCTGGCAACTAAAGAAGATCACATTGCGCCCTGGAAATCGTCCTACGTCGCAACGCAGCTTTATTCGGGCAAAATCAAGTTTGTGCTTTCTGGTTCAGGACATATCGCTGGTGTGGTAAATCCCCCGTCCGCCAACAAATATGGCTATTGGACAAACAGTAAATTGCCTGCCGATCCTGACGACTGGTTCGCGGGTGCCAAACAACATGATGGTTCCTGGTGGCCGGATTGGATTAAATGGATCAGGGCCCAGGACAAAAAAACTGTCCCTGCCCGGGTGCCTGGCGACGGCAAGCTTGATGTTATTGAAGACGCGCCGGGCTCATTTGTACTGGTCAAGGCCTGACAAAAGCACTCTCAACATGGCGGTCCCAGCCCTTGCTCAGTAACTCGAAACGCAATTATCCGCCTGTCGCAATTGCGGTGGTTGCACAGCTGATCGCCGCTGCCGTGTGCTTTGGGCTGACATTGGTGATCAACAGAAACGCACCGTTTAATGTCGAATTGCCTTATGTTCTGGCAGCACAAGGGTTTGTCGCAGCGCTGATAACTTATTACCGGGGTTTGTCGGCCTGGTGGTTGCCCATCCAGCTTGTGTTGCCTGCAGCCGTTGCCGCCGCCATGCTGCTTGAATTACCCTCGTGGCTTTATCTGGCGGCATTCTTTCTGATCTGGCTGGTCTATTCGAATGCCACAGGCGAAGGCGTACCGCTTTATCTGACCAATCGCAAAACCTGGTCGGCGCTGGCCGGATTATTGCCTGAAACAGCCGGATCACGGCGTATCGATCTCGGCAGTGGTCTGGGTGGTACGACCTTGTATCTTGCCCGACAGCGGCCCGATCTGATATTTGAGGCCATTGAAACAGCCCCCGTTCCGTTCGCCATCTCGTGGCTGCGGTTCAAGCTGTTCGCGCCAGCGAACTGTTCCGTTCATTTCACGGACATCTGGAAAACCGATCTCTCAAGCTATGACTGGGTCTATTGTTTTTTGTCACCCCGTCCCATGCCAAGGCTTTATGCCAAGGCCGTTCAGGAGATGAAGTCCGACACGCGCTTTGTCAGCAACTCGTTTGACGTGCCGGGCTTTGAGGCAAACGAGGTCGTTGAAGTTGATGACAGTCGAAAAACCCGGCTTTTGATCTGGCAGATCAGTTAAAATCACCACACAATGATCTGAGCGGGAAAGCTTCATGCAAAAGGTCTATACGGTATGACGGAACAAAGGGCCGATGTCTTGATCATCGGGGGCGGTATTGCCGGTATTGTCGCGGCACAGGAACTGGTGGAAGCCGGAAAATCTGTGGTCATTCTGGATCGGGATGCAGCTGAGAACCTGGGGGGGCTTGCTCGTGAATCCTTTGGTGGCATGTTCTTTGTCGACACGCCCGACCAGCGCAAATCAGGTATTGCTGATAGCCCGGAAATCGCCTTTCGGGACTGGTGCAGTTTTGGTGAACTGACACCGGAAGATGGCCTGTCCTATGACTGGGCCCAACGTTATGTCGAGCGCACAACACCGGATGTATATGACTGGGTCAAGAAACGAGGCATAGGGTTTCTGCCCGTCATGAACTGGGTTGAGCGTGGCTTCGATACACCCGGTAACTCCCTGCCCCGGTTTCATATGGTCTGGGGAACCGGACAGGAGCTGACAGACCAGCTGGCCCGGCATATGCAAAAAATCTCAACGCCGGAAAGCCTTTCAATTCGATATGATGCCCGCGTTGAAGAGCTGGTCTTTACCAATGGCCGGGTCACGGGGTGTCGCGGCGTAGACGAAAAGACCAGCGCGGCCTTTGAATATACCGCTGATGCCGTTGTCGTCGCTGCCGGTGGCCTGAACGGCAATGACAAGATCATTCGCGACAACTGGCACCCCGACTGGGGCACATCGCCGCCTGAGAAAATATTGTGCGGGTCACACAAATTCGCTGATGGTTTGATGCACGACGCCACCGAAGCCATTGGTGGATCAGTTATCAATCGGCAGAATAACTGGAATTATGCCGCAGGGATATCACACCCGAGACCGCGTAAACCAAGGCATGGGTTAAGCCTGGTGCCTTGTAAAACCGCTTTGTGGATGGATGCCACAGGTCGGCGCATTGGTCCCCGCCCCCTGATTGCTGGCTTTGATACGCGCGAAGTCATCAAGCGCATTTGCGAGGTTGCGGAAGAGAAAAACATTCCGAAATATTCCTGGCAAATCATGAACCGCAAAATCATGCTCAAGGAATTTGCAATTTCCGGCGCGGAATCAAACCGGGTCATTCGGGATAAAAGCAAACTTGGCTTGCTGAAAAACCTGATTTTTGGCAACAGTGAACTGGTCGACGCGACCATTCGCGACAGCGAAGACATTGTCACAGCCTCAAGCGTGGCTGAGCTTGCGGCAAAAATGCGTGGTCTGAACGATGACACGCCAATAGACAGCGACGGCATGGCCGCGGACATCGCTGCCTATGATGCGCAAATGCGACTGGGACCGGATCAGACGACAGATGATCAGATCAAAAGAATTGCCGAACTCCGCGGTTATAAGGCCGACAAACTCCGTACCTGCAAGTTTCAGCCCATAGACGAGCGTCGTGCCGGGCCCCTGGTTGCCATACGTACATATATCATCAGCCGCAAGAGCCTGGGCGGTATTGAAACAGATCTCGACAGCCGTGTTCTGGATACTCATGGTGAGCCGATTGAAGGCCTTTTCGCTGCCGGAGAAGCCGCCGGGTTTGGTGGGGGTGGTGTGCATGGTATTCGGGCACTGGAAGGGACTTTTCTGGGAGGTTGCGTCTTTTCTGCGAGGATGGCTGCAGCCACGATCATTCACGGCACCTCAAGACCAGGGGCTGTGTGATGCGAAAAACCGGAGCTGAACTCGCCGTCCATGCGCTTGAACAACTCGGGGTGCTGTTCACTTTCGGTGTGCCCGGCGTCCACAACACAGAAATCTATGACGAGTTAAATTCTTCAGACCTAATCCATCCAGTGCTGGTCACGCATGAAGGCGGTGGCGCCTTCATGGCCGATGCTGTCAGTCGTACATCTGACTCAACTGGCACTTTGGTAATTGTACCTGCGGCGGGCGTCACCCATGCTGCCAGCGGCATTGGTGAAGCCTATCTCGATGGTATTCCCATGCTGGTCGTCTGCGGCGGCATCGATCGGGAAACCGACAAGACCTACCAACTTCACGAAATGGACCAGAAGGCATTTGTAGATGGCCTGACGAAACGCTATTTCCTGGTGGAAACCTATGACGATATCATTCCGATGCTCTACCAGGCGCATGATCTGGCGCACAGTGGCAAACCAGGACCGGTCTTTGTTGAAATTCCGGTTAATCTGCAACGCTTCAAGGGTGAGGTGGCTACCCTGCCCGACTACCAGAGAGCAATTCCGGAAACAGAGATCCAGCTGGAGGAAATCCGCAAGGCTGTTGAGCTGTTGCGCAAAGCGCGGCGACCAGGAATTTTCGCAGGCTGGGGTGCAAATGGTGCACAGGCTGAATTGATAAAGCTTGCAGAACGCCTTGATGCCCCGGTCAGTACAACGCTGCAGGGCCTTGGCGTGTTTCCGGGCGACCATCCACTACATACCGGGTTAGCATTTGGTCCATCCGCAGTTCCAGCCTCACGCAATGCCTTCGCCGGCTGTGATGTGATGATCGCGATTGGTACCAGGTTCAGCGAAATCGGCACAGGGTTTTTCTTCAGCGCCGAAACACCGAAAAACCTTATTCACATCGATATTGATCCCGATGTGTTCAACAAAAACTACCCCGCCGAAGTCGCCCTGGCAGGCGATGCAAAAACGCTCCTGGATGCCATATTCAGGGTAATGGGGAACGATAGTGGTTCTGCCAACAGGGCAAGGTCATCCGGGGAAATGCGGATCAACATTGCGACAGACAAGACGAACTATCGCGGCCTGTGGCAAAAACATGATTCGAAAGGCCGGGTTAATCCCGAGAGTTTTTTTGGTGATTTGCGAAACACCCAACGCGAAAATTCGATCTTTGTGGTCGATGACGGCAACCATACATTCCTGACGGCGGAACTCCTGCCGATCAATGACGGCGACAAGTTTATCGGGCCGACCGATTTCAACTGCATGGGATATGCCGTCCCCGCGGCCATTGGGGCCAAACTGGCAAACCGGGATACCCCGGTTGCTGCCGTCATTGGTGATGGTTGTTTCACCATGACATGCATGGAATTGCTGACCGCATCACGTAAGGAAATTGGACCGGTATTCTATGTGTTCAATGATGGTGAGCTGTCACAAATCGCCCAGGCCCAGCGCATTGTCTATAACAGGACCCCCTGCACCGGACTTGAAGGCCTTAATCTGGAAGGTGTCGCACTGGCAACTGGCGCGCATTATCTTGCTCTATCCGGCGTGGATGATCCCTCTGCGGTAATGGTTGAGGCCAATCGGCTGGCAGATGAAACCAATCGACCGGTGATCGTTGATGTTGCTATCGATTACAGCAAAAAGTCCGCCTACACGTCTGGTGCCGCCAAAACCAGCGTCAAACGCCTGCCTCTACGCGAGGCATTGCGCTTTGTCGGCAGGATCGCCAGGAGAAAAATCACAGGCTAACGCCGGTACTTCATCTTCAATAATTTGACATTTGCGCCTTTTTATTCTAGTACTAGAATAATGGACGATAAACTCACAAAAGCTGAATATGCCCTGCTCGGTCTTCTGATCGAGAAACCGGCTCATGGCTATGACCTTGAACAGACCATCGAGCAGCGTGACATGCGAGAATGGACGGAACTGGCGTTCTCTTCCATCTATTACGTCCTCAAAAAGCTTGAAGATCGCGGCCATATCGAATCGCTTGCAAAAGCTTCATCCGGCAAACGCGCTCGCAAGGTGTTCGCGTCGACCGAAGCTGGTCGTGAACTACACAATAAGATGACGCTGACATTTCTTGGTCAGGCAGAAAACCTTTATCCAGCTGTGTTGCTGGGCCTGGCAAACTGGCCTTCTGTGGATCAGAAACTCGCCCTTTCAACACTGAGGCAACGCAAAACCGAGTTGATGACCATCCATAAGGAACTAACGGTCAGATCGCAGCTCCAGGCGCAATCCCAACCCGACTTTGTTGATGCCATGTTCGATTACAGCCTGACGCATTTGGATGCTGAACTTGACTGGATCAACCGCACCCTTGATAAACTCGGAGACAGTTCATGAAGATCGATCTGAAAAAAGACCTTAAGCACCTGTACAACGCCTCGGCCAAGGCACCGGTTTTTATCGATGTACCTGATATGAATTTTCTGATGATTGATGGAACCGGCGGTCCGACAGAAGACGGTCCCTATGGCAAAGCTGTCGAAGCACTCTATTCAATTTCATACGCCGCCAAGTTCCACATCAAAAAAGATCTGGGCGGTGTCGATTACGCAGTGATGCCGCTCGAAGGTCTGTGGTGGACGGACATTCCGGAAGAATTCAGCATGACAGATCGTGATCCCTGGAAATGGACCATGATGTTGATGCAACCGGACTGGGTCACTGCGGAAGTACTGGAGGTCGCCTTTGAACGTGCCAGTAAAAAACTGGATCGGGATTTGTCTGCTGTCTATGAGCAGACACATAAAGAAGGTCATGTCGTACAAATCATGCACATCGGGCCTTATTCGGACGAGCCACCGGTCATCCAGGCCATGCATCAGTTTGTTTACGAGAACGGGATGAAATTGCGCGACAAGCATCACGAAATTTATCTATCAGATCCGCGCCGGGCAAAGCCTGAAAAACTGAAGACCATTCTTCGTCAACCCGTCGAAGCGAAGTGATAAAGGACAAATCATGAATTACGAAGCCTGGGCCAATGATCCACTGGGCTGGAGCCATTTTGTCCTGGCGCTGGTGGCCTTGATCAGTGGCGGTGCAATTTTCCTGATGAAAAAAGGTAATCGACGCCACCGCGTCGCTGGTTATATTTATGTCCTTTCCATGGGCACGACCAACATGTCCGCATTACTAATTTATGACCTGACCAAAAGCTTCAATCTGTTTCATTTTTTTGCCTTGTTCAGCCTGGCAGTTCTGGCAGCTGCCTGGTGGGGCGTTTGGAAATATACGAAGACACGACAGAAAAAACACATCGCCATGCATGCCAATATGATGGCCTGGTCCTGGTTTGCCCTGATTATGGCCGCTATCGCCGAAACGGTAACCCGGTTGTTTGATGACCTTTTGCTGGGCCCAGATGGCTGGACGCCATTCCTGATCTTTCTCGGCATCACGATGGCGATCGGAAGCTATATTACAAACCGTCTGGCAAAGAAATTGATCCCGAAATACGCTGATCACTGATTGCTGCTCTGCCACACCATGGCTGTGTTTGTTCAATACTATCTGAGTAACTATTTTGCTGTGCAAACCGGCATATCCACACTATAACCAGGGGAATAAATCCTGATCCAGTTCGACGGAGTCGAAACATGCCGGATATTGCTGAAAAGCTGCGCAAGATAACTAATGATCCGACTTTAAGTCCGGCGCAAAAAGCACATTATCTGGCGGTCGAAGCCGAGAATATGTTGCCCTACCCGGAACTTGATGCAGATGTCCAGGAGGCTCTGGACAACCGGATCATCTGCGACATGTTAGAAGGACATGCACCGTACAAACCGCGATATGTTTTGCCGGACTATAATATCGTTTTGCAAAATGGCAGCGACTATCTGGAATTGCCAGTTCCCGATAATCTGGATGAGGCCATCAACACCTTGATGATCGCCTATCATCATGTGCCCTCAGTCACGGGCCTGCCGGTTTATCTGGGGGACCTCGACAATTTGTTGTTGCCTTTCTGCGACGGCGTCAGCGATGAAGCCCTTCGCCGGAAAATCAGATTGTTCTGGCGCTATCTGGATCGCACCCTGCCAGACGCATTCATGCACGCCAATATCGGCCCGTCAGACAATCGCGTTGCCCGCGCCATATTGGAAATTGATGTCGAGCTGGGCCAGGTCGCGCCCAACCTGACATTTCTGTACGATCCCGACGCAAGCACCGAAGATATTCTGCGCCTGGCCACAGACAATATCGTGAAATGTTCCAAACCCCACATCGCCAATCACCCTGTACATAAAGCGACGTTCGATGATCGGGGATACGGCATTGTCAGTTGTTACAACGCCCTGCCCGTCGCCGGTGGCTCATCCACCCTGACCCGCATCAACCTGAAGGCCGTTGCAGAGTTGTCAGAAAGTGAAAGCCATTTTCTGGATGACGTTCTGCCCCGTTACATGGATATGAACTTCCGGCTAACGGAAACCCGGATTTCCTATCTGTTTGAGCAATCCGGCTTTTTTGACAGCTTCCTGGTCTCGGAAAAATGGATCGACCAGGATCGCTTTACGGCGATGTACGGTATTTTTGCTATGGCAGAAGCGGTCAACATTTTGCAGGACAAGGCAGGCCTGGAAGGTCGCTACGGTTTCGATGACCGGGCCAACGACCTTGGTCTCAGGATCAGCAAAATTCTTTCTGAAGCCGTGGAAGCGCGACCGCTCAAAAATACCTGGCGCGGACGTGCCATGCTGCATTCCCAGGCGGGACTGAGTGATGACATTGAGGCGACACCGGGCATACGTATTCCCTATGGGATCGAGCCGGACCCCGTAAGTCACGTGCAGGCCCTGGCGCCGCAGCATCAATATTACCCGTCGGGCGTCAGTGAAATCCTGACGATTGATGAAACCGTGAAGAACAATCCCGAAGCCTTGTATCAACTTTGCAAGGGAGCTCTCGCCAGCGGGTTCCGCGAATTTACGGCCAATGTCAGCAGCAACGATCTTGTCCGTGTGACGGGGTACATGATCCGTTTGTCGGACGTGAAGAAGTTCAACGATCAAAAAGGGTCACGCACAAACACAACCGGATTGGGGGCAGAGGCCGCTGATCTCATGGGAATACTTGATCGCAAACCACGTGTCGTCGGCCATGAACTCTCCCCTGGCTACTCTTAACAAAATCCTGACTTGTTCTTTTGTTGACGGACCGGGCAATCGCCTGGTCCTGTTCTTTCAGGGCTGCAATCTCGCGTGCTCTGCCTGTCACAATCCCTACACCATCGGAACCTGTGATCACTGTGGCGACTGTGTACCCGCATGTGACCCTGGCGCCCTGACACTGCAAAGTAACAACGTCATTTTTAACCCGACCCTTTGTGATCAATGTGACGCCTGCCTGACCATCTGCCCCATCAGCGCCAGCCCCATGACAACGCAATTCAGCGTCGAAGATATCCTGGCCTTGATCCGCCAACACAAACCATTTCTAAGCGGCATAACAGTTTCTGGCGGCGAAGCCACGATGCAGTCTGAATTTGTCAAAGCACTTTTCGCCGCCATCAAGTCCGACCCTGAGTTATCGGACCTGACCTGTTTTATCGACAGCAACGGCATGCTTGATAAAACCGGGTGGCAGTACCTGTTGCCCGTCACTGATGGTGTGATGCTGGACATCAAGTCTTTTGCAACAGACCTGCAAAAGGAACTGACGGGTCATGACAACAACGCAGCACTGGATGCTGCGCACGTTCTCCTTAAAGCAGGCAAGCTTTATGAAATTCGCTATCTGTTGATTCCCGGAAAAACCGACAGCACAGCCGAACTGGATCAACTCGTCGCTTTTATCCAGACACTCGGTCTGAATACAAGAGTCAGATTAAACGCCTTTCAACATCATGGTGTTCGCGGCCCGGCCCTGGAGCTGGACACCATGCCAAAGTCAGGTGTTGATGCCGTGGTCGAGTTATTGGCAGATGCCGGTATTCACAACGTTACAACACCCGCCATCTATCAGTAGATGAGCGTCTCTGAATTTCATTTGTCATATGAGATGCGATAAACCACGTTGGCATAATCATCCGACACCAATAATGATCCGTCTGCCAATTCCATAATGTCGACGGGGCGACCG
>Ga0233443_1003488_pt1 | contig 10916 bp, 11 predicted proteins | sample SI_123_September_2_FD_182784 | JGI IMG/M metagenome (GOLD analysis project Ga0233443, IMG submission 182784) | Seawater microbial communities from Saanich Inlet, British Columbia, Canada - SI_123_September2016_200_MG | ecosystem: Environmental > Aquatic > Marine > Inlet | place: Canada: British... | reverse complement strand
TTATCGGCGGCTTTCTGCTCCGACGGAGACAACGGCGCTGGAGCGGGCGTCGCCTCTGGCTGGACTGGCGCGGCATTGATCGGCTCAGACTTCGACGGAATCGTACCTGTTGCCTGAGTAGCCGCGTCCTGCGGCTTGTCGGTTTGCGTCGTTTGTGCGCTGGGCGGCGGCGTTTGGCCCAAAACGAGCCCGCCGGAAACCATGGTGAGCGAGATCAGCGATAAAGCAATGCTCTTGCGTCGCAACACATCCGCACCCAATCGTTCGGGATCGATGCCAAATATGGATCAACACCTTGCAACGCATCAAGCGGAGTTTTGTTCGGGATGAACGTGAAATATTTTTGCGTTTGGGGCTCTCAATAAAGGAGGCCCGGCGACCCTTTCGATAGCCGGGCCAGCTCAGACGCGAGGCAGGGAGACCAACGTACGCTCAAGGGACGATTTCGAAGAGCCCCGCCGCGCCCATGCCGCCGCCGATGCACATCGTTACAACGCCATACTTGGCCTTGCGACGGCGGCCTTCGATCAGAACGTGGCCGGCCAGCCGCGCGCCCGTCATGCCATAAGGATGCCCCATCGAGATCGAGCCGCCATTGACATTGAGCTTCTCGGGATCGATCCCAAGCTTGTCGCGGCAATAGATGACCAGCACTGCATAAGCTTCATTCAGCTCCCACAGATCAATGTCATCGATCTTGAGGCCGTGCCGCTTAAGCAAACGAGGAATCGCAGCCACCGGGCCGACACCCATCTCGTCCGGCTCAACGCCCGCGGCGACAAAACCACGGAAGATGCCGAACGGCTTGAGGCCCTTCTTGGCGGCGATCTTGTCGCTCATGATGACGCAGGCTGACGCGCCATCCGATAGCTGGCTGGCGTTGCCTGCGCTGATGGTCTTGCATTCAAACACCGGCCTGATGCTGACCAGACCTTCGGCGGTGGTATCGGCACGCTCATGTCCTGCGGATAGTTTTCCGCGATAAACGCCCTCACCTCATCCCGGAACGCCGCATCCTGGCTGGACAGCTTCAGCTCCATCGGACAGCTCCCGTTACCATTTCTCGCCGAAGGGGCGGATTTCGGTTTCGAATGTCCAGGCATCCCGCGGCTGCTGATAGAGCTGCCAATAAGTTTCAGCGACGGCGGCCGGACGCATCAGACGGTTCGGATCAAGATTCTCGATCGCTTCCTTGCCTTCGCGGTTGGCAATCAACTGGCGCACCCACTCAGTATCGACGCTGGAATCGATGATGAGATGCGCGACATGGATGTTCTTTGGTCCAAGTTCACGTGCGATCGACTGTGCGACTGCGCGCAGGCCGAATTTTGCGCTGGCGAAGGCAGCAAAACCAGAACCGCCGCGCAGGCTTGCAGTCGCACCTGTGAAGAAGATGGCTCCCTTGCCACGCGGCAGCATTACGCGGGCAGCTTCGCGTCCTGCGAGAAATCCGGAATAGCAGGCCATTTCCCAAACCTTGCGGAAGACGCGTTCCGTCGTCTCGAGAATCGGAAAATTGACGTTCGCACCAATGTTGAAGATGCAGGCTTCAAGCGGCGCATGCTTGTCAGCATCGGAAATGAAGGAGATCATTTCCTCTTCCTTGCGTGCATCGAGCGAGCGAGCGAATACAGTACCGCCTGCCGCCTCGATCTCCTTGACAAGAGGGACAAGCTTTTCGCCCTGCCGCCGTCCCGCAAAGACAGTGAAACCCTCCGATGCGAATTTCTTGGCGATCTCGCCGCCGATGAAATCCCCGGCGCCGATCACCGCCACGGTCGCGTTTCGTTTCTGCAAGGTCCTTCTCCCGAGCCAGAGTAAGTTTCAAAGATCGTAGTCTGTGCCCGACGCCAATGGAGGCATCAGGTTTCCCGCAAAGATTCAGCCAGCTTATGCTTCAGGATCTTGCCCGTCGATGTTGCGGGCAGCGCCTCGAGGACGATGATTTGGGACGGCCGCTTGTACGATGTGAGCTGCGGACGTCGGCGCCCTGGTCCGCAAGAAACATTGTCGCAAATGGACCCGACACAACGCCGGTCAAATCGAGCACGCGCACACCACTCAAAGGACCGGACATTTGTTCTTCCCTATAGATGTCGCGGACGGCTGCTGCTACCTCACGCTGCATTCAGAAGAAGTCTTTCAGTGAAAGACCTGAGGTCTCAGGCAGATTTCGCTTTCGCTGCGACGAGTTGTTCGACAATCGACTCCTCGACATCGCGAAGCTGGTCCTTGCCGAAAAACATTTCCGTACCGACGAAGAAGGTCGGTGAGCCGAACGCACCGCGATTGACGGCATCTGTCGTGACGTCGATCAGCTTTTTCTTCACATCGTCCTGCTGCGCACGCGCGATCAGCTTGTCGATGTCGATGCCGGACGAAATGAACGCCGCGCGGAAGGTTTCGACGTCATCCATTTTCTTCGGCTCTTCCCACATGTGATGATAGGCGGCGCGGAAGTATGGCTCGAACACGTTTTCGAATTGGGCTGCGACTGCGCCGCGCATCAACATCAGTGTGTTGACCGGGAAGAACGGATTCGGTTTGAACTTGGTGATGTTGTGCCGGCGAATGAACCGCTGGGTCTCAAGCGCGTTGTATTCCGGCTTGTTCTTGATGCCGCGCAGTGAATCGAACGGCGACATGTTGTTGGTCGCCTTGTAGATGCCTCCAAGAAGAACAGGAACATAGTCGAACTTGACGCCGGTGCGCTGCTCGATGCCCGGAAGCGCATACTCCGCCAAGTAGGCATTGGGGCTGCCGAAATCGAACTGAAACTCGACCTTCAAGGGACTGGCCACCGCGCTTCTCCTCTGCAATTTTTCTGTCTGGCGTACACTCTTGTCCGGCGAATTTAGATCGCCAACCTTGTCGAGAGCGATGGCCATTCATATAGTTCTAAAATTGAACTGTCAATTCTAACGGCCGGGATCCACCAAATTTTGCCCACAGAGCTTGAACTAGGACTTTTGTCCAACTCAGTGCCTATTTAGAATGGTATCTGAGCCAGCTATAAGCGTATCTGACGATCTGATTTGCGAAACCGGAGACGACCATGAGATGGGACGAACTTGAGGAAGAGCCGTGTTCCATGGCCCGCACCATCGGGGTCATCGGCGACCGCTGGAGCCTGCTTATCCTGCGGGAGTGCTTCCTGCGGACCCGCCGCTTCGAAGCCTTCCAGTCCGCCCTCGGTATCACCCGGCATCTCCTGGCCGAACGCCTGAAAAAGCTGGTCCGCCTTGGCGTGCTCCGCCGGGTTGCCTATCAGGAATCTCCCAAGCGGCATGAATATATCCTGACCCAGAAGGGGCTCGACCTTTACCCGATCATGATGGCGATCGTTCACTGGGGCGACATCCACATGGTGGACGAACGTGGCCGGCCGCTGCTTCATGAACATCAGAAGTGCGGGCATCAGTTCAATCCGGTCATGACGTGCTCCGAATGCGGCGAACCGTTGCTCGCCAAGGAAGTTCACGTCCATCCCGGTCCTGGTGCCCGTCCGAAGGTTGCACCGCCGAAGCCAGCTAAGATCGCCAAGGCCAAGTCGACGCGGTCGAAAGCCCGCGCCGCGTAGCTACGATCAATCGCAGCTCCCTATCAGGCCGTGATTGGCGAAAACTGGCTGCTTTCAATCAGATACTAAAATCCTCCGAAAGGCTGCTGCATTGCCACGCTGGCGTGGTGGGGTGCCGCTCCTGAAATTACTCGTTATAATTAAAATGCTTAAAGCCGTGCTGCTTCACAAGTTCGTCTCGTTGCGCTGTCTTCATATCCTCTCTCATCATCTCCGTGACCAGATCGACAAACGATGTTGTCGGTGACCACCCGAGTTTCTGATATGCCTTTGCCGGATCGCCCAAAAGCGTTTCCACCTCCGTAGGCCGGAAATATCGCGGATCGACCTCAACGATACATCGTCCCGTGGAAGCATCGTACCCCTTTTCGTCAACGCCTTTGCCTTCCCAACGAATGGTGATGTCTACTTCTCTTGCAGCGACTTCCAGAAACTCGCGGACGGAGTGCTGTTCGCCGGTCGCGATGACGTAATCCTCTGCTACATCCTGCTGCAACATCCGCCATTGCATCTCAACGTAATCACGCGCGTGTCCCCAATCGCGCAGCGCATTCAGGTTTCCGAGATAGACCCTCTCCTGAAGCCCGAGCTTGATGCGCGCCAAAGCGCGCGTAATTTTTCGCGTAACGAAGGTCTCTCCGCGGATCGGCGATTCATGATTGAAAAGAATGCCGTTGCACGCGAACAGGCCATAAGCCTCGCGATAGTTCACAGTGATCCAGTATGCGTACAGCTTGGCGACCGCATACGGCGATCTGGGGTAAAATGGCGTCGTTTCCTTCTGAGGAGTTTCCTGAACGAGTCCGTACAGCTCAGAAGTCGAGGCCTGATAAAATCGGGTCTTCTTCTCAAGTCCGAGAATGCGGATCGCTTCGAGAATACGCAGCGGACCGAGCGCATCCGAATTGGCGGTATACTCAGGCTCTTCGAACGAAACCGCGACATGGCTCTGCGCGGCGAGATTATAAATCTCATCCGGCTGAACTTCCTGCACGATGCGGATGAGGCTCGACGAGTCGGTCAGGTCGCCGTGATGAAGCGTCAGATCGTAACCCTTGTCATGGGGATCGTGATAGAGATGGTCAATGCGGTCCGTATTGAAAAGCGATGTGCGCCGTTTGATCCCATGGACAGAATATCCCTTGGATAGCAACAACTCCGCAAGGTATGCGCCGTCCTGGCCAGTGACCCCTGTAATGAGCGCGGTTTTCTTCATCTAGTAACCGATCTTCATTTTCGCCAAAGCGCCATCTGCATCATGATGACATCATCGACAGTCAAATGATACTGGCATGGCTTCTGCCAAAGTTACTGCGGCCTCAGCGAAGCACCGCGGCCGAACAAATCACGAATGCGCCCCAACAGGTTCGTCGGCACGTCGATAATTACACCCTGCATGATCATCCAGAAACTTGCCGCACTGACACCCGCCAACATGAAGTATTGGACGAGGATCGCAGCAGGCCGCGATGTCGATATCGTTGAAAGGCCAAATCCCGCGATACGCAAAACGAGAATGCCCACGATAAGAACCGCGATGGCAAAATTGCGATTCTGCCGCGTCGTACGAGGGGCGCCGAGAATGGCAACGGCCATCAAGATGAAGACGAATGGATAGATCGGAGCGAAAATCCGGTCGTGCAGTTCAGATCGAAACTCTCCCGGAATCCGCTTGAAGACAGGATCGTCGGGCGGCGGCGAGATCAAATCACTGGTCGACCTCTCGCGTGGGCCATACGTCACGCTCTGGACCACGTTCGAGAACTGGGACAAATCGAATGCGTAGCTGGCGAACGCAACAAGCGCTGGGTCGCGCTTGCCGGTTTCGAAACGCTGCAGATTACCGTCCTGGAGAATGAGGAACGAGCCCCGCTCATTCTTCTGAACCGTGCCGCGATCAGCGAGAATATCGATCCGCTCCGCCGGGTTGCGCTGGTCATCGATGAAAATCCCGACGAGAAGTCCGCCGGGTTGCCGCCCCTGAATGCGGATCGTCAGCGGACCGAGTTTTTGGAATTCGCCGGGCCGGAGGATATTAGTGAGGACGTCGGCACCAATCTCGGTTTGCCATCGCCGCAAGGCGCGCAGGCATTCCGGCGCGAAATAGAGCGAGAGAAATGCCACCAGCGAACTGACCACGCATGTCGCGAACAGAAACGGGCGAAGAAACCTGCCTGGCGACAGGCCTGCAGCATTCATCACGATGATTTCGGAGTCCGTTGCGAGCCTGTTGAGGGTATGCATCACCGCAATCAGCAACGCGATCGGCGCAATGATCATCGCCAGTAGCGGTATCGCCAACCCGGTGACCCCGAGGAACACAAGTATCGACTGGCCCTGCCCTGTCATCAAATCGATGCCGCGCAGCGCTTGCGTGATCCATATGACTCCCGTCAATGAGACGACAATCAACAAGAACGCCAACAATGTCGTTCGCACGATATAGCCGTCGATTGCGCTCATCCAGCTTCCGGTAAAGTCCGATTCACGGGCGATCACGACCGCCGCATAAGAGTTATCATCTTGAGCTATATCGCATATTTCCCGTCATCTGCACCTTAAAAATTGGAATGTCGAAGGATAATGTACGCCATAATCAAGCGGGAATTGTACGACGTCTGGATCGGCTTTTTTCGTTTGGACCCGGCCGAATCGGCCTGTCGCACGGGCTGCGCGGCAAAACGGCACGGAGAACTTCGCAACTATCTCCGCGCTGCGTTGCCGTGGTCAACCTCTGTCGCATCATCCGTGGCGCTTGCATTCTTTCTTGGCTTCTGAACACGGTGAGGCTGGCGGCGTTCTTTCGATCGCTAAAGCATCCCGCAAGCATGGCGGCATTAATCCTGTGCTTCATTGCCGTGCTCGGCGTATTTTGGGCGGACGGCATTTCCTGGCCCGACAGGCTTCGCGGCCTGACTCCGATAGAGAAGCTACTCGGCATCCCCATACTGATTTACTACTTCAGCCAATCGTAACGCGGCCGATATGTGTTCTACGCCTTTGTTATGTCTTGCACAGTTCTGATGCTGTACTCATGGGTCGTGCTGTATTGGCCGAACCTATCGATCTACTACAAAGCGGACCAGCCTGCATTCCGGTGAGAAACTATATCGACCAGAGTCAGGGATTTGCGTGTTTGCGGTCGCAGCCATCGCTGCCGAAGCATTCCGCAAGCAAAAGCGCGCAATCGCCATTACAGCCACTATTATTGCCGCCGCTTTGCTGTCGAGCCTTGCTTTCGTCAACGTCTCTCAGCGATTTCTATCAGGGCTGGCTTTACGTGCTCGCCGTCGGCATCGCTGCTGGAACGATAGAGAAAGAGGCAAACTCTCAACGAGAGGCAGCCGTTCCAATCTGAATCACTCTGATTTGAATCAGGTCCGCGTCAGCGTGATGTTTGCACCCTTGAACTCGCTCCCTGATGAGCGGATCATAACCGATTGGGAATTTCCCTTTGTGGTTGCTACGAGATCCGCTGAAAACGCCCCGGCGCTCACGACGACCTGAAACCGGCCACCCGCCGTTGTGCCTTGAACGTCGCCGCTGACATTCCGGGTGGATTCGCTCCAGGTGCCGGACAATTTTCCACCATTGGCAACAACGTTGCTGGTCAGCTCGATCTTGTAGCTGTCGCTTGCGCAGCGCAGGATTTGTTGAAGAGCATTCCCATCCTCTCGGACGGCATAGGTTGCGCGGCAGCGAATGGCCTCCCGCGCGCCGCTCTCGAACGAGATCGTCCCCTTGCCTGACCAGACGCCCGACATGCCGGCGAAAGGATGGGCCGACTGCGCCTGCACATCGATGGAGATGAATGATAAGCCAAGAGCACCGGCCATCGCCGCGCGCCGGCCGATTAATCCAAATGAAAACATTGAACCTCGCATTGTGACAAGTCCGCGCGACGAAAGGCGCAGAAATCTGGATCGCTAACTTCGCAAGAGCGAGAACGGTTCCCATCATCGGGGAGGAATAAGTTTGAATTTGGGAGGGGCCAATGTCCGGCCAGGATCAATCACTTGTGAAACTGCCACCTATACCGGCAAAGTCGGGAATTAGTACCGACGCCTCCACGGCCGTCCGAAAGGAATTGTCCTTGACCAACCCACTCGCCTTGAAAATCGCCCGTGAATACGGAACGCCTGCCCTCGTCATCGACATGGATCGCGTCGAACGCAACATCGCGCGGGCCCAGGAAATCTGCGATACCGCCGGCGTCGCCAATCGGCCCCATATCAAGACCCACAAAAGCCCCCTGCTCGCGCAACTTCAGATCAAGGCCGGTGCAAAGGGCATCACGTGCCAGAAGCTCGGAGAAGCAGAAGTGATGGCGCAAGACGGCATCGACGACATCCTCATCAGCTACAACCTCATTGGCGAAGAAAAGATAGCGCGTCTCGGTGCCCTGCTCGCCCGAACAAACATCACGGTCGCCGCAGACAATGAAGTCGTCATCGCGGGATTGCCAGCCGCGGCAGCGATTGCAGGGCGCTCCCTGCCGATCGTGATCGAGTGCGACACCGGCCGCAAGCGTGCGGGCGTGGAGACGCCTGCGGAGGTCATCGCGCTCGCCAGCCAGATTGCTCGCACACCCGGACTCTCATTTGCAGGGCTGTTGATGTATCCAACGGAAACGGGCTGGACCGAGGCGCAGCGGTTCTTTGACGATGCAACGGCCGGCCTTCGACAGCTTGGGCTCGATCCGGCCATCGTATCGACCGGCGGATCGCCAAATCTGAAAAACGTCGGCAAGCTAAAGGGGGCGACCGAGCATCGGCCCGGCACCTACATTTACAACGATCGCATGCAGGTCGCTGCCGGCGTTGCCACATGGGACGACTGCGCGTTGCATGTCTATTCGACCGTGGTCAGCCGCGCCGCTCCCGATCGCGGAATTCTCGACGCAGGCTCAAAGACGCTCACAGCCGATACCGGCGGACTCGACGGTTACGGGCTGATCCTCGAACATCCGCAAGCCAGGATCGCCCGCTTCGCCGAGGAGCATGGCTTTCTCGATCTGGCGAAGAGCAACACTCGGCCGGCTGTGGGCGACGTTGTCCGTATCGTGCCGAACCATGTCTGCGTTGTGGTGAACATGTCCGATGAAGTCGTTATGGTCCGCGGCGATGAAATCATCGGCATCCTCCCTGTCGCAGCGCGGGGGAAGCTTAGATAATCTCAGGAAAGAAACGGGCGACGGCAGTGTCAGCGCCGATTGTATCCCGGGCTGACCATGTTCTTGAGCTGGATGAGAAGTGTAAAAATCCACGCAAGACCGTAGAGACCGGCGAGCCCGAGCGCCGTCCTGCGATCCAATAGCGACAAGCCGGCCCAATACCAGACGCGATAGATCCATAGCCCCGCGGTCGCCACTCCCATGACGCAAACGAGCAGCTTCAGACCTTGGCTGTTCGCGACGCCTACCGCGGCAAAGAGGATCGTTGCCGGGATGAGAAACATCTGGCAGGCGGAAATCAAAGTCTCGTTCATGGAAGCTCCCCGGCGAATCGCACGAATTTTAGATCATTCGCCGGCCGAGCGGCGAATGCGGCGATGTGATCCGGGGACGTCCGCAACGGGGCCTGAGTGCCCGGAAAGAGGCCTGCGGTATCATAAATCGCAGGCTTCCCCTTCTTGCGCGGTGGCCTGAAGGAGGCTACAGGATCGGGGCCTCTTGGCACGGTTCGGAGCGTAGCGCAGCCCGGTTAGCGCACTAGTCTGGGGGACTAGGGGTCGGAGGTTCAAATCCTCTCGCTCCGACCATTTATCTCAGCAAAACAAGGCTCTTTTGACCCAGAGCCGGGATTCGCGAGCCGCCCTGCAAGGATCGGCACGGAAGTCCTTGCGAACGCATGCCCGGTTTGCTGCTTCGAAAGACTCCTTCACTGTGCATACTGATTAGTCCGATTGTAACCGCGTGTAACCACAGCAGGAGCAGTTTAATGTCCCGCTGCTGCATCGTAACGGCATATCAGGGCGATGGCTTTGCCCAGTTCGCCACCCTGACGTACGGATGAAGGCCTTCGCGGCCCGCCATGGATACGAATTGATCGTCCACAAACCGGATGGTTCGGGTTTCACGGATTCCTGGATGAAGATCCCGGCGATCATAGCCGCCCTGCGTAGCGATTTTGATTTTGTTCTTTAGCTGGATATCGACGCGGTGATCCTGCGGACCGGTCGCGATATTCAGGAGGACGCTCAACCGGGCGCCGATCTTTTGGTGTCTTGGCACGAACCGGAGACCCGTGACAGTCATCGAAAATAAGAACCTGCGGTAATCCCCATTCCGTTGCGTTCACTCCGCAGACCAACCACTTGATTGTAACCAACGCTGGCAGAAATTTCTTCAGTGTCTATGAGCCGCGCAGAAGTCACTTCGGCTTGAACTGGAGTCAGGTTTCGGCGGCACAAACGACTGTTGGCGACGACCAAACCTTTCAAGCGATCAACGGGGAAAACAAGATGGAAGGTGGGCCAAAGGACCTCACGGTGCATGGAAACATGATTGCGGTTTGCAGCCCAGAGTTGGAATCAAGCTTTATTCTTTCCAGGAAGCTTTATCATCCAACCATGATTGTTGGCTGATGGCCCGGCGATCCGTTGCGCTCGCAAGCCGCGATGCCGCATTGCTCCGCTGACAGCCTGCTGGCTGCCTCGCGCAACGTCTCAATTATCCTTCAGCACCTGGTCGATCAGCGCGCGTGCGCCGATCAGGTCGTCGAGCGCTTCCTGCAGCTTGCCGCGATCGGTCGGCTTGGCGCTTTTCCGGACACTTGGGGGAGCATAGGCCTCGGCGCCGGACGGCCCGGCCGGAACCGGATGCACGGGTTTGGGCACGACCGCTTTCGGAGGCGCCATGTCCGTCAACGGCGGTCCAAGGTCCCGCAACGACAGCGGGGATGCGTAATTAGCTTCCCGAGGGTCAGCAGTTTCGTGAGAATCCAGATCGTCATCGCCGTCGAGGTCGGGGCTCGCCAGGTCCGGCGCGCCGTCGTCTTCTCTGTCCCCGTCGAACGACGGTCCATCGAACAGAGCAGTGGCATGATCGACCGAGCCATCGGTCAGGCCCTGGACTGATTTGATCCCGTGCTCGCGCAGAATGCGCTGCACACCGCGGATGGTGTAGCCCTCGCCGTAGAGCAGCCGCCGGATGCCACGCAACAGGTTGACGTCATCGGGACGGTAATAGCGGCGGCCGCCGCTCCGCTTCATCGGCTTGATCTGGTTGAAGCGCGTCTCCCAGAACCTCAGGACGTGCTGTGGCACATCAAGGTCATCAGCAACTTCGCTGATTGTCCGAAACGCGTCCGGCGCCTTGTCCAATTGCAGGCTCCCC
>Ga0233443_1003486_pt1 | contig 10919 bp, 11 predicted proteins | sample SI_123_September_2_FD_182784 | JGI IMG/M metagenome (GOLD analysis project Ga0233443, IMG submission 182784) | Seawater microbial communities from Saanich Inlet, British Columbia, Canada - SI_123_September2016_200_MG | ecosystem: Environmental > Aquatic > Marine > Inlet | place: Canada: British... | reverse complement strand
GACTATAAAAAACCAATGGATGTGTACCAAGAAAGTATAAAATTGAACCAGAATAAGAAGAAGGCTTCTTAGGATGTTCTATATAAGAAATTTTAAAAAATTGTCAGAGGTTTTGGGGTGATAAAATAGATTAGTAATTTTTAGGAATGAGTGTATATATAATTTACACCTTGAAAATTGTGAGTTTAGACTTAATAATCATGATTCTGAATTTTAATATATGAATTTAAATGGAAAAAGGTTTTAAATGAAAAAAATATTAGTAACTGGTGGTGCTGGTTTTGTTGGTAATCATTTATGTAGGAGGCTTTTAAGTGAGGGCAATGAAGTTATATGCCTAGATAATTTTTTTACTGGCTCTAAATTAAACTTACTAGATTTGATTGATAATCCATATTTTGAAATTTTTAGGCACGATATTCAAAACCCTGTATTGCTAGAAGTTGATGAAATATATAATTTAGCATGCCCAGCTTCGCCCCCGTATTATCAGTATGATCCGGTTGCAACAACTAGGACGTCTGTTCTTGGCGCCATTAATATGCTAGATATTGCTAAAAAAAGTAAAGCTAAAATTTTACAGGCCAGCACGTCAGAAGTGTATGGAGATCCAAAGATACACCCTCAGATTGAGACATACAATGGAAATGTTAGTACTTCAGGAATAAGGGCGTGTTATGACGAGGGAAAAAGGTGCGCAGAAACTTTATGTTTTGATTATCATAGGCAGCATGGTGTAAGAATAAAAGTCGCAAGAATTTTTAATACCTATGGGCCATATATGGATAGTAATGATGGTAGGGTTGTAAGCAACTTTATAGTTCAAGCTTTAAATGGTGAGGATATCACTGTATATGGCGATGGTCAACAAACTAGAAGTTTTCAGTATATAGATGATTTGGTCGAAGGACTGATTAGACTTATGAACTCTAGATCAGAATTTATTGGACCAGTGAATATAGGAAATCCAAATGAATTTACTATTTTAGAGCTTGCTCAGCAAATAATAAAACAAACTAAAAGTAAGTCAAATATTGTTTTTAAAGAAATCCCTCAAGATGATCCAATGCAAAGACAGCCAGACATATCACTTGCAAAAAAAGAATTAAATTGGAGGCCAAATATCGAGTTAATTGAGGGTCTAGAGAGTACAATTTCTTTTTTTAAGAGTGCATCAAGTTGATAAATATAACATTTATCCAGTATGGAGGAATGACATATAGAACTGTTAAGAATCTAGCTCTTAAGTTGAATAAAGATAAATTTAATGTAAATTATATGTGGTGCAAGCCAGGAAAGGATTTATATTCTAATTTTTCACATCCTGTTCCATCAGATAAAGAAATTGAATGTCAGACTAGAGAGTTAGTTGATTCAGGTGTTAATGCAGTTGAGTTTGTAGTAAATGAAAGGTTTGTTCCGGATCCGAATTTACCATGGAAAGATACTAATTTTTGGGATAAATATTATAGTATTGATACAGATATTGTTTTTACTTGGAGAAGTGGCAGGCAAGAGTATCCATTTTGCCATATAAACGAGGCTGTTATTGAGTGGAATGTTTTTGGTGGATATGATAAGTCTAAAAATATAGTCAAGTCATTAGCTATAAGTCCATGGTGTAAAAAAGATTTTATAAGAAATGGTGGAAATGAAAATAAAAGCGAAGTCGTTTACTTGCCGCTAACTTCGCCTGTTACAAATGAAAATTTTAGGAAAGAATTAAATATAGACAGTGAAACTATAGTTTGCGGAATGCATCAAAGAAATGAAGATTCAATATTTGATTCGCACTCTTTAGATGCAATTAAAAATGCAGTAAATAAATCAAATAAAAAAATTGATTTTGTTTTTATGGGTGGTTCTAGTAAATATAAAGACTACGCTAATTCAATTGGGCTGAAGGGTCATTTTTTAGAGTCATCATCAGACTACTTTGATGTAAGTAAATTTCTTAATACATTAAATATCTATACTCACGCAAGAAAAGATGGAGAAACTTTAGGTGCAGCTATTCAGGAAGCAATGGTGCATAAATTACCAATTATTTCGCATACCTCCCAATGGAATGCACATATTGATACTATTGGAATTGGTGGGAAAGTTTGTAAAACTCAGAATGAATATAATAATTTACTGCTAAAGTGGGTTCAAAATTTAGATATAGCAAAAGATATAGGAAAACAGGGTAAATTATTTGCAGAGGAAAGGTATTCGTGGGACGGGGTATTGAAGCAGATAGAAGATATATTTGAAAATATAGATAGGAATAAAGATAAACTCCTTTTAAATTGGAGGCCTTTATCTTTAGATATGTATAAAAAAAGAAAAATTTATTATTTTATAAGGTTTTATATATTAAATCTAACTGTCATGATGCTAATTAAACTATTTGGACAAAGATCAACAAGAATCCTACCCATAATAAAAAATTTTTTTAGAAAATTATTTACATGAATAATTTTTATAAAATAATTTTTATAAAATTAAGAAAATTAGATAGTTTATGTTTAATTATGTATAAGATATTTTTTATAAAATCTACCACTTTTAGGCCGTTAATGTTTATCAATGATCGGCTATCGATAATAAAATTATTTTTTGGCGATACATTGATCATTCAGCCTACATATAGTGGGCTTGGCGACCACTTATTTTATTCAACCATACCAGAAATAGTAAAAAAAAATAAACTTTTTAAATATGTATATATATCAACATATTCAACATATAGATTCAATGGAATTAAAGAAATTGTATGGAAGGATAATCCCTATGTTGATGGATTTATATCTAAAAATGGCTGGTGCCACTATGGATCGAGGCCAAAAGGTAAGAATTTTTTAGATGGTATTAATAATATTTTTTTACATAAATTAACAAATTTATCTAGCCCTAAAATATATAAGTCTTTTGTAAAAGATATTGATTTAGAGAAGTGTATATTAATAGATTTTGGAAGGTTTTCAAATACTCAGAAAATAAATTTCGATCATTTAGTTGGGGTAATTTTAAAAAAATATCCTAATAATAAAATATTAATGTTCAACAATGCCAAAATTAAGACTGATAAAAAAATAACAGTTATCCCCTTGCCAAAAGATTTTAAAGATTATTGCACTATTGTTGTATCTGTAAAAGAAATATACTGTCTGTATAGTGGTTTGAATAGTCTCGCTCCAGCTTTGAATGTAAGGGCAAATGTATTTTGTAGCGCTTATGATTCCACGCAAAGTTATAAAATAAATAAATATATTGTAATGAATGATAATGAATAAAAAAGTTACTATAATTTTATCATTATTTAATGTTGAAAAGTACTTGGAAAGGTATTTTAAGAATGTTTTAAATCAAGAAGGTGTAAAAAATATAGAATTATCCATTGTTCATAATCAAGCAACCTCAATGGAAAAAAATATTATACAAAAATACAAAAATAAATTAAACATAACATATCAAGAAGTGCCTTTAGAGTCTCTTTATAAAAGTTGGAATAGAGCTATTTTGCAAAGTAGTGGAGAATATTTAGTTTGTTGGAATGTTGATGATTTAAGAGAGTGTAATTCAATTAAAAAAATGGTCGAAACGCTTGATAAAAATCAAAATATTGGATTTACCTATGGAGATATTATAATTGTTAATAGTTTTGGTAAAAAGAAGGGGAAGTATGTAAAAACTCCTGAATTTACAAAACATTTGGGAACAACGGGAGCAATAGGTGGCCCTTTTTTTATGTGGAGAAGATGCTTAATTGATAAGATTGGTTATTTTGATGAGCAGTTCAAAAGTGGTGGAGATTTTGATTACACTGTTAGGTTATCCATATTTAGTAGGGGAATGAAAACAAATGGATTAATTGGATATTTTCTTAATAATGGTTCAGGGCTTAGCACAAAATCTACTGAGCTTCAAGTTTTAGAGAGGACGGCTATAGAATTAAGATACGGCATATGGTATAAAATTAATATTGACTATATAAATAGAGCGCTTAATTATAATGTTAATTCTATTGTTGAAAGCGGAAAGGTGCGCCTTATAAATAAAGAAATTTATAAGTTATCCGAGAGTAGAAAAATATGGATTTTATTTGTTATGTACGGTTATTTTAAAAATAATATAATAAAAATATTGCAGAATGTAAAGGGAAATATTTTTCGGTAGCACTATGTTGAATTCTTTAAAATATCCATTAGATACAAGCAGCATTTTAAGAAAAAAAAAGTCGATAAAAAAAAAGTTATTGCAAAATGATTTAATAAAAAAAAATATAGCCATACTTGGCGGCTCTACCACCTCAGAAATAAAAAATATTTTAGAATTGTTTCTATTAGATAAGGGTGTAAAGTCAAATTTTTATGAATCTGATTATAATAAATATTATGAAGATGCCTTATTTGGCAATGATGAATTAGACAAATTTAACCCAGATATTATTTATATACATACAACTAATAAAAATATAATTAAATATCCATTTCCTAAAGATAATTCTAAAGAGATAGATGCGCTTTTAAGTAATGAGATTCAAAAATATAAATCAATTTGGAGCTCCTTATTAAAATTTAATTGCGCCATTATTCAAAATAATTTTGACCACACAATAGACAGAAGTTTAGGTAATTTAGATTGTTATGATATTCATGGCAAGACTTACTTTATCAATAAGCTAAATGACAAATTTTCACAAGAAGCAAGAGAAATAAATAATTTATATATTAATGATATTAATTATTTATCATCATATATTGGCTTAAGACATTGGTTTGACCCATCACTATGGTATCAAGCGAAATATGCCATAAGCATGGAATCAATACCAGAGCTGGCTTTTAATATTAGTAAGATAATTAGTTCTATTTTTGGAAAGTCTAAAAAGTGTTTAGTTCTTGATCTTGATAACACTTGTTGGGGGGGCGTTATTGGGGATGATGGATTGGATTATATTCATATAGGATCGGGATCGGCAATTGCTGAGTCATATGCCACTTTTCAGCAGTATATTAGGGAATTAAAACAAAGGGGCGTAACTTTAGCCGTTTGCTCTAAAAATGATTTTAAAAATGCAAAAGAGGGATTTGAACATCCTGATAGTGTTTTAAAATTTGATGACTTTACTTCGTTTAAAGCAAACTGGAGTCCTAAGCATCAAAATATTATTGATATAGCAACAGAGATAAATATTGGTATTGATAGTTTAGTATTTATTGATGATAATCCGGTAGAGAGGGATATTGTATCTTCACAAGTTCCAAGTGTGTCGGTTCCAGATGTGGGAAGTGATGTAATACATTTTGTAGATCATATAGATAAAAATGGATACTTTGAGCCAATATCGTTATTATCGGATGATATTAATAGAACTAAATATTACAAAGATAATAAAAAAAGAGTCAAAAATCAGGCCACTTTTAAATCATACGATGAGTTTTTAGTTTCTCTTGAAATGACTGCCGATATTAAATCTTTCTCTTCTATTTATTTAGATAGAATAGCTCAACTTACAAATAGAACTAATCAATTCAACCTTACGACAAAAAGATATACAGTGGGTGAAATTGAAAATATATCTTGCAGTGATGATTACATAAAGATCTATGGAAGGCTTGCAGATAAATATGGGGACAATGGCTTAATAGCTGTATCAATTGGAAATATAAAAGAAAAACAATGTCATATAGATTTGTGGCTTATGAGTTGTAGGGTTTTAAAAAGAAATGTGGAGTTTGCCATGCTTGATGAGTTGGTTAGCAAATGCAAAGACCAAGATGTATCTGAAATAATTGGCTACTATTATAAAAGTTCTAAGAACAGCATGGTTTCTGATTTATATAAAAAATTTGGCTTTAATTTATTAGAGAGGAATGATGAAGACTCTGTTTGGAAGCTTGATATTGCAAATTACGAAATAAAAAACAAGTTTATAGGAGTTGAAAATGACTAGAGAAGAGTTATTTGATGGAGTTCAAGATATCTTTAGAGATATATTTGATGAAGATGACATGGTCATTGAAGATAAAACAAGTTCAGATGATATTGAGGATTGGGATAGTTTAAATCATATTAATTTAGTTAGCGCTATTGAAAAAGAGTTTAGAATTAGATTTGCTTTAGGGGAGCTAATGGCATTAAAAGATGTGGGTGCTATGATTGATTTAATGATAGAAAAACTAAAATAATGTATGAATGAATATAAATTTTCAGACATAGAAATTGGACTTGAAGAATCATTTGAAGTAAAGATAGACGCTTCCAAGATGGATAAATTTTTAGATATTTCTAATGACATTAATCCTTTGCATGTTGATAGCAATTATGCCAAGAAAAAAGGCTTCCCTGGTAGGGTAGTTTATGGATTGCTCACCTCTTCATTTTATTCAACATTAGTTGGTGTACACCTTCCTGGCAAGCATTGTATTTTACAAGGAATAGATATTCAGTTTTCTAAGCCTGTTTATATTGACGATATTTTAAAAATAAGTGGAAAAGTAAGCTATATAAATGAAGCATATAAGCAAATAGAGGTTAAAGCAGTTATAACCAATCAAGAGAATAAAAAAGTATCGAAAGCTACTATAAAAGTTGGAGTTATGGATGAGTAAAAATATTATACTAATTATTGGGGCATCTGCTGATATAGGATTGGATTTGATAAATAATATTGAAGAAGAAGCTTTAATATTAGCACATTATAATAGTTCAAAAGAAGAGTTATTGAAGCTATCCAATACTATAAATAATGAATTAGTCATGTTAAAGGCTAACTTGTTAATTGAAGATGAAATAGTATCTATGCTTGACAATATAGAGTTCAAGTATGGAACGCCAAATAAAATCATCCACCTTGCTGCCCCTAAGTTTGAAAATATAAGATTTAAAGATGTATCTTGGAATAATTTTCAAATAGATATAGATATTAGTCTAAAGTCTTTAATAATAATACTAAATAGATTTCTTCCAAAATTAGCAAAAGAGAAGCGAGGTAAAGTAGTTTGTATGTTATCAAGTGTAATATTGAATGTACCACCAAAGGCACTTACTCAATACACAACAGTTAAGTATGCTATTTTAGGATTGGTAAAATCACTTGCGAGTGAATATTCTGAGAAAAATATTCAAATAAATGCTATATCTCCATCAATGGTAGAGACAAAATTTTTAGACAATATAAATGAAAAATTTGTTGAGTTAAGCGCATACAGCCATCCGCTTAAAAGAAATGCTATTGTTAATGATATTACGCCAATTATTAAAATGCTTATATCAGCAGAATCAGATTATATTAATGGTATTAATATACCCATTACGGGTGGAAGCACTTTTTAATGTTGTTTAATAGTTATGAGTTTATTTTTGTCTTCTTGCCAACATCATTTTTTGTATATTTTTACTTAAACAGCAAAAGACTAACAACGGCTTCAAAAGCTTGGCTTGTTTTTACAAGTTTATTTTTCTATAGTTGGTGGAATATTATGTATTTGCCATTAATACTAATATCAGTATTATTTAACTATACGATTACAAATACGATGATTGAATATGATAGGTCTAAGGAGAAATATCTCTCTAAGAAGTCACTACTTCAGGCGGGCCTGCTATTTAATATCGGACTATTAGTTCATTTTAAATATATGGATTTTTTCATATCCAACGTTAATTCTGCATTCAGAGTTGACATTGAATTATTACATTTAGCCCTGCCACTGGCAATAAGTTTCTTTACACTTCAACAAATTGCATTTTTAATTGATAGTTATGAAGGGCTAGTAAAGGAGAAAAGCTTTTTAGACTATACAATATTTGTTACATTTTTCCCTCAACTTATTGCTGGCCCTATTGTTCATCATAAAGAGATGATGCCTCAATTCGGCAGCATTAAAAATAAAGTTAAAAATTATAGAAATATTGCAATGGGATTATTTATATTCTCAATAGGATTATTTAAGAAGGTTGTTATTGCTGACACATTTGCAGTTTGGGCAACTAATGGCTTTGATGTGGCAACAACTCTAAGTCTATTTGAAGCATGGGCAACATCTCTATCGTACACATTTCAATTGTATTTTGATTTCAGTGGCTATACAGATATGGCCATTGGTGCAGCTTTATTGTTTAATATAAGATTACCTCAAAACTTCAACAGTCCTTACAAGGCGACAGGAATGATTGATTTTTGGAAGAGGTGGCATATGACACTTACAAGTTTTATTACTACATACATTTACACCCCAATTATCAAATCATTTGATAAATTGACATTTAATAAGGCAATGCTTGCTACGGTGGTAACATTTTTAATTGCAGGTCTTTGGCATGGCGCCTCCTGGGTATTTGTTATATTTGGTGGATTGCACGGTTTAGGTATAGCTATAAATCATTACTGGCAGAAAAAAATAAAAATAAAAATGAATAAGGCGGTAGCATGGTTTATTACTTTTAATTTTATTAATATTACATTTATATTTTTTAGAGCAAATGATTTAGATGCGGCCTTAAATATGTTAAAGAGCATGTTCCTTTATACAAATATTATATTGCCAGGCTTTATGAGTGAATATGTATCAAATGAATTTTTATTTAAATTTGGAGGCTGGATGCATAATATTAGTACCGAAGGAGGAATGGATGTTATATTTTCACTTACACTAGCATTCACACTAATCTCTTTAAGTAGTGTTAATGATTTAAGCAAGAAATTCACACTTAATGTTAAATATATGCTATTTTTAATAACTATAATTTTGTGTAATTTGTTTTATCTAAGCGGTGAAGAGGTTTTTTTGTATTATGAGTTCTAGAATTAAAGCAATTAATTTTGTAAAGATAGTAATTGCAATGAGTTTTATTGTATATTTATGCATCTTCATTGTTGTTAAATTAATTATAGATCCGTATAAAGAGTTTCAATATTTTGAATTTGATATAAATAAAAAACAATTTTTTTCTTCACCAAAGGTTACACCATATTTATTATCTGAGAAGTTGCTTAATAGAGAATCGGTTGTTATATTTGGAACTAGCAGGTCCGCCCTAATTGATCATAAAATGCTCGGTGATAGTGTAATTAATTTTTCATCATCTCTTTATGGAAATCCAATTGATGTTTACCATTTTTTAATTAATTTAGATAAAGAAAAAATTAAGAATATAAATAAAATTTATTACTTAATTGATTACCACGCTTTTGGATATAAAGTAAGCGCTTATGTAAATAAGGTTTATATTAATACTGGCATTAACAAAATATACGATTCTCTTAAGAGTTTCGACGTTAATTCAATAAAGCATGCATATAAAACAGTGATAATGAATCTGTATAGCAATGGGGGTTATGTGTTAAAGGGTGATGGGGAGGTAAACCATACTACTAAAAAGAATTTTAACCTTAATAATATAGGATATCCCGAGCCAATAAGATTTAGCGATGAAGCTTTTGCTAGCCTATTGAAAATAAATGACTTTAGCAGAGATAATAATATTGAAATAGTTTATTTTAATGTGCCTTTATATAATGAATTTGTTAAGAGGTTTGATATGAAACTAATCATTAAACAGTCTAAAAAAATTGTCAATAAAATTGATTCTTTTTATGATTTAAGATGCTTCCCAGCCATATCTGAATTTCCTAATAATTTTTCTTCAGTAAATCACCCTAACTACGAAACAACAAAGTATGCGTTGGATAATTTAATAAGTACTTATAAAGTTAATAATAATAATATTGACTTATTTTATAAAAATAATTGGAAAATATGTAGTGGTAATTAATATAATTTCAACACAATTAAATAGAAAAAGAATTACTGGCCCTAAAAAAGTTTTTGACAATGCTTGTAAGGGTTTAGACAGAATGGGGGTTAAATATGTCCTTAATAAGCCACTAAATGAATATAAATACAATTGGATACACGACGATAGTAAGGCAATCATTGAAGCTGGATTTGTTGGCAGGCCAGTATTGATCGGTCCAAATACTGCCGTTTTACCAAAAGATTTACCTATATTAAGAAAATCACTTCATTCAGATTCTGTATATTTATCCCCTAGTCAATGGGTGATTGATATGTGGAAACAGTCAGGATTTAAAGAATGCAAAATGCACTCTTGGCCAGTTGGCATAGATTTAGACAATTTTGTTTTAAAAAAAAGAACTACAAATGATTTAGATAAAATTTTAATATATTTTAAGCAAAGAGATAAAAATATATTAAATCATACAAAACAAATAGTAAAAGATAAAAATATAGAATATCAAATTATTCATTATGGTTTTTACAAAGAGGAGGAATATAAAAAAGCTTTAAATGAATCTAAATTATGTATTTGGATTGGTTGTAGTGAGAGTCAAGGTATAGCCCTACAAGAAGCGCTGTCTACAGGAATGCCAATGATTGTATTAGATGCTAAAAGTCTTTTTGATGCAGTTAGTGAAAATAAAAAAGGATATTTTGATTATAAAATGCCAAAAAGTTTAGATAATATTAAAGTATCTTCTGCTCCATACTTTGATGATAGGTGTGGAGTAAAAATTAATGATATTGATAAGCTAAGTGCTTCTATTGACTATATGCTTAGCAATATTGATATATTTAATCCTAGAGATTATATAAAAGAAAATTTATCTTTAGAAATGGCCTCTCAAAGTTTAGTGGATAAGTTTAGTAATTTAAATATAAATAAAAAGACAATTTTGCGTGATTACAAAATAGTTTCAAAATACTTATACTATTTAGATTTACTTGGTAAAGAGTGGTTTTATAGGTGGTTGTTATTTAAACTAAAAAACACTATATGGGATGGGTCTAGATAACTTTAGAGGCATAATATCATGATAATATGCCTCTATGACAGTAAAAAACAAGTATGTAAAACATGCCCATATTTCTGAGGCTAAATTTAGACAAATAATTTTGTTGTTTTCT
>Ga0233443_1003482_pt1 | contig 10928 bp, 10 predicted proteins | sample SI_123_September_2_FD_182784 | JGI IMG/M metagenome (GOLD analysis project Ga0233443, IMG submission 182784) | Seawater microbial communities from Saanich Inlet, British Columbia, Canada - SI_123_September2016_200_MG | ecosystem: Environmental > Aquatic > Marine > Inlet | place: Canada: British... | reverse complement strand
CAGAGTTAAGCTAAGTGTCCATACTTCGCTATCTGGAAACAGTTGTCTTTGTGCAATTATGAGCTAAGATGGAAAGTCTGTGTATTTGATACAAAGCATAGCATCTCTGTAAAAGCAGAGAGCCCTCTAATTATATTGTGCAGGCAGTAAGAGATTCCTGGCCTCCGTTCTTCTTCAGGATTGTTAAATTCGTTCGCCGGGACACTGAAACTTTATTTCACCAATTTTTATCTTTGTACTAGTCAAATCAACCCTATTTCCCTTAACCTCTCATCGAGATATGCTCCAGCCGTAGTATCATCAAATTGTTTTGGATGCCGATCATCAATACATTCATCCAAACAATCAAGATTCATATCGCTAACCGGATGCATGAAAAAAGGTATGGAATATCGTGGAGATCCCCACTCCGCTTTTGGCGGATTCACCACCTGGTGTATTGTCGACTTAAGTTTGTTATTGGAATGTCTGGACAACATATCGCCCACATTAATCATCAGTTCATCTGGCGCAGCAATAGCATCAAGCCATTCACCCTTGTGATTCTGAACCTGTAATCCTTTACCCTGCGCTCCCATCAGAAGAGTAATGAGGTTGATGTCCGTATGAGCCGCTGCCCTAACCGCGTCCTTTGGATCCTCCTCAATTGCCGGATAATAGATTGGTCGAAGTATACTGTTACCCTCCTTTACAAATCCATCGAAATAAAACTCATCTAGTCCAAGATGAAGTGCAAGTGCCCTTAAAACATAAATACCCGTTTTTTCAAGCAGTCGAAATGCCTTTTCCCCCGAAGTATTAAAATTCGGTAGTTCCGGAACAACAATATTCTCAGGATAGATTCCCTGATATTTGGAATCATCTTCCAGATACTGTCCAAAATGCCAGAATTCCTTCAAATCACCAACGTTTCTACCCTTCGCATGTTCCTTACCAAAAGAAGTAAATCCTCGCTGCCCTCCAATTCCGGGAGCCTCGTACCCATTCTTTATTTCAGAATGAAGCGCAAAGAATTTTCGGACTTCTTCATACAAGGATTCAACCAACTCATCATTAAGGAAATGACCTCGTAAAGCTACAAAACCTATCTCCTCGTATGCCTTTCCTATCTCAGCAACAAATTTATTCTTTCTACCTGCTTCACCGGAAGTATAATCTATTAAGTCGACGGAAGGTATTTTTTGAATAGATTTCATAGTTCACAAATGATTATAACCATATACTAATTATTAGATTAACGTAAAATAGCTTATCCTGTTCAAAATCGGAAATAAGTATGGATAATCAATGTAAGATTTTCTATCTTTCAGTTCTAAAACCAAAAGCTCTTGAGTAAATCCCTAAAGAACATTCTGGCGATCGTCATCTCAATTCTTCCGGTCAACATTGTGATGATTTGGTACCGGCTCACGCAGACTGAAAACTTCTCTACCACTGATATGACCGTTTATCCGCTGCTTATTGGTGGTGGAATTATAATCCTGATTCTGGCTCTTAATAAGTTTTTGCTAAAAGATAGCTTTACGAACACTTTTAACTCCGGAGAAGGAAGGTGGTATTACGATATTCTGATTGGCCTCTTACTCGCCGGCATATCATTCGCTCTTTTTTTCGCAGAACGAGCAAGCTTGTATCAGTGGCTACCTAATCGTAATCAAGCCAATGATGAACTGATCAATACTATGAGAGACCTTGCCAACAGCCCGCTCCTGATGCTGGTCTGGTTCGGTCCGGTTTTATGGATAGGCATCGCTCTATTTGAAGAGATCTCAAGAACTTTTTTCCTAAAATGTCTCTGGAACACATCGGAGAATACGAATTGGCACCTGACCGTAATTCTGATTGTTTCGGTGATCATTGGATTCACTCATCTTTATCAGGGTACCGCCGGTATCATCTCCATCTCAATTAAAAGCATCATTTACTGTTATTACTTTTACAGATATCGCAGATTATTACCATTGGTCGTTGCTCATGGACTTTATGATGGATTACAGTTTGCCTTTTTTATTCTTCAATTTCAAAACTAATTCAGCATGTCTGAACTAAGTAAACTCCCAAATATTGGAAATACGCTGGCCGAAAAGTTGATTGCTGTGGGCATTACATCTAAAACCGAACTATTTGCTGCTGGCAGCGAACAGGCCATTCAGAGGATTGCCGCCCTGAAAAACAGCGGAGCCTGCATCAATATGCTCTATGCTCTGGAAGGTGCTATTCAGGGAATCCGTTGGCATGGCCTGGACAAAGATCGAAAACGGGAACTGAGCAACTTTCTTAAGCTACTTAAAATCAGTTAAGCAAGTCTGAATACACTCCATTTTTATGAACTTTTGATTTCTTCCGCTATTGTTTAGATCTTTAGTCTGTAGACGAGGCAACCATTTGCTTTCAATTCTTCGTCTTAATGGTTTCAGCAATAGGTAAACAGGTTGTATTTATAACAATGTCAATTGGTTTTGTTAAGTTTATTTATACTTCGTATAAAAACCTAATTTTTTCTTACTTTTAGCAAAGCTTTATTAACTTGATCGAATATTAATCTATGTTAAGGAAACTAATACAAATACAGGTGATTTTTCTTCTGGTAATGGCACTTTCCAATGTCAGACCTGCAAGTGCTCAATGCACTCTTGACCTGGGAAATGATACTGTTTTATGTATAGGATCTTTCATTGCTGACGCCGGATCCGGCTTTCACTCCTATGAATGGAGCACAGGAAGCACCGATCAATCAATTACAATTTCCAGTACTGGAATTTACATTCTGACGGTAACAGAGGTAGGAACCAATATTGTTGTCAATGGTGATTTTGAGTTGGGGAATATCGGTTTTACAAGTAACTACACCTATAATTCTTCAAGTTTATGGCTTGAAGGTACTTTTTGGGTTGGAAATAATGCCAATGCAGTTCATCCTAATTTTGTGGGCTGGGATCATACTCCTGCACCGGGAGTTAATTTTCTTATTTGCAATGGATCTGCAACCTGGGGTGATGTTGTATGGGAACAAGTGGTGAATGTTACTCCGGGAATAGATTATATTTTTTCAACCTGGATTTGTTCTGTCGTTGCCAGTAATCCAGCCGTTCTTGCCTTCTACATCAATAATATTCAGGTAGGTGCAGTAATTAATGCACCTAATTCGACAAGCCTCTGGGTTCAGTTCTACGAACTTTGGAATTCCGGCCTCAATACTACCGTAACCATCAGTATTATTAACCAGGCGGTGGCTGCAAGTGGTAATGATTTTGGATTGGATGATATCTATTTTGCACCGGTGATACCTTGTGTGGATTCGCTGGTTGTTAATCCACCTACTATGACGGCAACTTCTACCCAGGTTGATATTGCCTGTAAAGGAGAAAGTACCGGGGAAATCGACCTGATTATCAACAATGGATATTCACTCTATTCCTATAGCTGGACCAATGGAGCTGTATCCCAGGACCAATATAATCTTCCGGCAGGAACATATGCTGTTACTGTGACCGATGCAGCCAACTGTACAGCCGAAACTTCGATAACGCTGACAGAACCAAATGAATTCATTCAAACCAATTTTTTAGCAAGTGAAATAAACTGTGCCGGCGATAACAATGGATCGATTGACCTCACTGTGTTTGGCGGAACAGCTCCTTACACATACGCCTGGAGTAACGGATCACAACTTCAGGATCTGAACAATCTTTCAGGTGCGCTCTATACTGTTACAATCACCGATGCCGGAGGTTGTGAAGAGTCTATCTTCATTGATGTATTTGAGCCCGATGAACTGGAGGTCATCCTCATTGGAAACAATCTTTCATGCAACGGTGATACCGATGGTTCTGTGCAGATATTTGTCAGTGGAGGAATTGCTGATTATTTGTATCAATGGAGTAACGGACAATCAACAGCCGGTATTCACAACCTTCCTGCAGGAACCTATTACGTTACTGTTCAAGATCTTAACAATTGCATATCATCTGAGACAATCTCAATCACCGAACCACCTCCCATCAATCTTTATTCTTCTCAGGATGCGACCATTTGTCTTGGACAGGAAACAGATATTGTAACCAATGCTTTTGGTGGAACACCTCCTTACGATTACTTTTGGAATCCCGGTGGGTTTGGGACAGCTGTTGCTGTTGTTGATCCTGAGATTACGACAGAATATTGTGTCTATATCTCAGATGATAACCACTGTGCAAGTAATGAAATTTGTGTTACAATTACGGTGAACCCGGCTTTGGATCTTGAGCTGGAAATGAGCGACGATTCTATTTGTGCCGGCGATACCATCCTCCTTGAATCCTTTGCATCAGGGGGAAATGGCGGACCATACTTATTTGAGCTGGGTACTGGAGAGATCATTAATGATTATCAGTTTCTGACACCGGAATTCAGCGGTAAAATCATTGTAGTCGCCTACGATGGTTGTGGAACTCCAGCTATGAGAGATACACTGGATGTGGTTGTGAGCGAGGCACCTACAGCAAGTTTTCAGGTCGATAAACTGGAAGGTTGTCCACCTCTGGAAGTTCAGTTTTTGAACAATTTCCCGGATTCAACCAGCAAATATTTCTGGGATTTTGACGATTCTCAGTACCATAACAACTCGATTGAAGAACATCCTATACATTTGTTCAGGAACCCGGGAATCTATGATATCACTTTCGATGTAACTAACAAGTTTGGATGTACAGCACAACATGTTATGGATAATCTCATCCATGTTTTCGATGATCCAATTGCAAGTTTTACCGTAGATGAGCAAACAGCAAGTATGGCTAATCCGGTTTTTAACTTTTACAACACCTCAACAGGTGCATCAGATTATTTCTGGCAGTTCGGGCATGGAAATGATGCTGATTCTGTATATGTGGAACATCCTTCGGAGCAGTATTTTCCTGATGTTGGTGAGTTCCTGGTATCGCTGATTGCCGAAAATATTTATGGTTGCCGCGATACAGCCTTTATGCTTGTGGATGTTGAATCTATTCAGACTGTATACTATCCGAATGCAATATACCCTTACGCAATCAATCCTGATAATAAGCTTTTCAGACCTATTGGAATTAGTCTTGATACTGAGAATTACTTCCTGGCAGTTTATTCAAGATGGGGACAGGTAATTTTTGAAACAACCAATTTTGAAGAAGCATGGGATGGAAGAAATAAAAACAATCAACTTGTACCTCCCGGAACTTATGTATGGATTCTTCAATATGAAGATGTGAAAGGAAATCGTATGCAGGACACCGGAAATATCAATGTGCTTTATTAGGGGAAAGAATAAGGGATTTTTGATTGGGGATTTGGAGATTTATGATTATGAGTGGGGAAAATCTTTGTAGATTCTTTTGGTAGATGGCCTGGTTTTGTACGGTTCTTAAGCTTATTCAGAAATTTTTCATCAGGAAGCTCTCCGCATTCGGCCCTTCATTAAAGATTAAATCCAGGATACTTAGGTTTGGTATGAATCCATGCTTCTCTCCAAACACCTGAACATACTCCTTTAATTCGGGTAAATCATCCGGTACAGCCATCTTTGGATGGATATTATAGCGATAGTCAAGATAAGCTTTGGCACTCGGATCAATAAAATCACTGGTCACTTCTACCTTAACTTCAATCTGCATGGCTTCTAAGCAGGTCACCAGTATCTGATGATTAAGCTCCGTCAGATATTCCCATTTATTTTCGAAGATAAACCTGAATTCGTCAATATAGTACTCCAGAAAAGGGGATGAACTGTAGGCAGACTCAATTGATTTTAAATGATTTACCTGCCAGTTTTCGCTATAATCAATTTTAATTTGAGTAATTGGCGTTTTTAAATCAGGCCCTTTAATCACAGGAATTGACAGAGTTTGTTTTCCATTGGCTCCATAAATATGGCAACGGGTTCGATAGGATTGTTTCTGATAGTTTTCAAACATCTCAATCAATACGGTATCTGCCGACAGAATTGTCATAAAATAGGTAAGAGGTGGAAAATAGGCTGTACTTAAGAGAATAGAAGACATAGCTGAGACTAATAAAAGAAAAGATAGCCAATTATTATTGCCGCAATGATGCCGGCAAAATCGGCAATCAATCCACAGGTAATGGCATAGCGGGTTTTTTTGATCCCAACTGATCCAAAATAAACAGCAATGATATAAAATGTTGTATCCGTTGCTCCCTGAACCGTTGAAGCAATTCTGCCAACAAAAGAGTCAGCTCCATGTATGTCCATTGCTTCAACCATCATTCCTCTGGCACCGCTGCCACTAAGAGGTTTCATCAGAGCTGTTGGCAGGGCTTCAATAAAATCTGTGTTAACTCCTGCATAGGCAAATACCGATGCCATTGCATCTATGAGAAAACCCATAGCACCTGAAGCACGAAAAACGCCAATGGCTACCAAAATGGCAATCAGGTATGGGATAATCTTGATAGCTACTTTAAATCCATCCTTAGCACCATCAATAAATGCTTCGTAAACATTCACCTTCTTGCGGAAGGCCAGTACAATGAAGCTGGTAATAATGCTGAACAAGATAACATTGCTGGCAACAGTTGATATGGTTGTGATTGATTCTCTGGGAAGTTGTGAAAAGTACCAGATAATTCCAACAATAACTGCGGTAAGTCCGCCTAAATATGCAAGGATCACTTTATTCAACAAATTTATACGCTGGAAGATGGCTACACTAATTAGACCTGCAACTGTAGAGAAGAAGGTAGCCAGCATTATCGGGATAAAAATATCGGATGGATTGGCAGCTCCCATTTGAGCACGATAAACCATAATCGAAATAGGAATCAAGGTAAGCCCTGAGGTATTCAGCACCAGAAACATGATCTGTGCGTTGGATGCCGTAACTTTATTTGGATTTTCTTCCTGAAGCTGCTTCATGGCTTTCAAACCAATTGGGGTTGCAGCATTGTCCAATCCAAGCATGTTTGCGGCCATATTCATTATAATAGAACCGGTAGCCGGATGATTTTTTGGTAATTCAGGAAATAGTTTTTGAAAAAAAGGACCAATCAAACGGGAAAAAATCCTGATTACACCACCCTTCTCTCCTACATTAATCAATCCCAACCATAGAGTTAATACACCTGTCAGGCCAAGGGAGATCTTAAAGCCGGTCTCTGCATTATCGAAAGTAGCATTCACTATATCGGTGAAAACATCGGTATCCCCAAAGAAAATCAACCTGACCAAAGCGGTCAGAAATGCAATTACAAAGAAGAATATCCAGATATAATTTAATGCCATTGCCAATGCTTTGATACAAAAGTAGCAGAATTATGGGAAGCTGTTAAAACCAAGCTTATGTTTATCTAAATTCCAGCTTCTAAATTTAATCGAATGCAAAATCATTGCACAAAAAAACCGAAACCATCAAAATGGTTCCGGCAATATTTTCTCTTCAGAATTACTTACAGAGGTTCACCACCTGCTGACCTTGACTCCATAAGATCGCGATCGAAATGATACAGGCTCTTACCGTCTAGAAGATTAAGCTTGTCAATTATTCCGCTAACTGTAGCTTCTTCTTCTATCTGTTCAGTCACAAACCACTGAATCCAGTTGTGAGTGGTAAAATCTCTTTCATCCATGCATGCTCCAACAATATTATTTATTGAAGAAGAAATAAACTGCTCATGTTCAAAGACCTTTTCAAACAGATCCCTGATGGATCCAAACTCAAAAGGAGGTTCATCCATTGCACTTATTTTAGCTTTTCCACCTCTTGCATTTACATAGTGTACAAACTTCAGCATGTGCATTTTTTCTTCCTCGGCCTGAGCATAAAGCCAGTTGGCAGTTCCCTCATATCCTGAAGTTTCTGCATAAGATGCCATTGAAAGATAAAGATTTGAGGAGTAACCCTCCTTTGCTATCTGATCATTCAGAATCTTTTCAATTTTTTCTGTAATCATATTCTTAGGTTTAAAAATTTCAGTTTGGGTGTCACAAATCTATAAATTATTGTCAAGTTCATAAGGAATAAGATAGAAAGAATCTCAACAAAAAAGGGTGCAATGCACCCTTTGAAAAATGTATATACTTTGCTTATACCATTGGGTACTTATCAAAAATGCTCTTGGAATTCATTAAAATATCAACATACTGTGAGCGCTTGTAGGCATAAGGATCGTTGACGTTTTTCTTTGATAATTTTCCTCTGAAACCATCCAGATTTTCATATCCTTTTGCATCCATCCATTCGGACAGATCACTTAAAATAGTAGATATATATTCAATCTTATTTTTGTACAAGGTGCTAACCACCTGAACTACATTGGCTCCGGCCATCACCATCTTCACAACATCATGGCCTGTGTAAATACCGGTGTTACTGCATACATCAGCATCAATTTCATCATATAGCAAACCGGCGTAGCGTAAAGGAAGTTTGTTATCGCTTGGACTACTCAGATTATAGGGATAGAAATTCGCTTCTGTTTCAATGTCAATATCCGGCTGGAAAAGATTGTTGAACAATACAAAACCCTTAACTCCTGCATCATCCATTCTCTTAACAACGCTTAGTATGTTTGTGTAGAAAGGGCTCAGTTTTACACTTACCGGGATTCCCACAGATTTAATGATCTCTTTAACAACTTCTAATTGTTCAGCAATAATATCTTTTCCACAAGTTTCAAAGTCCTTTGGGAACGCATAAAAATTAAGTTCCAAACCATCGACTCCGGTGGCTTCAATACGCTTGGCATAGTCAATCCACGATGGTGTATAGATGGCATTCAGACTGGCAAAAACCGGGATGCTTACTGAACTCTTGGCATTCGCTAAATTCATCAGGTACTCTTCCGGACCCGCATGCTCCACATCAGGAAAAAGATTGATCATCTCAGCATTACGCTCAGAATATTCATTCATTTGATTGTGCATTTCCAGATTCTCAAGTTGAATCTGCTCTTCAAATAGTGATTTAAAAACGATAGCAGCAGCTCCGGCTTCTTCCATTCTTTTGAGAGAAGCAATGTCGGTCACCATATTATTAGCACCAACAATAATCGGATTCTTTAATTCGACACCTAAATACTTTGTCTGTAGATTTGCCATAACAAAGAGTTATTTTATGAGATTAATATTAAAAGTTTAACATGATTAGAACTTATTTGTTCTAAAAATGGGACTGGAAAGATACTAAATAATAATCGCTGAATGAAAGCAAGAGCTTCAAATAATGAGGGTACTTCCCCTTATTTTGAACCAGTTTAGAAAAGGATCATTTTTGTCTAATGAAATAAATTGAATCTGGTACAATTCCCAAAGAGAATTACACATTCATCGGCTCCATCATCTTAAGAATTTTCAGTGCTATATCGAGCGCTGCGTAACCGTCCTCAATGGTAACTGCCGGAGGAGTTTTATTTACGATTGCATCATGGAAACATTTAAGTTCCTCTTTGATCGCATTGGTTTTAATGATTTCTGGTTTTTCAATGGTAATCCCGTGTGTCTCCTTTCCCTTTCCTGATAATAAAGTCATATCGTTGGGAAAAGGAAAGCTCAGATGTGGCTTCATCCTGTAAACCTCTGCTTCCTTGTTCAGAAAATCGAGGGAGATGTAGGCATCACGCTGAAAGATTCTTGTCTTTCGCATCTTGTTCAAAGAGATTCTGCTGGCAGTAAGATTGGCCACACAACCATTATTAAACTCAAGGCGGGCATTGGCAATATCAGGTGTATCGCTAATTACAGGAACTCCACTGGCACTTACTTTTCTCACAGTACTGTTCACAATATTCAGCACAATATCAATATCATGAATCATCAAATCCAATACAACAGGTACATCGGTACCACGCGGATTATACTGTCCCAGGCGGTGAGCCTCGATGAAGAGCGGATTGTTAAAATAAGGTTTCACTGCTAAAAAGGCCGGATTGAAACGTTCCACATGTCCAACCTGAACGGTAACATTGGCCTCATGTGTCAGCTTAATCAGCTGAGCAGCTTCTTCGGCGGTGTAAGTAATCGGTTTCTCAATAAAGATGTGCTTCGAGCTTTTCAGTGCATCCACAGCGCATTTATAATGCGAGATAGTAGGTGTTACAATATCAATGGCATCTACATCCTTGAGAAGTTCCTCAGGGGAGTTGTAACTCTTAATATTAAATTCCTTGAGAGCTTCATCTACTTTTACCGGATCCGGATCATAAAAGCCTACCAGATCAAAATGTGAAAGTTCTTTTATCAGGCCAATATGAATCTTCCCAAGAAAACCCGCGCCCAGAACACCTATTCTTACCATATCAGCTACAATCTGTTTGGACAAAATTAAAGAATTGCTTTATGGAGATTTCCCCACACCAGCATAAGTTATCACATGAATAATTAACAAACAAGATCAATATTTCAGGATCAAAATCGCGACTGTTCATAAATGTATTTTTAAACTAAGGTCATTTGAGTAAATTTACCCCTCGAAATTAAACAAATGGAAGACTCCTTTAGAGATCAGGGATTGCGAAGCAAACTGGTGGATGAAATAATTAGCAAAGGAATTAAAGATGAGCGTGTACTGAATGCAATGCTTAAGGTACCCCGTCATTTGTTTATGGATAGTGGATTTATACAGCACGCCTACAAGGATAAAGCATTTCCTATTGCAGCCGGACAAACAATTTCACAGCCTTACACGGTTGCATTTCAGACAGAATTGCTGGATATTACAAATGGTGAAAAAGTCCTTGAGATAGGTACTGGTTCAGGTTATCAAACAGCAATATTATTGGAACTTGGAGCCAAGGTTTTTTCCATTGAAAGACAAAAGGAACTTTACTTTAATGCCAGTGCAACGCTGAATCGGATTGGTTACAAACCGCAACTTTTCTGGGGCGATGGATATACTGGAAAACCTGGTTACGGCCCCTTCAATAAGATTCTGATAACCGCCGGTGCTCCAATAATCCCG
>Ga0233443_1003472_pt1 | contig 10950 bp, 7 predicted proteins | sample SI_123_September_2_FD_182784 | JGI IMG/M metagenome (GOLD analysis project Ga0233443, IMG submission 182784) | Seawater microbial communities from Saanich Inlet, British Columbia, Canada - SI_123_September2016_200_MG | ecosystem: Environmental > Aquatic > Marine > Inlet | place: Canada: British... | reverse complement strand
GATGAAGACCTGGACGATCTGAAGCGTTGGTCTGATGACCTTGCCGGATTTGTCCTGGCATCTCGAATTGATCCGGACAAATATAACAAAGCTGCGGCCAGTCTTGAGGACATGAATGCATATTTCGCGAAGCTGATCGAACACCGACGCGCCAACCCTGGCGATCAGATCATTGATGGCCTGATCAATGCGCATGACGGCGACGAATTACTCAGCCTGCCGGAACTGGTTGCTTCCTGTGTGCTGCTTCTGTTTGCCGGACACGAAACAACCGCGCACTTTTTTTCCAACGGTTTGCGCAGCCTGATTCTGTTTCCGGATGAAATGGAAAGATTGAGACAGAACCGTGACGACGCCCCCTTTATCACAAATGCCAGTGATGAAATGCTCCGCTGGGACGGTCCCGCGATTTCAACCGTCCGGGTACTCACGGAAGATTTCGACTGGCCTTCTCCTGACGGTCCCGTCGCCATGAAAAAAGGTAACCGCGTCTTTGCCTTTAATGGTGCTGCAAACCACGACGCAGCCGTATTCGCAGAACCGCACGTTCTCGATTTAACCCGTGAAAATGCCCGTCGTCAGATATCTTTCGGGCATGGCGTTCATATGTGTCTGGGGGCCAACCTGGCGCGCCTGGAGGGGTTGGTCGGATTTCCAAAGATTGTCAGCCGCATGCAAAATATATCGTTTGCAGACCCGGCACCGGAATGGATTGATACCTTGCTTACGCGCGGTGTCAAACACCTGCACCTGAAAGCTGACGTCACCTGACCGTCAAAACACTTAGCTCAGGCGTCAATCTCCATATTCGATTTTGGCACGGTAATACAGGCATGGCAGGAACCATCTTCCGGTGGTGATCCTGGCTCGTTAACATAGTCAACTTCGCCCTGCTTGATGGCTGTTATGCATGAGCCACAGTTACCAGCGCGACAACCGGAATTGATGGCGTTGATACCGTTGTCCTCGGCCAGCTCCAGCAGTGAACCGGCTTCGGGTGTCCAGACGACTTTCTTGTTTGACCGGGCAAAATTGACTTCAAACGACGCAGTTGCCGCAGCCGCATCAGCAGGCCCATCGTCCTTGGTCTTCTTGACCGAAGCAGGACCAAAAGCTTCGAAGTGGATGTTCTTTTCGGGAACACCCCACTCGCCCAGATCGCCAACAACAGAATTCATCATCGGGGGTGGTCCGCAGAGATAGTATTCGTAGTTGTTCGACTCAAGCAGTTCCTTGAACAGTGGTACACCCACGCGGCCCGCATGGTGATAATCCTCACCTTCAACGTCATCATCTGCGGGATTGGAATAACAAACATGCAGATGCACATTTTGGTTTTCCAGTGCGATTTGCTTCAGGTGTTCCTTGAAAGCATGATCCTTGCCATTGACGATGCCATAGAAGAAATGGGTTTCCCGCTGCGATCCAGCCTCGACAATGGCGTTTAACATACTGAGTACAGGCGTCAGGCCAACGCCACCACCGATCAGTACAACCGGGCTGTGAGACGACATGTCCAGATAAAAGTGTCCTGAGGGGGCTTTAACGTCGAGGATATCCCCTTCCGCCAGACCATCGTGGAAAAAGTTTGAAGACAGACCCGGCGGTAATTCCGGCTTGTCACGCGGCGGAGGCACCCTCTTGATCGAAACCCGGTAATAATCCGGATGATTTGGGCTGTCCGATAACGAATAACAGCGAATGACATTTTTGGGCTGGCCCGGTACCGGTAAATCAAAGGTCAGGAACTGACCCGGTTCAAACGGCGGCAGGTTCTTGCGATCATGAGGTGTCAGATAAAACGAACACACGCCATCCGCTTCGATCTCTTTGCGCTGTACTTCGAATTTGCGAAATCCGTTCCAGGATAGATCAGATTTTTCACGTTCCAGCTTGCGCCTGTCTGCAATCAGATCGATTTGGGCGCGTAACAATTCCTGCTGGTGATCATGGCTGCGTCTCGCCAACAAGGTTCGCCGGTTATACATCAGCGCCCAGCTGCCCGTATAGATCGTGACAACGCCAAGGAACAAAACCGCAAAAAGGTCGATCAACACATCCATAAAGTTCGCTCCCTGTTATTAAGCCGCTGCAATATCCGGCATTAGAATTTTCGTCTGACTTCAAACCGGATGCCGGTTAGATCATCCGCTGAATCACGGAACCCGGCGATGACGTCACCCCGGACAATCCAGGTCTTGCTGATCGGCTGCTGATAACGCAGGCCGATGGCAAACTGGTCCCCGGCTGCGGCACGTCCTGTTTCACTGTCGTTGCCACGAATTTTCAAACCGGCTATTTCGGCGACGACCTGGCGGTCCAGACCAAACAGATAGTTAATACCGATTGCGCCGCCATAGGTATCATGTGCCGTGTCGTCGAGTTTTGGGAAACCGGTCAAACCATCGGTCTCAAAATTGATGCCGGTGTTCTTCAGAATGCCACCATTATCCCGAGCTGCAGACTGCGGTCGATCAAACCCGGCAAACAGATTGAAGTACGGAATATAAGTCGAAGGCTTTGACGTAATCAGAGAGTTTTCAAGCAAGATCACGACACCATCGGCAGTTTGCTGGGCGTTGTTGTCGCGGTCCTGACCAAAGCTCCAGATGACCCGGGCACTGTTGGAAAGAAGTGCGCCAAAGCGGCGCGTGTGGGCCAGGGTCAGATTGTGGAAATCAAATTCATCAAGACCGTCACGGCCGTCAAGACGGGCGTAACCGGCCTCCCAATAACCGAGGTTGGCTTCTACAAAAGCCGCTGCTCCGTAGATGTTCACATTGTGATCGGCCTGGTCACCGATACCGTCAGTGATGGCGGGTGACGTCACCTTGTCAAACCCGGCGAAGAAAGTGAAATCCATGTTGGAGATATCAAGCGCAGCGCTATTGCGCGCCGGAATAGTGAACGCACCACCCGTGAATGCATCCTCCATCCATACGCCGTTCTGGAACAACAACGGCATCAAACCCACAGCAAAAGGCAAATCAAATCCGGAATAACTATCGCTCAGGCCGGTTGCGATGGAACCCACGTCACCTTCAAAAAACAAGGTTTCAAGATTGCCATCACCGACAAATTCGCTGCCAGCTTCGTCATCCGCAGAAAAATCAACGCGGGTAAAATTCCCGCCCTGGTCCAGCGGACGCATGAAGGCATGTAAACGCTCGGTTGACGTCAGCTTCCAGTCGATATCCAGGTTCAGGCGGGTGGCGACCCGACCAACTTCTGCCGCGCCATTGTCGTTGTAGGCAACCGCTGTTCGCCAGTCGCCATAGATTGAGAAGCCCTGAAACAACAGGTTTTTCTTGCCAACAAGATCGATACCTTTGTCGAACGGTCCTGCCGTATATTGTTTGCGACCCAGCTCCAGTAAAGGACGAGGTGTCTCCACCGCCGACTTGCCACCGTAGATATCCCGCTGGGCTTCCGCCGAATAAGGTGTTTCCTTGTAGTCCGGATCAGGCTTGAAAACCGTTGAGGAGTGTTCAACAATTTTGCTGCCCTTATCCATTTTTATTTCAGCGGCGTTGGCCGCAAGAACAAATGTCAGGCCAGCGAACAAGCTGACTGCAGAAAAGGCTGCGCGACGAGTTGAGGATTTCATGTCATGTATCAACATCTATTTTACCTCGAACTCGACGGTGTAGGGATGGATATCCAGCATCCATTCGTTCATGGAACGGATCATGTCCTGGGTTGCTCCGATAAACTTCATGAAATAGATCGGTTCTGCCCGACTGCGCATGCGAACAGCAAGACGATACTTGCCTGGTTTGGTTATCAAATTTCCCGGAACCTTGTACTCGGCCATACGTGACCCCAGTGGTGGAATACTGCGACCTTCCATGCGTACAAAAGGTGGATGATTGATCACAGTCGTTGGCTGCGATGCCGGACGCAGGAACGGCAGTTGGTCCACATCGAAGTTCACCGGCAAATACATTTCCCGATCAGTTCCCTTGACGTTCGTGGTCAGGAACTTGGTTTGCAGATTAAACAGCTGGTCATCATGGGGTAGTTTTCCGTCCAGTACATCCTGTGAATGCAAGTCCGCCATGTCACCAACCGAATCAACGTAGCCAGATTCCCAGATGTTCTTGCCGTCGGGATCAATCAGCGCAACGTTCAACCAGATTTCAGGCTGCGCACCCAAAGACCCGGAGGGAAGATTATGACCAGGGTTGATATTTGTTATCTTGTATGAAAACGCAAGACTTTGTCCGACCCCTTTGCCACCATTGAAGAACGGACCATCAATTTTCGATCCATTTTCCATGACCTGAAGGCGGAGGTCTTTTTTCTCATCAATCTTGTCGAGATTGTCTTCGATGATTTCACGGGCCTCTTCCCGATCACCGACATCTTCCCAGGCTTCAGGGAACTTGGCCTCGATTTCACCCTCGTCAACTTTTTCTTCAAACTCTTCCGTGCCCCAGCCTGCGCGATAGTCAAACTGTAACCATTCCTCAATGGTCCAGTTTTCAGCGGCACCGTTGTGCGGGAATATACCAGGGTGGGCAATTGGATAGCCTGGCCCCACCATGCCGTGGTTGTGGCGCTTGCGCTCAGGGTTAAATTCCTTGCCGCCAACAACAGCTGCCGGACCCGTGGCAAAACCAACGGCCTTGCCGGGCTCGCTGCTCATGTGGCAGTCCTGACAGGTCGTGCCTGCTTCTCGCGCCGGAGAAGCCCGGTATTGATCCCAGACCACTTCCAGCTTGATACCAAGATTAACCGCAACCTGGTGACAGGCGCCGCAGAATTCTGATTTGTCCAGTTGACTGAATTTGATCGCAGACAAATGAATTTCATTGCCACGTTCACCCTTGGCTGTCGCGACCTTGTAAAAGTCCTTGTCCTTGATGACTTCCGCAACGCCTTTGCCACCTGTTGGGCCAAAGACCGGCTGGAACATATCGCCCGGCACAATTCGGCGTTCGCCATTGACCTTCAAATAGGCTTCGTCGACCCGATGACAGGTGATGCAAGTGATGCCCTCACGAGACACCTGGCTTCGCTCCCATAACGGCGCTTCGCGCTTTTCACCCATCTGGGTGCCAGCCTGGGCATGGCAGCGTACACAGAAGTTACCGATTGTCGGTGCCAGATTGTTGATCGCTTGCTCGAATTTATGAAAGACCGGAGAGATTGCCGCATAAGCGTGACTGGAAGAACGCCATTCCTCATAGATATCCCTGTGGCATTTGGCGCATTCGGTCGCCGAAGGATAGGAGCTTTCGGAAAAGACATCCGCATGAGGATCGTCCGACTTCTTGTCGGCTGCCAGCGCTGGCCACACCAGCAACATCACCAGCATCAATCCGGTAATAAACAATATGGGACGCCAGGTTGACGACGCAGCTACAGTCCTAGTTTTCATTCCGTGTGACCCGGTCCGTAAATCCGGGCTCCTTATGATAGTCATGGCAGAGCTGACAGTCCTGTCGAACCCGGCCTTCAGTATGGCATTGTACGCAAGCTTGCTTGTTTAGCGAAGCAAAGTTACTTGAAAACGTCTTCGGGTTGAAATCTTTAAATCCGGAAGCAAAATCGGCTTTTTGATCCAGTTTATGACAGGTCGCACAGCCTTGTGTCGGATCGGCCAGTTTGACCCCCTGGGGATTAACCAGACTGAGGTGCTGACCGTGCGAATAGGTTTGGTAACTTTGACCGGTATCCTTGTGGTAATTCCACTCTATCCTCAACGGGCCGTCTTCCGTATCTTGCGTCACTGCATGGCACTTCACACAGGCGCCGGCACCATCACGTGCCGACAACAGTTCTTCGCGCATATCAGATATTCGTTCTGTGACATCGTCGTCATCGCTTTTGGCCGAAATAGCCATCTCCAGCCAGGCTTTGACAACCGGATCCGCATGTCCTGAAGGGCGATAGATCAGATCGACGATATCGCCATACCACCCACCGTATTGCGGTTCGGCAGGGAGCTCATATTCCTGGTTCCTCGCCCAGGCGCAGGCCATACGCTTGACGGCTTCCGGGTTCAGTCCTGCAAACATGGTTCCCGGATTTGCTGTTTCAGCAGATTGTTCAAGTAAACCACCGAGTGGAACTGTCCCCTCCTCGGCCATGGCCATCAACAGGTTCTGGAAGGCCTCCGAATAAGCTTCCGGGTCATCAGACTCCACATTCATCAGGAAGGCGCCAACAGAGTTCAGTTCTTCACCAGAGACACTTTCAAACTCTTCGTCTTCCTCTTCTTCATCGGCAACAGGGCCGCAGGCTTCAAGGACAGCTTCCTTGTCGATGGACGACTCTTCAAACTCGGGCAACCGTAAAACAACCAGATTTCGTTTCGAAATCTGATCATCGTGACAACCTGCACAGCTTGCTTCAAATCCCAGTGGTTCTACCGACCGTTGGGCTGAACTTGCCTGGTGGCAAGTCGTGCAGCTGGCCGGTGCCTTGTCTTTTACTTCCGGCTTCAGGAAATTTTTGTTCAGGTGTGATGCGTGATTGAAACGAATAGATGTCCGGCGAAAATGGGGGAACTGTTTTGAGAATTTCGGATGGCCCCGATCAAAAGTCGAAAAGGATTTTTTGTGGCAAGCCGCACATTGTTTGTTATCCAGCGTCGAAATATCAGCATCAACACCTTTGTGTTCCGTATGACACATTGTGCATTCGGTTTTTTTGCCCGTTTTGCCGTTGGACGCAGTTGCCGCAAAGACAGCATTGTGCGGTCTGTCGGCAGGGCCACCAAATTTGTGACAATCCACGCATTGGCCTGACAAATCATTTTTACCAAAGACCGCCCGCAGCCACCCCGTCGGCGCTGCGTCATGTGCTTCATGACAGGTCTTGCAACCCTTGGCGCCTGTAAACCCGGCGTGAGACCCCGTCAGGTCACCGGCATCCAGAGCCGCCAGTCTCGCCGACCCTGCAAATATATCGCCGCTCGTCGTCAATTGTGTGAACACAGCTATCAAGGCAATGGCCAGGCCGACAAAAATTACTGTGGCTCGCCAGCGAAGTTGGCGCATGGAGCGGCGCGGTACACAGGGAGGCGTTGAACAACCACAAACACCATCCGGGCCTGGCCCGTCTGCGCAAGGACCACCATCCTGTGGTGCCCGGCGACATTCCCAACGCCCGTTCCGGTTAAAAGGCTGACATTCTGCTGTTCCCCCACAGGTGCCATCACCGTTGGGTCCTCTGCCACAAGGCTTGCCCCATTCGGTCGCCCGTCCACAGACAAACCGGTTATTCGGGCGCTCGTAGCTGCTGCGGTCAAACCTGTAATCGAACGAATTGCTCATAGCGCGTACACATTCACAACGAGGAGATGCCAGACCGACAAAGTCATCAAGGCTGCCGTCAGGGGCAAATGAATCAAAAGCCAGCGCTTCATGATGCTTTGCAGCGCATAATGCAGATCGATGCCGTTTTTGAGCATGGCAAGCTCCGTCATCTTGTCGAGGAACTCAGCTTCAGCATCATTCAGGTATCGACGCACATTGGCATCTTGTTGCCGCACCCACTGGCGACCCATTTGACTGCCAACCATGTGGCTGAGAAAAAATCGAGGCTTGCGAAAGAACCAGGACATGGTGTCGAGATAATGCCGCCCCAATGTATCGACCCGGGTATCTTCAGTACATTGCAGAACCAGGGCTTCAACTTCGTCCCTGATTTCGAAAATATGGTCGGGGATACGTTCGTAAATAACTTCGACCCCGGATTGCGTCAGACGTGGCGGATATATCTTCTGGGCAACGTAGCCAAATATACCGCTTGCAACCGTCGCATAAAACAGCACGACCAGGACCTGCTCATAAATGCCTGTCGGCCATATGGTTCCTGTATGCAGCCAGAAAAGCGCCAGCGCCAGGACACCACCAACAGTATGCAGCGCCAACCATATCGACGCCGGGCCCAGAGGGATCATCGACAGCTTTTTTCGCAAATTGAACAACGTGAGGAATACCATGACACCAAACAGCCAGTAGCCTGTCAGTTCAGCGGCACTTCCCAGTCCGATATTGATGTTCTCGCTTTCCAGCAACAGCAAATCAAAAATCACACCCGAGGCCAGGACGATCATCAATATCCGAACGCGACTGGCAGCCATCAGAGGTCTCCCTCAGTGATGGAGTCGAAATGAAAATCCACGCGGTTCAATGCGTCATGAGGACAGGCGCGCACACAGGCAGGTCCACCTGGATTTGTGTAACATAAATCACATTTGGTCGCCTTCAGGATCGGCTGACTGGTGGCCGGGTCCACGACGACATGACTGTCGGCGCTGCGGATTTCGACCATGCGAATATTGTCGTAAGGGCACGAGGTAGCGCAGGTCGAACAGCCAATGCAGGTATCATCGTTGATCACGACACTGCCGCCTACCTGGCTGCGGTGAATGGCGCCGGTCGGGCACCCGATCATACAGACCGGATCCGTGCAGTGCATGCAGGCGTTGGTGACCATCCAGTGATCAAAGGTCTTGCCGTGTCGCAGAAAGCGTGGATTTCCCCCATGCGTTGACGCACAGGCCCGGACACAATCGTCACATCGCACACACCGGTCGAGGTCGATCAACATGGCCTGGGTCGCGTTGATAAACCTTTCTTCAACGGCAAATTCCAGCAGGGCATCATCAGCCAGGGTGCGTTCTGTTTTCTCTGCAGGTTTGATCAAGCCTTCTTCAAGATGCGGAAAGACATGTTCTTCCAGCACCTGGGCCGGCACCCGCAAGGCATCGACATATCCCAATGCCGTCAGGGACGATGACATGTTGACTGTTTCGCCAGCCTTCCAGCCTTCATATAGTTCCTCGAGGCCGAAATTGTCCCCTGCGCCCAGATAGGTCAGCGTTCGCTGACCGGTACCATATTCGCGCGCTACCCTGGCAAATCCAGCCCGGATCATCAGCAAACCGTCAACATATTCACCCTGGCGGGCAATCGGTGGCTCGTTGCCGGCAGATGACTGACCGCTGGAGCGCATTTTCTGGTAACTGACGTGCCAGTCAAAAGCACCATAGGTTTCGAACAACGTTGCCTGAGCGACCTTGTCCAGTGCCTCTTCGTCCAGGTTGGCAAACAATTCCGTTTCACGCAGGTGAACAAGCAGCGCATTTTGACGATAACGGTTATCGATCATTCTGCGGAAACCGTCATCGAAGCGACGGATTTCTCGCAATCCCTGCCAGCGAATTTCCAGCAGCGTTGCACCGTCTTCAGCAAAAATAGTTGCCGTTCGCGGAATCCGACCAAGGGCTGCCAGTTCACCAAACAGCGCACCTTCGGACATTTCTGCAGTCTTGTATTTATTCAGTACGACCGGAATATCCTGCACAAAAACACTGGACCCTGAATCCAGTCGCCTGGAACGACCACCCCGCTTCGAAGCACGCACAGCCTGATCGCCATATCTCGACGTATCCCGAACTTCCGGTGTACGCTTGTTGGTCCAGACCTGGGCAATGGTTTCAAACAGGCTTTTTTTACTGGCTGTCTCACGGCCCAGCAACGCCGCAGGATAGTCTCCGGTGAAGACCCTGAGCTTGCCTTTCAGGATAACAAAAGCGGAATTCCCGTAGTCCCCTTCCCGAACGACAATATCGCCGGGATTAAAACGAACAATACGGGTATCGTTCTTGAGGATACCTTCAAGTGGCAAACTGTCAGGGAATGAACCCGCATCGATTGCAGAGATTTCCGGCCGTGTGAGCAAGTCCTGGACATCACTGTCCTGCATTTCCGGATCATACGGTGAATCCCACCGCTGAGGCCTGCTCAGATGGGCTACAGTTGCCACTCCACCAACACTCCCTATGTTGGAAAACCCTGATCAAAACAGATCAGGGTAAACGGGTACTCTAGTTATTTGTAGTCAGCTTTCGCCGGGATCATGGCGCCAACTTCGGCGGACATGTCCTTACCCTCGATCGCAGCAACCAATTTGAGCGCATTATCCCGTGTGGGTGCAGCCAGCAAGGCAGCAACTTCGGGTATTGTCTTCACTGCTTCCAACGCGGCCCTGGCTTTCTCCATGCGACTTTTCTGTGCCGCCTGGTATTTTGGATTATCCGATTTTGTCATGGCGTCGACGGCTGACACCAGCTTCGCGGCCTGCCCTTCGACAAACAGTTCGGACAATTGTGCCGCTGTCATTTCGGCATTTTTGGTTGCATCCGGCGCATAATAACGGTGCCGAACCGTACCTTGAGAATACCGTACCAGTTCAAAATCCGCATTCAGCGGGTGGTCTGCCTCCAGCATGGCCGCCAAAACCTTGCCATCCAGTGCATCGTTATTCAAACCATGGCAAGACATGCAATTTTCGACAATCCCATAGTGGTTGGATGACCAGATCATGCCGGCAGCAGCGGCTTTGGCAATTCTTTCAGCTTTATGCGCAGGCGTCTCGTCTGCCATTTTGGCATTGGGTCCACCATAGTCATTGTGAAGCTTCAACCAGTCCGATGAGGCACCATGGCAGCTTTCGCAGGATGGTCCGGACACAGGTCGCGCTTTCTTACCAGCCTTTTTTGAAACCTTTGTGTAATGACAAAGAGCGCAGGCGGCCTCTTTTTTCATGCTCTTGCCACCGATCGACTTGACGATCTTCTTGGCTTTTTTGTCCTTGTGGACAGTACGGTACGACTTGAAATGCTTGGTGCCCGACCAGACAGCATGTTCAGCCTTGTGGCATTCCAGACAAACCTTGTCGCCCTGCGCAAATGGCGCAGCCTGAGTAACAGGCGAGGCGATCAGAAAGGCAAATGCAGTGAGGAATGCGGCGAACAGATAACTGGTAGCGGTTTTCATGGTTCCCCCGGGGATGTCTTCTTAGTTTTTAATTATATAAATCTTAGTCTTACGCGGCGTGGTGTCAAGTTTATGCTTGCAAATCAAACACGACAGGAACGATTTCTTCAGTCGTAACCGTAAAGCCATTTTGTAATCCCGGGCGAGATATTTT
>Ga0233443_1003468_pt1 | contig 10962 bp, 11 predicted proteins | sample SI_123_September_2_FD_182784 | JGI IMG/M metagenome (GOLD analysis project Ga0233443, IMG submission 182784) | Seawater microbial communities from Saanich Inlet, British Columbia, Canada - SI_123_September2016_200_MG | ecosystem: Environmental > Aquatic > Marine > Inlet | place: Canada: British... | reverse complement strand
CCTAGATTCATATAATAAGTGCAATGTTCTGAGCAGGGCGTAGCCCGTGCTAAAAAGTCATCCAGAAAAGTGAGCAACAAGCTCATGAGCGAAGCGAGAGAGGTTGTTGCTCACTTTTCTGGATCATCTCTTCGAATGAGAGAAAATAGGAGCCAGCTGCTAATATGCAGCGTCTCCGTGAACTACGACATTCGAAGAGGACAACATGGCATACAAGCAGCTGACTGATGAACAAAGATACCAGATAGAGGCACTGAAGAGAGAAGGATTTACACAAGAAGATATTGCGAAATCAATAGGAAAATCACCGAGCACGATTAGTCGTGAACTAAGGCGCAATGGTGATGAAAACGGCTACAGAGGAGCGCTTGCGGTCAAAAGAACAGACAAGAGAAAGCGAGAGGCGAAGAAGAGTGAAAAGCTAGATTTGGCAATGTGTAGCATGATCAAAAATCTGCTTGAAGATTACCTCAGCCCAGAACAGATCTCTGGGAGGCTCATGTTAGAAAAGGAGATAGCGATTAGTCATGAGACAATCTATCGCTATGTTTGGGATGATAAAAGTCGTGGTGGGATTTTATATAAGTCACTGAGAACACAGGGCAAGAGGTACAGAGCTAGAGGCAATAATAAAGATAGCAGAGGTCGCATCAAGAACGCTGTGAGCATTGATGAGAGACCCAAAGTTGTTGATGAAAAGAGTCGTATCGGGGACTGGGAGATTGACACCGTCATCGGTAAAAATCACAAACAGGCATTCGTTACTATCGTAGAGAGGAAGAGCAAATTCACGGTGATGAAGAAGGTAGAGAACAGGACAGCTGAGTTGGTGGCAGCAGCCACGATTGACCTGCTACGCCCTTACAAGGATTACGTGCTCACCATCACGGCAGATAACGGAAAAGAGTTTGCGCACCATGAGAAGGTGGCTAAAGCGTTAGAATGCGACTACTACTTTGCTCATCCCTATTCATCGTGGGAGCGAGGCTTGAACGAGAATACCAATGGCCTTATCAGGCAGTACTTCCCCAAAGGGAGTCGTTTTGAAGAGGTCACAGAGAGGATGGTAAAGAGGGCCAAGGGACAGCTCAATAGGCGCCCTAGAAAGACCCTAGGATATGCGACACCAACCGAGGTGTTTTTTGGGAAATCATTCGGAGAAAAAATTGCACTTCAGGGTTGAATCCGCCATGAGATTGTTGCCCTAAAGCAGCGATCTAATGATGCTCCATTTATTGCTGGTTTGAGAAAGTTGGAGCAGCAACTAAATGCGTTAAAGTCCAACAAAGAGGTGGAAGTACTGCAACAGCGTACCGATGATGATCCCTTTATCTCCGGTCTACGCGATCTACAAGAAGGATTGGCCCGTCTGCAATCAGTGAAAATTGATGAGAGTGGGCTTCATGCAGTCACTTTCGATCGCAAGGCCTATCCACCGGAGCACCGAATCAAACCCAAGCGTAAGCTGATTGTGGTGCTGGGGCTTGTATTGGGCCTCATGCTGGGTGTTTTCCTCGCTTTCTTCCGCAACTTCCTGGAGAACCAGCGCAGAGAGTCTGGGGAAGGTGTCAAAGAGTAGCCTCAGCTAGCCTACAGAGGCCTTGCGACTGCTCTGCAGTAAGCGCCCTTAAACCGACCTACTTGTCTGATTTGAGTTGATCCTGCTTTTTTTCAACCCGCTCCAGTGGGACATTCCACGGTAGCAGTGCCTCTATCTTCTCTAGGGTATCGGCTGCACCGATATGGTTGAGGATGTATTCGATGTAGGTATAGGGTATATCCAGTGACCAAAAACACCCCAAATTGAGCACATGCATGACCGAGGTCGTGCTCATAAAACTCACTCAATGAGAGTCTTGAATGGTCACCGTGACCATTTCATGATCAATTGACAGGGTTGTAGTCAGAGAGATTTTTCTCGGAAAAATGAGTTAAGTGGTTTGTGTAATGAGAAATGCACAATACAATCAACAAGATAAAAAACATTTGACAGGGAGATAATAGCGTGTAAAATACGTCCTCACTGAATAACGCGGGAATAGCTCAGCTGGTAGAGCACGACCTTGCCAAGGTCGGGGTCGCGAGTTCGAATCTCGTTTCCCGCTCCAATTTTATGGTAAAGAAAGAGCCTGTTGATCAGGCTCTTTTTTTACCAGCCTGATACAGGCTAAATAGTCATCTCGGCTGGATGGCAGAGTGGTCATGCACCGGCCTGCAAAGCCGTGTACACCGGTTCGACTCCGGTTCCAGCCTCCAAAAATCAATAACTTACATACAATGAACAGGCCTTTTTAGTACCTGTTTGTACCCCTTGCCACCCAAAAAGTTGGTTCTGCCAACCGCATTTAAGCTAACTAGCCGATGACATTTGCCCAGACTTTATGGGTACCGGCTCTCAATAATGTTGGCGTGAAGGGCAAATTGCTGGTCTCTGCCAACCGTATATTAGAGGTTTGCGATATGGCAAGTAAGAGAAAACGGGGTGGTAAGTTTCAATATGTGTTCAAAAATGCGGGGTTGTTACCTCGGCCTGCCTATAAGAGCTTCGATGATGAGGTAGAAGGCGACCTCTATGCAGCAAGGATGGATGCACTGCTCAGTCAAGGGATCGTCTCTGATGAGCTGGTTTCAGGTAAGCCGGAACCGGTAACCGTTAAGGATCTGTTGAGGCGCTATCAGCAAGAGGCGCAGGTGGGGGATAGTGACTACCCGCTGCTCCGCTCCTTGATTGAGCAGGTTGGTAGTACGCAGCTGCAAGGGCTAACCAGTAATTGGGCGGACTCCTGGATTCATGAGATGAAAGTAACCCGGAAGATTGCCCCCAGTACAATTCGCCACTATAAAGGTGCGTTGTCTCGCGCGATTCGTTGGGGAGTGCGCAAGTTTCCAGGTTATCTCCCACTTAATCCGCTGGATGCATTACCGAGAGGGTATGCGAATTATTCTCGGCATGATGTGGCGGATAGCGGTGTGCAGCGGTTTGATATAGAGCGAGATCGCCGTCTGGAGGTGGGAGAGGAGCAGAGGATTCGCCTGATTCTGTCTGGTGGAGTGCCTCAGGGGAGAGAGGTGTCGGTTAACCTGAAGTGGCCTGCGGCACTGAACTGCATCTTCGATCTTGCGCTGGAGAGTGCAATGCGGCTGCGTGAGATGCATACGCTCACTAGGCAGCAGGTCGATCTGCCCCGCCGCACAATCTTTCTGGATAAAACAAAGAATGGCTCTAAACGGCAGGTTCCGCTGACCAGTGTTGCGGTCGATTCGCTAAAGAGCTACTACGAGCATGTAGCGTCCGCATCGGGGGGAATGGCGGGGTTTCAGTTTGAAAATGACATTCTTCTCCCGTGGTGGAATGGGAGTAGAGAGAAGATTGCCATCAACCGGGTAAGCTCCAGGCTCTCCCGTGTTTTTATTCGTACGTTCAAGATGGCGGGTTGTGAAGGGCTGCGATTTCATGATCTTCGGCATGAGGCGACTTCGCGCTTTTTTGAGCGAACGCAGCTCTCTGATCTGGAGATCTCAAAGATCACTGGGCATAAAGATATCCGCATGCTGCAGCGTTATGCGAATTTAAGGGCCAGTGATCTCGCTCAAAAAATGTGGTGACCTCTCATCCAAGCAGCTTTTTCCTCAGGCCGAGCTGCGACTAAAGCCAGGTCTGCTGAAGCCGCTTCTAAGTGACGAACAGATTCGTACCAAACCTAGAAGCCTTCAGCAGAGGGGGGTAGAGGTACGGCTGCTCAAAAATCAGATGATTGCTGAGGTCATCTTGTTAAAGCCCACATGAGATCGTCACAACCAATCTCAAACTCTTCCATTACCTCACTCCAGTTGCCGGCTATCGTGTCTAGTACACGCTCCACAATCTCTCTTGCATCTTGCTCATCCATCATGAAATAAGATGCTGACTGAATCGCATCATCAAGTGAAGATCTCATTCCTGACCTGCTAGTGGCCATTGCCTGACCTCTTCGATTTCCCTCTCCAATAACCACATCAAAAGCTGGAGAGAGAGCGTATCCGCCACGGCCATAGATCATGGCGTGATTACGCGGGTGATCATCTCTGTTTCCGATAGATATATTGAACACCATCCGCTGAAATAGATCTCTCAACTCTCTCTTTGGATCAGCCGCCACAACCCTAATTTGTCCTGCAAAATCAATGTAGCTATCAGATAGGCCTGATAACAAGGTTGCTGCAGAGATCACATGTTGACGTTGTGGGGTACGATCAAATCGCTCAACCAGTAAAATGTCTCCATTCGCTTTTGAGTTAGATGTTTTGATGATTTCAAAATTTGGAACCTTTACGCCTGAGCGTTCTAATAGACGAAGCGATGCAGCTTCAACTTGGGCCTGATTTTGGTCATCAAAGCGGGACGGAAATTTCGCCAGCCACTCGCCACGATCATCATAAAAAAAAGATTTTGGTCGTGCCCCTCCGGGACTGCTACCAAGATTCAGCATTTTGCTCAATGAGCGATCAAATGAGGCGTTGCTTTCGACGCTGTTGGCGGCCTCATAAAGATCCTGTAATGGAAATGTACTCCGTGTTCCTGTTATAAATAGGTCTTTTGAGGCGGAGTATTCAAAAAGTCCAAATCGATCTCCAGTACTTGTTATCTGCAGTAGCTCAAAGGGGTCCTCAACATTGATCTCAGGGTGGTTTTGTCGAACAACCTTAGCCCCCCATTGATCGGGAAGGCTGTCCCGAAAAACTGCAAGAGGCCCTTTGCCGATCCTACTAGAGGTATAGCGCCCCTCATTAACGGGTAGCTGTATAGGGTCTAGAGAAAAAGATCTTCCACTTGCAATCCATTTTGGAGAGTAGCGAAAGCTGATAGCTCTATCGAAGCGCTCCAATTTTCCAGCGATATCGACACTATTGCCATTATCAATATAGATAAATAACTCAGAAATCATCAGCGCTACCTTTTCCTCTTGCGCTCTCAGATTCGATACTTATTCCTAAATTATCGTGATAAATGTCAAAGGAGGTGCCAGTCTGATCTAATAGGCCAAGAAGCCAAAGAGCACTGGCAAACACACCTATACCAACACCCGAATTACCCTCTTCCAATCGTTTAATTGTAGATATAGAGACCCCAAGACGATTGGCGAAATTCTTCTGCGACCAACGCCTCCGTTTTCTTGCTGCGGCTAAGGACCTCCCCCATTCGGGTAGGGCCGATTCAACTTGAGCCGATAGGTAATTAGCCATATATGAGCTATATTACTCTGTTTCAGTTCATATATGAATTATTTAAAGGGTCGTTTATGAATGTCCTGTTAAGGGCTCTGCTACTCCAACCCCATGTGATCATCGGCCACCTCTGGTGACATAACGATCTTCCTCCTCTTTTTAAGTTTGATCACACTGGGCTCGAAGTTCGCAATGATCTCATCTGCTGATGATTTTCAGTTTAGAGTTTGGCGCTGTCGGTCTGCGCCTCCTCATCAAGAAGATAGAGTAGAGAGTAGTTCATCAGATAGGTGCCCCCCCAGCGTTAATAGATATTAGCCGCAACCTACAGGCTGTGCATCGGTGGTTAGGTGGGGTTGTTGTTATCGACTGTAATGGGGTTACCACATCTGATCTACCAAATCTTTGGCGCGAAGATGAGTGTATCGCTTTAATGACTCAAGATTTCGGTGCCCTGTGATCGAGCTGATCTCGATGTCGCGGAGCGTGGTTCTTTCATACAGTCTTGAGGTTGCTTCATGTCGAAGATCATGAAAGCGGAGGTTTTTTACCCCGGCCGCCTTGAAAATTCTGGTGTATTTTGTAGATAAACTGTTTGAAACTCGATCTAGAGTCGCGCGCGCAATAACCATTTCACTATTTTTTCCCATTACCACATTTTTTTTATAATCCAAATAAGGAAAGATGAAGTCGGTCTCTGTGGGGGAGGCGTGCTTTTTTTTGGCTACCTTGAAATAGTTGTCGAGTGCTTCTACGGCCAGAGTTGATAGCGGCACGGTCCGTTTTTTCCCGGTTTTTGTTCGATACAGTTGAATTGTGCGATTATTGAGTTGAACTCCTCTCAGTTGAATACAGAAGATCTCCCTCATTCGCATTGCAGTCTCTGTTGCAAGAATAAACATGCACAGTAGTGCTTCGCGATTCTCCTTGCCGGTGGGTGTTGCCTCATCATTGAGATAGCTCTGAATAGCGGTCTCCTCCTCTAAGCTGAGTCGGCGATCGCGTGGGCTGTCTCGTTTTGAATCGTGATCCTCGTTTGAGGGGGTGGAGTAGTTTCTGGATAGCCTTTTCAGTGCGTTGGTTTCGATGACCTTGGGGTGTCGGTGTTCGATGAACCAGTCCAATACCTGTGATAGAGCCTGTTTGTATTTTCGAATCGTCTCAGGTGTTAGGTTATACACTTTCCTGAGTTCCTCAATCCACACCTCAGCCCAATTTTTGTCTACCCCTCCAATTGCCTGCTTACCGAAACGTTTACTAATCAAATTGAGATGGCGGAGTCGATTTTCGTTGACTCTCTTCCCCTCATTACTCTTGAGAAAGGCGCGAATGGCTGACTCAATCGTAATTAATTGCTGGCTTGACTGGTACTCAAGCGGTACTCGACCCTTCTTCAACTCACCATTCATATAGGCGATAAACCCATCACACTCAGCTTCTGTTTTAAAGGTTTTGGTGATAGCTTTTCTAATCAGCGCCTTGCACTTGATGGTTGCCTCGTAACTTCCATTAGATCTTTTTCGCTTGTGAGCCATTAGTTTACTCCTGTTCCATCTGTTCCAATGAGTTCATCATTGAGAGTTGCTTGTTTCGTTCCAGCGTCTGCTGATTGGCCATTGCGCTGGGTGAGAGATCCGCAATAATCGGTGTCTCTGTATTGATCAGTGCAGTAGCATCTTTGCGTTTCTGAGTCTGCACGGCGGTCTGCTCTCGGATGTAGTTATTGAGAGATTCAATCGGTACCATAATCTTCTTTCCTGTTTTCACTGCAGGAAGTTCCCCACTGTTGCAGAGTCGATATGCGATCGTATAGCTGCAGTGGAGATGCTGCGCGACCTCTTTCAAATTTATCATTGAAATGGGGGAGTGGCTGTTTGTGGCATGGCTGCAGTTCGTCGGTGGACGAGGTGAATTGTGTAAATCACTCATGTGGGTTCTCCATAAATTGTTGAGCGCTTATGCTTAATGCAAGGTGTGGGATGTCAGCGTAATCTTGTAAATTTCATCGACGGATGCACGGATTTCTAGCCTATGATCAGAGATTTTATTCGGACAGTTTTTTGCTTTATATCTATTTACATTATCAATCTCGGCGGTCTCTCTGATTGGTGACATGGCCCCCTCAATGGCACCCCAATGGTGGATTAAATTGTTCCTAAGTAGGAAGTGGTAGCCACGCATAAACCCAAAGCACCAGAGGGTTTCTAGAGGTGGATTGCTCTCGTCATGAAAAAGTTCACGTGCATCTGGATAGTGCTTAAGGTGATGATCGACATCATTCTTGTGCTCTTTCAGCATTCGAAACATTACCTCTACCTCATGGGGGCTCTCTGTATTCAGAGATGTATTTCCCAGCAGATCAAGCAGGAACTCATCCGTTGCATATGCATTGGTTGCGCAGAGTGCAGAGATGTAACCATCCATCTCTGGCAAAGAGAGGTGGTTCTTCACAAGTAGCTGCTTTAGTTTCTCCGTCTCTTCCCGGGTCCATACTGGATGCATTCCTAGCTCGTCTGGAAATGTGTCTAAATCTAAATCTGAATCATTCATTGGTATCTACTCCTACATTGATCTGAAAAATATTGTTAATTACTGCTGAGAAAAGGTGACTCTTCTCGTTGTCTTGCCTCTTTTTTATTGACCAGAGACAGTGTTTTTTTGCTAGGTTCAGGGATGTCTGAAGTGAACCCATCGCTCTTTGAGTTTGCGTGTCCATAGCAGCTGATAGAGTTTGTTGATCGATGCCCCATAATCGCCGCAATTTTTCTAGCTGTGATCTCCTTGTGTTTACTTTTGTTTTTCAATCGTGTCCCCCACATGTGGCGAAAGCTGTATAGGGAGGGCCTAGGTGTTTTTACCTTTTTCGGAAATAACCGCTTTGAGGCTGCATAAACTCGATCCTGAAGCCTCTTGATGGCCTCTCTGGCAGCAATGTCATAAGCCTCTGCGGGATCCTTTTTATCGTTACTCTTCACTGTTTCTTCCCGCAGTTTGTTGAAGTAGTGCTCCATATAGTTGATTGCATTTAGCAGTTTGTCAGAAACGGGGAGTGACAGACTGCGATCAATCCCTCGGTCATTAGCCGCCCTCTTTTTTGCGCCAATTGAATGAATCTTTAGCGTATCTGTAGTGATCTCTGTGACAGAGATACCCATAAGCTCTTTCGGTCGTATCGGCAGATTCCTGGCGATAACCAATGCAAATTCCATCATTCGGTCACCCCGTTCTCTGGCATCATCGAGCAGCTTCTGATACTCATCTTCTGTCACCTTTTTGCAGATCCTCCGGCTACTCTTCCCTCTCTTCTTTGGAGTGCTGGGGTACTTGCACTTACCAACAGTGTTCGACCAGTTCCAGCTATTATCTGCATCCTTAGCAAGCTCTAATGCCTTAGAAAAATTGCCACCTTCTGCGGTAATCTGAGCCTCACAATCTAACTTATGCCCCGTCTCCTCTAATGTGAAAATCAGCGATCTTCTGTACTTGTAATAAGTTGATTTCGGGTGCTTTAAAGCAAGCCCTGCCATGAAACCTTCCCATCCTTCATTTTCATCTAAAAACTCTCCAGTAGATTTTTCATACGATTCCACGTACTCACCGAACAAATAGTCAGCTGTCTTTTGGTACTCCAAGCCCGTCTTCTTTAATAGCTTCTTTGAGGGGGTGGAGGATGCTCTCGGCAGTCGCTCAATCACCTCCTCAACCAGCCCCTTATCTCTGTCTTTAGCGCTCACAAAGATTGACCCACCCAGTGCTCACGAAATTGACCCACCTACTGTTGGTGCTCATTCAAACTGACCCACCTTCTCTCCCTCTGATCCACCCCAGATAGAGGAGCACACTTATCGGTATTTCCACCGCCGGATTTACCAATGAGTTCAGATACCAGACCCTGCACCCACTGTGGCAATCATTTTCACTATCGACCCCAAAACCCCTCCCAGAGCTACTGCTCCAAACCAGCCTGCCAGCAAGCCCGCAAAACTTGCTGGGAGCGAGATAAGCGTCGTCATGACCCAGACTACAAGTCCAATCAACGTGATGCACAAAAGCGCTGGCAGGAGAAGAGGCCCGATTACTGGAAGCAATGGCGTAAAAACAACCCGGATTACGTAGCACGGAACCGAGAACAGCAGCGAAGTCGCAATGCAAAGTTGCGCAATCCAGGTCTGGCGGTTGACACGTCCACGATTGCAAAGATGGACGTGTCGGATGCACTGGATGCATCAAGCGTGGAAATAGCCATACCTGCCGGGGTTTACCGGCTGATTCCGGTTGATTGCAAAGGTGGATGCGTGAATCTGGAGTATCGCTGCAAGATCAGTGCACTATCAGATTCTGGGTAAAATATGGCTGATTGCAAAGAGAGGACGTGTGAGCCTTTTCACCTTTTCTCCTCTATGGTTTGCCGTTATGAACAGCATGCAAACCACAGCACTCAACTCTTCCGCCAAGCATCCATTCGATAAATATGAACTGGATGAAAACGGTTACCCCCTGCAGGAGGTCGTTGATATTCACCGCCTTGACCTGCGCTTTCAGGAAACCCGTATTGAGCGCACCAAGGCGCTGGCGCGGTTGACCCAATCGATTACAGAGATTGGATTACGTCGTCCAGTTCAGGTGGCCGACACCGGGGATACACTGATTCTGATCGATGGCTATCAGCGCATTCGTGCCTTTAATGCCCTTAACCGGGACTGTATTCCCTGTGATTTTTGCAAGGCCCCATTGGGGGCGGTACTGGGGGAGTGGTTTGACCAACAGCACAGTCGCAAGCTAGAGGCCATTGAGGAGGCATGGCTGATCGACCAACTGCTCCACAGCGGGCAGAATCGTCGCCAGATTGCCTCAGACCTTGGGCGTAGCAAGAGCTGGATCAGCCACCGACTGGCGCTGCTCGATGGGCTGGATACCCCCTATCAGGATGCTCTACGAAAGGGGGTCCTGAGCTCCTGGGCAGCAAGCAGAATCTTCGTGCCGTTTGCGCGCGCAAACCGTAAAGATGCTGACCAGCTACTCCAGTCACTCCTTCAATCCTCCTTCTCTACACGTGAACTTGAGCTCTGGTATAGCCACTACCAGAAGAGTCATGGAGAGCAGCGGACCCACCTGCTGAGCCATCCACGACTCTTTCTTGATACCCTGAAGTTGCAGCAGGAGAGGCGTGAAGTGAAGGAACCTGATCCGGCACAAAGGTGGATGCGTAAAATGGATGGAATCCTCCGCCAACTAAGCGGGCTGGAGGGGCAGATCGAGAAGGTGCTCAATCCGCTCTCCCCATTAGATTGTGACGACGCACACTTTTCCGAGATGGAGGCAAAATCCAGGGAGGGGGAACGGATGCTTGCAGCGATGGCCTGTACTATCCAGGCTTATCTGGAGCTCTAGCCATGACCACAAATGATTCTCCAACCAATGGTTATCCCGCCAGACTTCGCGGTCAACAGAGAGACCAGGCGATCCTCACCCTGCACCAACAGGAGCACTCTATACGAGAAATTGCTCTCCTCCTCAAGGTTTCCCGTAACACCGTGCGCCGTATCATCCGCAATCCACCACAGCTCAGTGAAGAGGTGGATAAAGAAGGGTGCGCGGAGCACTCCTTGCTAGAGGAGAGAAAAACCGCCCACCCCATTGGTGAGCACCTCTCTGACCTCTACATCACAGCCAAAGGCAATGGAGTACGGATCATGGAGCTGGCACAAGAGCTCCATGGTATTGAGATCAGTTACTCCACCCTGACCCGGTTGATTC
>Ga0233443_1003465_pt1 | contig 10971 bp, 9 predicted proteins | sample SI_123_September_2_FD_182784 | JGI IMG/M metagenome (GOLD analysis project Ga0233443, IMG submission 182784) | Seawater microbial communities from Saanich Inlet, British Columbia, Canada - SI_123_September2016_200_MG | ecosystem: Environmental > Aquatic > Marine > Inlet | place: Canada: British... | reverse complement strand
CCCGTCGCCGTTCACTGTGATTTGCTGACCCAAAATGGCATGTTCTATAAATATTTGGCCAACCCGACGGCTGATACAGCGTTCGCCATACAGCGCCGAAGGCCGGATGATCGTATAGGGCAGGTCAAAGACCTGGTTATAGGCAGTAACGATCTTTTCGCCAGAAAATTTCAGGGCACCGTAAATGCCAATTGGATTACAATTAGAGTTTTCGTCGACGATATCTGTTTCAAAATTTCCATAGACCATACTTGAGGACATGAACAGGAAATGTTCAGCGTATTTCCGAACGCTGTCGAGGGCATTTTCCAGTGTTCTCAAACTATGATCAAAGGTTGAATGTGGATCTTTATTCGATCTGTTCGCATGGGAGACGGCAGCCAATTGAACGACAACTTGCGGCTTAAGTTCCGATAGCAGGCGTGACAGCGCGTGATAATCCCGCGCATCCTGTACATGGACAGGTATTCCAGCGGCCCGCAACAGATCCAACCGTTCATTCAAAACAGCTAGATACAGATCATTGTTCGGCAAATCATGTTCGTTGATATTTACCGAGCCCAGGTTGTTCACCTGCAGGCCGTCGATAATGTGGACATCAGCTCCCTTAGACTTCAGTTCCAACGCCAGATTATGGCCTATAAAACCAGCTCCGCCGATCAGTGTAATCCTGCGGTCTTTCATCGGAATGAGCATAACTATTGTACCTTTCGAATCGATTCTTTGATCGTATCTGCAATTATCTGGGTGTCTCCATCGGCCAGGTGTGGTCCGACAGGCAAAGCGATTGAATTGTTGCTTATTCTTGCTGCGTTAGTGAATTGATTGTCAGCATATCCATATTTTTCCCGGTAGTAAGTCATGTGCGGTACAGCATGCGGATAATATATGCTTGTCCCGACACCGGCTTCCTTCATCGCGGTCATGATTTCCGGCCTCTTTTCGGCCAGCCTGTCCGATAAAACAGCCGACATACAATAGTAGCTGCTTAGAAGTTCACCATTGCTGGACTGGAACAGTGTCACTTCATTTATATCAGACAGCAGGTTTTCCAACATTTCATAATTTGACTTGCGGGCAGCAAGAAATCGATCAAGTTTCTTCACCTGTTCAATGCCGATCGCAGCCTGCAACTCGTTCATTCGATAATTCAGGCCCAGCGTAACGACATCGTACATACCTGGGATCGGTCGTTCGCCGTGGGTTCGATCAACGCCAAAAGCTTTTTTCAAGCGGAGGTCAGCAGCCATCTTTTCATCACGCAAGATGATCATGCCTCCTTCGGCCGTCGTCATATGCTTGACAGGATAGAAGGAGAAAACACCCGCATCTCCCATTATCCCAGCATGAATATCATCTTGCCTGGTGCCAAATGCGAGAGCACAGTCCTCAAGGACAAAAAGATCGTGTTTTCTGGCAATTTTCATGACACGTTTCATATCAACGGGCATGCCCAGGTAATGAACGATTGCGATCGCCCTGGTTCGCTGTGTAATGGCCTGCTCAATGGCCTCAATGTCGATATTGCCGGTATTCATTTCAGCATCAACAAAGACCGGCTTTGCGCCAACCAATTCAACGGCGTGGGCTGTTGCAGTGTGTGTCTGGGCCGGGACAATAACCTCATCACCGGGACCGTAGCCGAGGGTAAAATAAATCAGGTGCATACCAGCTGTGCAAGATGAAACTGAAACGGCATATGGAACCCCGCAATATGCAGCAAAGTCACTTTCGAAGTGTGTTGCTTTGGGGCCATGCACCAGGATTGGCCCATCCAGAACTGCGGCGACGGCCTGTCGTTCTTCCACACCAATTTCAGGGCGTGCAAACGGTATAGAGTGCATCGATATTCCTTGTTTTTTACTTATTCGTTGAAATTAGCGGGTTGAGCGAGCAATGTTTGCTTCGTTAACATATTTTTGCATTAAATTCGCAGTTTTTTCTGTGGCATTTCCATCGGTGCTTGAAACAAGCCGGGCAAACATTTCTTTTCGCTTTTCCAAAACTGGTTGAGGTACTTCCGGATTGTCCAGTTTTGCAAGTAGCAATTCTTCAAACTGCTCCTCCGTCTCTCCAACGTCGAAGTTGTGAAGCTCTTCCCTGAGATAAATCCGGTCATCATATTTGTGATTTCGTAAGATGCCGAAATAGGGTATCACAACAGCTTTTCCTGCAACACCTGCTTCGAGCAACGTGGTGGAATTTAGGCCGGAAATGACATCAGATTCAAGTATCGTGTCCTGTGGATCCAGATCCCAGCGGATTGTAAGATTTGGGATCTTGTCCGGTTGAATTCCTGCTTGCTGAAATGCAACGTCCGCATCCTCTCTAAATTGCCTGTTCCAGCGCTCAGGGCCCTTGGGTTTAATGATGACGTCAACATCCGGTCTTTTGAGGGCAACGGACACGATGATTTCAAGAGACTTGTTGAACGTTGGATAAACATCGTCCTCAAGTGTTGTACCGCCGATAACGAATGGAAAATATACAAGTCGCTTTTTCCTGGTGAAATTCGTGTTGTCTCTTACTCTCTTGAGGAAAGCATCCATTCGCATCGTACCTACTGTCGTGCTTTGATCGGGGGCAACAATTCCTCCGTCCGTGAACAAGCTCGCAACCAGATTGTTTTGAACGAAGAATCTGGTACCCCTGAAGCGGAAATCCTGAAACTCTTTCAGGTATTTTTCAAATCGAACATATTCGTAACTTTCCCTGCCTCCGGAAACGCCCTCCCTGTGGACCACAAAATATGGAACACCGAGGGAGTCGGAAACATCTCCCCAATCATTGTCAGCGATATAGAGAATATGGTGGCTTATCACACATTGTATACCTGTCATTGCATAGAAGACCGGCAAAAATTTCTTGAGAAAATTTCGATATTTTGCTTTGGCCACTGAACAAGGGTCATCTGAGGCAGGTTGTAAATACCGTTTGATCAACTTCCTTTCGACGTTTGGCGAATAGAACATGAACATCAGCCGCGACAGCCAGACATCGGGAAGTTCCAGCGCGCAAACATTGTCCAACCAAGCGAACGCGGCAGGATCTCCCCTGAATTCAGACGGCGACAAGAAAAGCATTTTCAGGCGGTTGTCCAAATGAAAATTGAATTTCACTCGAGTTCCATCGGGTTTGACCTCATAGATGGATCGAGCAAAAATCCAGGCCAGAATGCGGAAGGCCCTGCTTAGTATCAGGAGCCGAAAACCGAGTTTGAGAAACCATTTTAGGGAAAGGGTGAGCATTCTATCTATTCAATAATTGTGAAAATTGGTATTGAACCAAATTTATCAAGAAGAGGAAATATCATTATTAGCCATTTCCTTCTGCATTGATCCTTCAGAAAGTTCAAACACGACATCAGAAATATCCCTGATGGCAGGTTGGTGTGAAATTGCCAAAATCGTCAGATTGCCCGCCAGATGCACCAGGGTGCTGCATATTGCTTTTTCGGTATCTGGATCAAGAGCGGTTGTTGCTTCATCCAATATCAGCAGTTCGGGTTTGCGCACTAATGCCCTGGCTATAGCTATTCTCTGCCTCTGGCCACCGGAAAATCTGGCGCCTCTCTCACCGACAACAGTTTCCATTTTATCTGGAAGGCGTTCAATTTCATGCCATACACCGGCTGAAATCAATGCCTGCTGGGCGTCATCATCAGTCAGGTGTTTATCACCCAGTGTCACATTTTTCAGGACGGTGTCGTGGAACAGGAACATCTCTTGTGGAACGAATCCGATCTTGTTCCGCCATTTCTGGATGTCAATTTCCTTCAGATCATTTTCACCAATTATCACCGAGCCTTTTGCAGGCTTAAGAAGGCCAATTATCAAATCAGCGAGTGTGGTTTTTCCGCCACCGGAAGCGCCATATAGTACTGTAATCTTCCCCTTCGGTATAAAGCAATTCAAAGTCTTGAATACGGCGTGATCACCGTATGAGAAATCAACTTCCTTTATTTGAATTCCCTTGCCCACGGCTGGGGTTTCATTTCCTGTAAACGTCTCCTGCTTCGACATGGCATCATTGATCATGTCGCTGACAAACCAATATGCTGCTTCTCGGGCGGCAATGTTCTGGTAGCTTTGCTGCAAGCTGTTCAGACCCTGGACTGTGCGCGAAAATAGTAGGGCCAGTATCAGGATTGTACCAAAATCCCCATCTGCATAAGAGATAAACACATAGAGGCCCAGCGAAAGCGCGAGAACAAGAATAGGCTCTTGCAGTGACCGCAGCGTTTGACTAAGTACGGACAGACGGACTTCTGACATGCGGAGTACGCTAATTTGTTTGTTCAGGATCTCTGCTAATTGAGACTCTCTGGCCATCGCCTTTGCGGCCTTTATTCCCGCTAGAGAATCGACCAGACTTGTCGAAAAATTCGACATGGTAGCTGTCAGCGTGGCACCAGCCTTCCTTGTCATTTTCAGAAGCCCGGACAACGCAACAAAAGTAAATATCCCAACAATGATCGAGCCCACGGTGACTTGCCAGGAGAATACCAACGCCAGAGCCAGATGGATGATTACCCTGATAGTATCAGCCATCATCTTTGCCCAAGAATTATAATTCGCGGATATCCGCTCTGTCTCCCGGGTCGCTCCGGCTGTCAACCTTCCAGCTGGTAGCATAGACAGAAAAGGCCATTCTGCATTCATATGCGAAGACAACAGACGCAATCGCCAATCTGCGCCAACTTTGGTTGACGCATATGCCACCTGTGTCATGGCGCCAATATTTAGAACTGATTTGAGGACAGTACCGCCACAAAGGATCAACAGGATTGCCCCAATTGTTGGTGAAAAGCCAATGGTATCAAGGCCTGTTTCGATCATTGTTGCAAACGCAGAATCAGTTCCCGTACTACTTTTTGACATAAGAGCAAATAGTGGAGCCAACGCAGCAACACCGATTATGTCGGTTAGACCAACAACCAATAACGCAAAGGCGCTAATACCCATCTCAACCGGATACGCGGACATTAATGCGTAGATCATCGTCCAGACAGATCTGTTGCTTTTATTGATCATAGAATATTCACGAAAAATCCAGGAAAGTTCACTGCCTCAGCCTACGCTTTGTTTGAAGCTCTGAGGCGTTCATTTTCCTTTTTCTCTCTCGTTTGTTCACTGTCCCAGATGTCGTGCTTGCACCAGTTTCCTGTCGTATCTTTCCACCAAACCCGCGGGTCCCGGAAGGTGTCCGCAATTCGATCAAATTCCTCTTCGTTCATGCCAACATAGTCGAGCCAACGATAAAGATCTTTGGATTTGACATGGTCGTGTTTCCGAACCAGCGCGACAGCTTCTTCGCGAGACATTCCAATATCACGGACATCCTTGCTGGCGTGATCCGAACAACGGCCATATCCGAATTTGACGTACTTCAGGTAATCATGAACACCGTTTTCGTGCATATCATCCAGATTGGATATTCTACGATAAGTTCTTTCAAAAGGTTCCTCACTCGCCTTCCAGCCATATTCCTTACGAATCATTTCTGCGTGGTCATTTGGCTTCCAGAGTAGATAAAAGCCCATATAAATACCGCGGAAGCCCAGATCGTCGAGCTCATCGTCATTGGGGTAAATTGTGAAATCAAGGTCCCTCTTGGCCAGCCCTTCGTCCTGCGCAACCATATCCTCCCAGTTGAAGCCTCGACAAACATGCTCCCGAACATAGCGGGCAGTAAGTTCCACCATGTCGTCAAGATTGAACATACCTCCTATGTTTGTCCGACCGTGCTCGCCATAGAGGACAACGGGAATGTCGTAGCGGACTGCCGTACGGACTGGAACCGTGTAAATACCACAATGGTTGTGCCAGTTCATATCTCCCATCATCTTGAAACCAAGGCGGTTGAGTTTGCGTAACTTGTCCACACCTGGCTTATAGATCAAATGGTCAACATCAAATACATCGGTCATACGATGCAGGTTGAATTCACCTTCCGGCAAATAGTTGTTGCCGTAGTAGGTGACAAGAAGGGGATTTAGTCCAAGTTCGTTCTTGATTACATGAGCTTGGTAATAACTGTCCTTGCCACCACTGACGCCAATAATGCAGTCATAGTAATCATCGCGTTTGCGATTTTCCAGGATTGTTTCTTTCAGAAGCAACTTGCGCTCTTCCCAGTCGGTCTCAGCATCTGGAACGTTTTGCTCTGCAACTCGACAGCCGCTGCAAACACCTTCGTCATCAAAGGTGATCGATATGGCCGACGAACTAGGATAAACACACCGTTTGCACCAAGTTACACTCATTCTCGCTATTCCCGTTTAAGATAGATTTTGTTGTGCGTGCTATTCGTTACGCACGAACATTAATGCCATTTTTGACCAGCGTACGCTTGGCATGGCGATCGCTTAATTCTTTGAAATGAAAAATATTGGCTGCCGACACAGCTGAGGCACCACCCTCAGTGACTCCAGCGACAAAATCATCATATTTTCCAACGCCTGAGCAAGCGATAACCGGAATTTCTACAGCTGCCGAAACCTGACGAATCAGGTCTATTTCGTACCCCTTGCCTGTGCCGTCGGCGTCGACAGACTGAATAAATATTTCGCCGGCACCCGCTTTCTCGACGGTGCGTGCATGATCAACCGGAGACAAACCGGTAGAATCCTTACCAAAATTCCGGACAACGTCCCAGCTACCAAATTCATTTCGCTTCGCGTCAATGGAAACAACGATTGCCTGAGAACCAAACTTTCTCGACGCTTCAGTGATGAACTCAGGCGACTCAAGCGCAAGCGTGTTAATAGTAACTTTGTCCGCGCCAAGTTGAATTCGATCCTCCAAATCCTTGAAGGATCTGATCCCCCCGCCAAAAGTCAAAGGGACAAAACACTGTTTGGCGACCAATCTCAACACATCGAGGATGTTTTCATATCCTTCTATATTCAAGTCGTCCCTGTTGGGGTCGTGGGCACCTTCACGACTGATATCAATATAAATTAACTCATCCACATTCCATTCATTGTACCGGGCGGCTTCATGAATAGGATTTCCGATGATTTGATGAAAGCTGAATGTCTTACTGCGAACAAGTTGGCCATTCTTGATCAATAATACAGGTATGAGGCGTGTTTTCAGCATTACTAATTAGCAGTCAGCAAAGTTTTTAATTACGCCGAGACCAACATGGTGGCTTTTCTCAGGGTGAAACTGAGCTGCAAAAATATTGTCTTTGCGCATGATACCGACAAGCTCGCTTCCATATTCATAGGTTCCGACGATTACACTCTTGTCGTCCGGGATAAAGTGATATGAATTTGCAAAGTAGAAATCTGCATTATCTTCGAGATGGGCCAAGCATGGTTCCTGTCCTCTGAAAGTCACTTCATTCCAACCAATATGGGGCACACGCAGGCCCATTTCGGTCCTGTCTATCTTTTCGACACGTCCAGGAATCCAGTTAAGCCCCATGTGATCACCGTGTTCGGAACTCCTTGTCGCAAGCAATTGCATACCAAGACAGATACAGAGGGCAGGTTTTTTTTCACCGAGAACTTGTTCGCCGAGAGCTTTTTCGAGGTTACGCTCCTGTAAGTGCTGCATGCCTGGTTCAAAGGCACCAACACCCGGTATGACAAATTTGTCAAAACTCACTAAATCTGCTGGTTCCGTGACAACGCTCGCGGTTGCGCCAACGAATTCGAAGGCGTTGACGACTGACGTCAAGTTACCTGCATCATAGTCAACAATTGCTATTTTCTGTTGCGGGTTCATAAGTCTTCCGTCGCTCAGTGGACAACGGTGTCTGGATTATTGGCTGTGGCCGCCAAAATTCTCCAGATATTGTCAACTCCACAGCCTTCATAAAAAAGTTTCCATCGGCCATTGCCCAAGCGTAGCAGGCTTGGTTCCGAACAATGTTTTGCATCCTCGAAGCACTCAGGTGACAATGCAGGTTTCCTTGCCTTGTTCCAGTTCAGACCATCTTTGGAGATTGCCCATAGGATCCGACCTGTTTTTTCGGGATTGGTTGACCACCCAGAATATACCATGAGCCAGGTGCCATCCTTTATTCTGACAACATGGGGTGCGTAGGCAGCATAACTCTCAGTCGAAAGAGATTGAGTAATTCTCACGCCGTTTTCAATTTCCCAATTCAGGCAATTCAGTGAAACAGCACTTTTAATGACTTGGCTGCCGTTTTGGCGAAGGTGAAAATACATTCTCCACAATTCATCATTCACCTTCACGACATTCGGACTGCCAACAGAGGTGGATTGGTCTTCATCCTGAAAGCAGAAACCGGCGCGAACGTACCAATTAATGCAGTTGTCAGAAAGGGCCGCTGCTATGACGGCATTTCCGTTTGCCAGTCGGCCCTCAAAATGCATCATCCACTTGCCTTCAAATGACCGGATGATGTCAGGGCACAGAACTCTTTTAAAATTGAACCCGGATTTTGCTCCAAGAAATGCGTCAGGGTCAATGGTCCAGACATCACCGTCAACGGACGTTGCGCTACGAATAACTCCTTGCATTCCTTCAGGTGTATCCAGCCCATGTTTCATAAAAAACAACCGATAAACTTTTGGGGACACCCGGATAGCCCTAGGGGACAAATAACGACTGCTTTCGTTCGTCCTGCTTCCGACAACAATATCGGGATCCCTGGAGAATGACCGCATCAGGTTTTCCGCTGACATCACAGAAACTTCAACTGATGATTACGCGTTCACAAACGAACGCTTCGGCGGCGTCCAAACCGACACTGGCACCGCGCCACTTCTGCAAAGCTTCTACTGCCTCAAACGAGCGGGCATGGGGGAATGCTCGCATTTCCGCATCATATTGAACCAGTGCTTCGTGTTTCACGGACAGATAATCTCCGATATCTACAAAATGGTTGGGAACGAAAGAATGACCGATGGCAGATGTTGCCCATTCCGTACTTGAAGGTGTTTCAAAACTGTAGATGGCACGAACCGAATATTCTGGTTGGGGACGTGCTGCTGTTATAGTCGCCTGATGGGCAATTCGATGATCAACATTCAGATCGCCGCCGTGATGAGTGTAGATAATGGTTGGCTTCGTGGCTGCCAGAAATGATTCGACACCCTGGACTATTTCAAGCAACACAATTGAATCCAGCCTGTTGTCAGGCAATGCCAGGGTTGATGGTGGATACGCCCCCAAGATCGAGGCGGCACGGCAGGCTGCCTCAAGACGACTTTCACTGGCACCTTCAGAGGTGTTCTGACGTGATGACACGCCGTCTGCCAAAAACAGGATATGGACAGAGTCACCCTTTGCCGCATGCCGGGCAATGGTTCCGCCGCAGCCGAGAACTTCATCGTCGGGATGAGCTGCTATTACGACAACAGTGTCCTGATTTTGTTCAGTCATCATGCTGTCTCACAAGTCAGAGATTGCCAGATTCTGGCGCAGGATAATTCGTTTCCTGGCGGGCAGGTTTTTAGTCACAACAACATGAGGGCCTATTTCACATTCCCGTCCGATTTTGCGGCCCGGTAATATGAGACAGGCACCACCAAAACGGACACCAGCCGCCAAAATAGTACCAAATTGGAGCCGTCCGGTATCGATAGATTCTCCGTTTACAAGGACATCGACGTTGCGATTATCCAAACGATAATTGGATACCCGGGTTGTTCCGCCTATAAAGCAGTCTTCTTCGCATATCGATTCGTGCATAGTTGTCATCGGTCCGACAAGTGAGCGTTCAAGCATCAGGGAGTTTTTGACCTCACCGGATAACCCAACCACTGAGTTGGGGCCCATGCTGACGTTGCCCCGCAACATGGCGCTGTTACCAATGATAGTTCCTGCCCCCAGGTAAATATTTCCTTTCAGGCGTGCCCTGCTCATTATTTTGACGCCGGACTCGATGATAACCTTGCCGCCAAATTCGACGCCATCTTCTATATCGGCATCCGGGGCAATATATTCTTCGAACTCGTCTGCGATCTCGTCCAGAACATTCAATAAATGCCATGGGTAGCGCAACTCAAGCGACGCGCCGTCCCGTTTCAGAAACAATGGTTCATGTGTTCCATCATCTTCATTCATTGCGAGTGTCGTTACCACATCGCCAAATCGCACAATATCAGCCATGATATTTTGGTCGGTCAATATCAATGGATCATCCACAGCGATTCGCAAGTTGGAATTCAAATCCAACCATCGTTCCAGCATATGATGATACAGAGGCTTGCCTGCAATCGGATAGGAATATATCGACCGTTCGGAACCCAGAGGTTCCATTTCAGGGCGAGAGGAAAATCGGACTGTCGTCAATTTTATGTGCCTAGATATCTTGCCATGAAATGCCTTCGCCCGACGCAATATCACGACGGCAAGGTCTTCCAATCAACACTTCAAGATTAGCGGGAGGTACGCCTGGCTCTCCGCTTGGGCGGCGAACAGACAGCATTCCCGCCGTGATCACCACGCCACTGGAAATATTCTGTGATGCGGTTACACAGCGTCGACCGATTTTGCGGAACTCAACTTCTTCCCCTACAGGACCTAGCTGCTCTATGCCTTGCATCTTTTCAACAGCGCGCACGCCTTCGACGAGATTTGCCAACTCGTCAGGTGTTGCCGAGAAGTGGTGGTCATGCCCCTTCATGGCTCGGTCCATTGTAAAGTGTTTTTCGATTATCGTTGCACCCAGTGCGACCGCCGCGATTGAAGCATTTGAACCAAGGGTATGGTCAGAAAATCCAATCGGACATTCGAATGCAGACTGCAATGTCGCCATGCCTCGCAGATTTACCTGGTCTGCGGGAGTTGGATAAACCGAAGTGCATTTGAGAATGCCAACTTCGGTGGCACCCGCTTCGGAAAGGTCATCGACAGCTGTCGCAACTTCGCCCAGGGTACACCCGCCGGACGAAATGATCATCGGCAGTCCCGTGTCGACGGCTTTGTCTAGCAACGGCTTGTTGGTGATGTTGGCAGAACTGAATTTCAAAAGTGCTACATCAAG
>Ga0233443_1003460_pt1 | contig 10988 bp, 10 predicted proteins | sample SI_123_September_2_FD_182784 | JGI IMG/M metagenome (GOLD analysis project Ga0233443, IMG submission 182784) | Seawater microbial communities from Saanich Inlet, British Columbia, Canada - SI_123_September2016_200_MG | ecosystem: Environmental > Aquatic > Marine > Inlet | place: Canada: British... | reverse complement strand
CAGAAAAATTTCAACCAATTCAATTTTTTCTTGAACCTGTAATTATAACACTTAATCAAATTGATATTGATTATTATTTTGATTCGTATAATATGATTGGTAAAAATGAGGGAGGTTGGAGTACTGTTGTTATATCTGCACTTGATGATAGAATAAAAAATGGTTTTGCAATATCTAGCTCTTTTCCATTATGGATGAGTCCAAATGAAAAAAATTTTGGTGGTTATGAACATCATTTACCCTCATTTTATCAAATTGCAAATTATCTTGAATTATACAGTATGAGTGCATATGGTGATGACCAAAGTTTGACTCTATTTTATAATGAATTTGATCCTTGTTGTTTTAGTGGAGAATTATATAAAAAATTTCCTTTTGAAAATGTAGTTAAATCTAAATTAAAATTATTAGGTAATGGTACATTTAATGTGTTGATTGACAATAATCAAAGAGAAAATATTGTTTCAAATAATACGTTAGAAATAATTAACAAATCATTATTAAAATAAATATTTTCATAAATTTTTATTTATTGCTAGTAAATGTCCTCTATATTTTTTCTTAAAGGTGAATCTACTATTTAATATAGTAATTTTAAATCCAATACTTGTTAATCTGTTAATTAAATTTTTATTTCCATCATGAAATTCAATTAAAATTCTATCAAATCTCTGAAGATTTTCTTTTGTTGAATTAAGAATTACATTATATTCACATAGTTCACAATCTAATTTTAAAACTAAATTTTTTTCATTGGGAATTAAATCCTCTAATCTTATTTTTGGAATTTTAATTCCTTCTTTTACATTTTTAAAAGAAAATTTTTTGCTATCTTCTTTTGTATCAATTACAAAGAAACCTTGTTTGTCATCTAACCCTGCATTATGAATTTCAATTTTCTCCTCTAGATTATTAATCTCAATATTTTTTTTACATCTATTAAAAAATTCACGTTGTGGTTCTAATGCAATTACTTTCTTTGCCCCTAATCTGGAAAATAAAATTGAAGAGTCACCCACATTTGCTCCTATGTCTAAAACTATTTTGTCCTTGACTTCTAATGCATTATATTCATTTTCAAAAAAAATCTCCTTTACACTTACTGAGTCTTTCCATTTCTTTAAAACTATTTTATCATTATATTTTTCATTATATATGGAAATTTGCTCTTCTTGAAAAGTTATTCCTTTACATCTTGAAAGTAATAATGATGCTTCTTTCAAATTATTTGTGATTACTGACTGATCATTTTTAAAAATAAATTTTATTGGAAATTTCTTCTTCTTTATTTGTGTTAATGTATAAAAATAATTTTTAAAAACAAAAAAATTTAAAAAAACTATATTTAAATAAAAAATAATTGGATCAATTTTATAAATTTTGATACTTGTTATATGACTTAAGATCTTGTTTTTTATTGAAATATTATTCTCATTCATACCTATTTTTAGATTCTAATATTGTATAAAAAATGTAGTAATCTAAATTTTTTTCTTAATTAATAAGACGTATAATAATTTCAATTATATGAAAAAATATTTTAAAAATAAATTCAGATTTTTTTTCCTAGAAAATCCATTTCTAAATCCATATCGATTTAATTTAGATAGAATGATGAGAAATCTTACTCGCCATTCTCGATTACTTCCTGATGCTATAATTGTTGGAAATAATAAAAGTGCTAGTAATACTGTTTTTTATAATTTAATTGAGCATCCACAAATTAAAGGTTCTTCTCGTAGAGAAAATAGATTTTTTGATGCAAACTATTGGAGAGGAGAGAATTGGTATCGAACATACTTTCCTAGAAGATCATTAAAAAAAACATTTGAAAAAAATAATTCTAAAATGTTAGTTCTAGATTCTAGTCCTACTTCGTATCTTCATCCTTATGCTGCACAACGTGTTAAGAAATTATTGCCTAAAGCAAAACTAATAATTCTTTTTAGAAATCCTGTTGATCATGCATATTCATTATGGTTTCATCGTTCAAGAACAAAAGTTGAATCTGAAACATTTGAAAATTGTATTTTAAATGATCAAGAAAGATTTAAAGAAACTGAAAAAAAATGGAGAAACGATGAAGTTAGAGAACATACTTGGAAAGATTTACGTTTGTCGTATGTTTCTGATGGAATATATTTTAATCATATTGAAAAATGGTTTTCTTTATTTCCAAAGGAGAATATATGCTGCATTAATGTTAATGATCTTATTAAAGAACCAATAGATGTGCTAAATAAAATATGTACTTTCTTGAATTTACCTGATTACCATTTCAGTAATTATACTAAAAAAAATGTTAACAAAGAAGATCAAAGAAAACCAACATATCCTCCAATGAATCCTGATACTAGAAAAAAATTAATTGAGTTTTATAAGCCTCATAATAAAAAATTAGAATCTTTTTTAAATATGAAATTTGATTGGGATTAATACTTATGTTATCTCTTTATCAAAACTTTCGTTATCTTTTATGTGGCAGAAAGTTTAGAGGTTTAACTTCCCCACTTCGTGTTCTTCCTGACTTTATAGTAATTGGTGTAGGCAGAGGCGGTACCACGTCTCTTTATCATTATCTTAATCAACATAATTGTATCCAAAAATCTTCTTACGATGAAATAGGATTTTTTGATGATAATTATCATTTAGGCTTAAATTGGTATCGTTCAATGTTTCCAACAAAATATGAAAAACAGAAAGTAATTCAAAAATTTGGAAAATTTTTAACTTATGATGTTACCCCATGGTATGTACGTCGACCTTGGACTGCAAATAGAATTAAATCTCTATTACCTTCTGTAAAAATTATTGTTGTACTGAGAAATCCTGTAGATCGAACATACTCTCATTATCATTTAACACGCAGAGAAAAAGGTTTAACAAAATCATTTGAAGAAATTATTGATGAAGATATACAAAAAATAAATAATTATGATGATGATCTGAAAAATTCTGAAGAATATTATGCAGAACTTGTACAAAATTCACATATTGCTCGTGGATTTTATTTAGAACAGCTAGAAATTTGGTTAACTATTTTTGATAAAAAAAATATTTTAATCATTTCTTCTGAAGATCTTGCTGAAAATACACAAAAAACAATGAATTCTATATTTAATTTTCTTGATCTAGAAAACCAAATTATTCCTAATTTACAAAAAATTAACGTTGGAAAATATCCTAAGATGAAAGAGGAAACAAGAAAAACTCTTGAAAACTATTTTTTTGATCATAATAAAAATTTATTTAAAAAAATTGAAAAATATTTTAATTGGAATAAATAATTTTAATGAACTTTTTTCTTTAAATCTCTAATGGTATTTTTGAGAGATTTATTAATAACTTGATTTGGATGTGAATCTATTTTTGTCCAAAATTCCTCATAATCTCTTTCAATTGTTTTAATTAATTCTAGATCTCTTGTAATTAATATAAATTCTGCAAAATTCTGAAATGAATTTTCTGTAAAATTTGCTGAACCAATTACTGCACATTTACCGTCTATTATGAAAATTTTTGCATGTATCAATGGAATGTCATATGTACTGATGGCTTTATATTCTAGATTTAAATTTTTATTTTCCTGAATAATTTTTTTTGCTAGGGATTTTGCTTGAACTGAATTCTTTTCGCCAGTTATAATGTCACTAGCAATTATCTTTATTTTTAATCCTTTATTTAATTTCTGAAACAATTCTTCACAAAGTGAGTATGAAATATTTGGAGTACAAATTTTTACATAATTTGTAGATCTGGATAATTCCTCTTTGATATATTTACCAATTCCTTGCCCCATATGTGTTTCAAATTTATTCATACCTGTTATTTTTTAAGAAACATAGTTACCTATAACTAAACTCTAAATAATATAATAAATACCAAAAACGACTAATTTTTTTTAGTTTTGTTTCTGATGTAACAAGTGATATGATAAATATTGCAATATGTACATTTCAGAATGAATACTTCATTTTAAATGAGATTATTTTTAAATTTGAAGAAGAATTTACTCTGTGTATGGGGACTAATTATGTACTATTTTTATGATATGTTGATGTAACCCTTATTTTTTTATTTCAAACATATGATCTTTTCATCTTTTAAAATCATCTTTATTTTACCCTAAATATTTTAATTGCCCAATTTTAAAACAATCATATGTTAATCGTTTCACAAAATATTACAAATTATGATTTATCTATGCCTAAAACTGCAATTTTTCGGATAAATCTTGCATGGGTAAACAGCATCATCGATCTTAAAGTTCTTTTAAAATCACATCAAAATCATCCTATTTTTTTAGATCTTCCAATAAATAGGACAAAACCTCCAAACAATAGATATAGTTTAGATGACATAATTGAAATAATAAAAAATAATCAAAATATAAAATATTTTGCTGTATCAAATGTTGAATCTAAATATGATTTAGAAAAATATTTAAAAATTTTACCAAAATCCATCACATTGGTACCTAAAATTGAAAGTCATAGAGCAGTTAAAAATATTCTTGAAATTGCAAATGCTTTGGATTACAGATCACGTATATTCATGCTTGATCATGATGATCTTTATTCCAATTTATTGAAATCAAATATCCCTTCCGATAAATTTAGTTTTTACATAAACCAATTATCTGAATTTTGTAAATCAAATAAAATCACTTTATTGAGAACAATTGGTGTAATGTTTAGTGATGAAGAAAAACGAATTTCTGACTATGTAAATTAGTTTAATTTATTTTTAAAAATGATTTTAATTCTTATTTACTTTTTCTAAAAATTTTTCATAATTAATTTTAAAAATTATAACTTTGTATTCGTAACCTTTTTCAGTTGAGTCATATATTTTTGTAAGATATGGATATTTAGAATTAGTATAAAATATATCTGTAATGAATTTAGAGTTGTGATCTTTACCATCTGTAACAATATGTGATAGTCCTAATCCTTTATTTTTTATAATGAACTCATTTATTGAATCAAATTCTTTACTTGAATATTTAAATTTCTTATCCGAAGTTTGTAACTCCATATTGGGCCATTTTTGAAGTATTTTTGCTACAGTCAAATAATTTCCATCAATTGGATCTGCATTAATTACTTCAGTTAAATTAATAATGTCTTTAGAAATTAGAAATAATTCTTTTTCATGATTATAATCCATTTTTTTATATTCAATAAATAATAATGATGATATCAAAATAAATAAAATAATGAATAAACTAATTATTTTATAATTTTTTGATGTTATTTTTTTTACAGCATATGTGACAGGAATAATTAAAATTGGAAATAAAATGAATATGTATCTGCTTTCTTCTATACCTCTCCCATAGGCGTACAATATGGGAATAGCTAAAAATGGTACGAACAGTATCAAACTTAAAGTTCGATAATCTTTCAATATCTTTTTCCACTTTTTTGTAACTAGAACTGTTCCTAGTAATACAAAGAAAATCAAACCTGGGAATAGTGCAAATCCAACAAATTTTATTAAAGATGTAATCGCTCTTGTTAAAAAATTTTCTAGTTTATTATTTTGCCATTCTTCTGGATAAGTATCCTCTGTTTGAGATATTTCGGAAATTACGTGTTGTGACATATGACTTAAACCTCCGCCAAATTGACTAGTTAATCCATCTTGACCCGTGGCCTCTATTCTTAAATATATCATTGGAGTTAATATCAACAAAAATATTGATATTACAATTATAAATTTTAGAAAAACTCGTGATTCTTTTTTATGCTTAATAAAAAATATAATCGATAGTGGAATGATTATGAGAAGTGTTTCTGATCTAACTAAAACAAGTAATGACGCCATTGAAAATGCTGCAAACGTGTATTTGATTTTATTAGTAAATAATAACATCAATGTCATAGAAAATAAAAAAATAGTTAGTGGTTCTGTTAATCCTTGTATTGAATTAAGTACAAGTCTGGGACTAAATGTAAATATTATTCCAGTAATAATTGCATATTTTGTTTCAACAAATTTTTTACATAAGAAAAATATTGGAACAATAGTAATTGATGAAATAATAATTGCAATAGATCTTTGCATATAAACAAATTCAAAAAAATTGTTCTTATCTAATACACTAAAAAATAATGATAAAAAAGTTGGCCAACCATTATTTGGAAAATATTCTGAAGGTAAATTTCCAGTTTGACTAATTTGAAATGCATAATTAAAATATTCAATACTGTCTAGGAAAATAGGAATTTCATATGGAAAATAAATAAATCTAAATACAATTGAACTTAAAATTAATCCCAATAAAACAAAAATTATATTATTACTATCATCTAATTTCAAAAATAAATTTGATGGCATTTTATTTATTGCCTCTTTTATTTGGAAATACTTTTTTGACCATAATATAACTAACCAAACATGCACTAGAATATGTTAAAACATTAGTTACGGCTATTCCAATAACTCCATACAAACTTCCTAAAACTATCATTCCTATTACTAATATTGAACTAGAAATTATTCCTCCAAATAATGGAGTTTTTCCTTTTTCTGCAGCCAAAAATTGTGAATAATAAAACATGTTAATTGTATTTGGGATTATAGATAAACTCATTATTTGAATAATTTGTATAACTTCATTGTACTTATCAAAAAATAATGGAATTATATTTGGAATTACAAATATCCCTATTAATGCCAGTAAAATTGAAAGTAGAATTACATTTCTTTGTAATTTTTTACTATAATTGCCTCTAGATGCTTCAGGTAAAACATATTTAAAAATAATGCCTGGTATAATTCCTATGATTGCAAGAACTTGTATTGCTAGTGAATAATTCCCTAAAATTGCTAATCCTAAAATTGGAGTGATTAATAATTTATCCATCTGGGTTGTTACCATATTAGTTAACATAAGAAAATAATTTTCTAAAATAAATTTTTTATTGGTTTTTAATTCTTTTAATTCGATTCTAAATTTTTTTAAATAATTAATGAAAAGTTTTGTATGTATAAAATATGATAATCCAATTCCTAGTAATATCCAATCTATTCCTAAAAAATAATAAAATGAAATTGAAAAAAATACCATCGAAATTTTTTGTAAAATTGAATAAATTGCATATTTTGAATAATTCCTGTTACCTAAGTTGCTTGCAATTCCATGAGTGAAAATCATCATACCTATAGCTAGTAAACCAATTTCAAATTTATTGAAAATTAGGAATAAAATTAAACATGAAATAATAGAAAATGTTAATGAAACAAAAAATAATGTTGATGTGACATTTTTATTTTTTGAAATATATACTGTTATGACATTTTGAGCACCGATAGTTGATAATGTTGCAGCTATTGCTGCAAAACTCATTAAATAATGTATATGTCCATATTCAGCTGGTAACATACTTGATGCCAAATAAAACCAAAATATTGCTGATATTCCATTTGCAATGATATCCCCTATTCCTATTTTTGAAATATTTTTTAAACTATTATTAAAAATCATTTATATTTTTAATTTTGTTTGTGATTACTGTTTTAACTTTACTATTTTTGTATATCGTGATCTAATATTACACTTAAAGATTGTTATTAAAATTTAAAATAAATGAAATCTTCAGGATTTCCATCATATAATAATAAAATACTTAGTGATACTGAAAATAAAAATATCATCCAAAACGGTAATGGTAAATTAGAAATTTTAGTTTTTAAATTATCTCTTTTGAATATTATGTAATGTGATATTATGAATAAAATCATAATCCCAATTGATATTTTATGTGTGATAATAATTTCTAATGTTTGTACATACTCAAAATCCCATATTATGTATTTTGTTAATGAATACATCATAGCATCTGTATCTTTTACACGAAATGCAATCCATGCTAAAAATACAAAGTATTGAGTAACAAATATTGATATGATTTTTCCACTCTTTGTTTTAAAAAATAAATTATTTGCTAAACGTGGAAATTTGTTTACCAATATTTTGTGAACTGCAAGATAACTTCCGTGCAAAACTCCCCAAATTATAAAATTCCATGAAGCGCCGTGCCATAATCCTCCTAAGACCATTACAATCATTAAATTTGCATATGTGAATTTTGTACCTTTTTTGTTTCCTCCAAGTGGAATGTAAAGATAATCTCTTAACCATGAAGATAATGAAATGTGCCACCGTTTCCAAAAATCTGATGGTGATGTAGCAAAGTATGGTTTATTGAAATTAACTGGTAGTTTGAATCCTAAAATTAACGCTGCTCCAATTGCAATATCTGTGTACCCTGAGAAATCCCCATAAATTTGTAAACCAAATGCAATTGCACCTAAAATTATTGTAAATGATTCTAATCCATATGGATTAGAAAAAATATCATTTACTAATGGAGCAATATTATCTGCAAAAAACATTTTTTTAAAAAATCCTATGATCATTAGAGTAATACCTACTTTCAAATTAGAATTTTGAAATATGATTTGTTTAATTTTTTTATTTTGTAATTTTTCTCTGAGCTGAGGCAAAAATTCTGATGCTCTAACAATTGGTCCTGCAACTAATTGTGGGAAAAACGCAACAAATAATGCAAATTCTTTTAATGATTCACTTGGTTTGAGTTTTCCACGGTAAATATCGACTGTATAACTGATGGTTTGGAACGTGTAAAATGAAATACCAATTGGAAGAGCCAAATTCAAAAATGGAATATCGTTTGCTAAATTGAACTGTTCCCCTAGATAGTTAAATTGTAAAATAGCAAAGTCTGCATATTTAAAAAATCCTAATAGTCCTAAGTTTCCTACTAGACTTAATACTAGAAGTATTTTTTTATCTCTAATTTTTTGAGTTTTCCAAATTTGTTTTCCTATGAAAAAATCCATTAATGTTGAATAAATTAATAAAATTACTAGATAGTTACTTGTATAATAAAAGAAAAAATAACTTGCAATTAATAAAAATATATGTTGAAATTTTCTATTTTTAATAATAAACAATAATACAATAATCAATACAAAAAAAATCAAAAAATCTAATGTTGTAAAAAGCATTATTTGTTTAATTCCTTTAAAATAATATTTGCTATATCTTCAGAAAAAATTAAAGATTCATTATTTACTGCAATATGAACAAGATCATGCCAAATTGGCATATTGCTGTAATTTAAAAATCTTGAATTTATATCTACTTTTGAAGAATTAGATAATTCTTTTTTTATTAATTCAAATGATTTTTTAAATTCTTTTGATTGTGCTGATAATACATAATCATGAATTGGAACCATAAATAAAATTATTTTGATATCGTTTTTGTGAATTTTTTTTATCATTTTTTTTAATATTTGAAAATTTTCATTATTTTCAGGTTCATTAATTTTTCCTGATGATAAAATATTAGATGCAAGACTTCTTAGTTCCATTTCTGAGATTGATATGGTACTAGCATCTAATATTTTTAAGAATGGTGAGTTCGGGTAGGGTGCAAATCTTTGATTTATTGAATTTTCTTTATTTATTTGTCTAATGATATTCCATGTTTTATCCTTGGGTGATGCAGGTATTTCTAAAAATTTAACATATTTTGTAAAATCTATTTTAATTAAAATTAAATTTTTAATATCTGGAAAAATTAGATCTGAATTATCAAATCCTACATTTTCATTATTTGAAAAATCATTTTCAGAAATACCATATATTATAATTTCTGGTTTTGCAGAAATTATGTGGTCTATCACTTGACTTCTTTTTTCTATATTATCGCCTTGTATTGATAAATTATACACTTGACAATAATTGCATTCTTTTTGAATTTTTGAATTAATTTCAGTTGTATTTAGTGATTGAGTATAACTTGATCCAATTATAAATATTTTTCTTTCATTTATTTTAAATTCTTTTGAGAAAAATTTCTTTTGAATTTCTTTATAATTTATTTCTCCTATTATTTCATCTTGATTTTTTTCTGGAATATTCATAATCATTAAAAATATTGTAAATGCAATTATTATGCTGGCAAAAATTGAAATAATGATTTTTTTTACCATCATTTCTAATGAAAAAACTAACAATAAATTAATTATGTTTTTAATCCTTAAGATTATTTTTTTAAATTATAAAAATAACAAGTTTTGTAATTTTATTTAACAAAATTACATTTGTCCATGTTGCCATGCTTGATTAAATTTTTTGATGGCTTCTTGATATGCTGTAATTGATTCATCCCCTGATGATGTAAGAAATTTTTCCCACTGATCATTGAATTTTTTAATTGATTCAATGTTGGTTTCTTTGAAAATACTCTCAATCATTTTTGTTTGCTGTTTGATGTATTCTGGACCAATCTCTTCCCAAGTCTCTTCCCAACTTGAACTAACTTTTTTTAATAATTCTGCATCTGATCCTATTGCTTTTTGACATGCATCATGATATGTCATTAGCGTTTCATTTGTGGCCTTTTGCCATTGTGCTAAAGATTCTTTCCAACCACTTAGTGCGGAATTGTATTCTTTCCATGCTTTATCAAATTCTGGCTTTTTTGTAGATGTTTTTTTTACTGTTTTTGGCTTTGAACTAACTTTTTTTGGCTTGGGACTTGCTTTTTTTACTACTTTCTTTTTAATTGCAGATTTTTTTTTAACAGCCATGCTTTAGGTTTAATCTCATAGAAATTAAATCTTTTAATTATTTTTAAGATTAAAAATCTCTTAATTTATGTCAAAATTTTGATGCTTTAGAAAATGTTGGAATGTGTGTTTCATCTTTATTTTTAAATAATTTGTAGTGATATTTGCATAAATTTCTGGTTTCTTTAAAACTGATTTTTATAGTTTGAATAGCTTTTTCTTTACATTCAGAGATACTGCACTGCAATATTGTAAATATTTGATATTTCTTAATAAAACTTTGAAATTATATAATTACCTATGCTAACTTTTTATCATTGTAGCATATTGAAAAAATTATGAATGATGATGAAAAAGGAAAAGAATTTTTAAAATTAA
>Ga0233443_1003458_pt1 | contig 10994 bp, 7 predicted proteins | sample SI_123_September_2_FD_182784 | JGI IMG/M metagenome (GOLD analysis project Ga0233443, IMG submission 182784) | Seawater microbial communities from Saanich Inlet, British Columbia, Canada - SI_123_September2016_200_MG | ecosystem: Environmental > Aquatic > Marine > Inlet | place: Canada: British... | reverse complement strand
GGAATTTTACTCCGCTACAACTGCGATACGCAGCCGCTTCTGTGGACCATTATTGCTCTGCGTTTTACAGGGGAAAAGATGGTTGCCAAACTAAGATTATACAGCGGACTGATCCTGCTGTTTTTCGTCACTGCCCATTTGATCAACAAGATTGCCGGCCTGCATTCGTTTGAGGCCATGGATGCTTCGTCGAGCTGGACCACCCACCCTTGGCGAACACCTGTCGGTATTATTTTACTGGCCGGATCTATTATCATTCACAATGGCCTCTCATTGTGGTCACTTTTCAGACGCGAAACGCTGAAAATGAAAGGTTGGGAAGCCACACAGAATATCTTTGGCTTGCTCATCCCGGTTTTTCTGAGCGCCCATATTGTCGGTACCAAACTTGCCCATGAGATCATGGGCCAGATGAACAGCTATGCCTTCGAGATGGTTCTGTTCTTCAAGTTATCACCTGAATCAGGTATATCGCAGGCACTATTGATCGGTCTGGTCTGGATACATGGATGCATCGGTCTGCATACCTGGTTGCGCCTGAAGCCTGGATATCAACGCATCCAGAATTTTGCAATTGCGGGTGCCGTTGCTTTTCCCACGCTGGCACTTGCCGGATACCTCGCAGCCGGTATGCGTGCACTTGCGATGGTTGAGCAAAATCCGGTCTGGCAACAGGAGATTCTGGCCAAGGCAAAGTACACGCCAGACATTATGTTCTGGGCCATGAGTGTCTGGGGCAATGTCATGCTCGGCTATCTGGCTGTGCTGGCTGTCTTGTTTACTGCACGCTGGCTCCGTCTGGCCATGGCGCGCCGGGAACGGCCGCTGATTGTGTCTTATCAGGGCGAGATCGATCTTGAAGCAGCACCAGGTGCCACTGTGCTGGAAATACTTCGTGCCCACAGTATCCCCCATGCGGCAGTGTGTGGGGGCAGGGGACGTTGCTCTACGTGCCGGGTCCGGGTTGGACGGGGCAGTGACTGGCTGGCCCCGGCGAATGACGACGAAACCAAAGTCCTGAACAGGATTTCGGCACCAGAAGGTGTGCGTCTGGCTTGTCAGATCAGACCACGCGTTGATCTGGAAGTAACACCTTTGTTGCCTGCCAGCGCGGTTGCCAAGGATGGCTTCCATAAACCTGGCTATCTGGCGGGGCAGGAAATAGAGGTTGTGATTGCCTTTGTTGATTTGCGCGGGTCCACCGGTCTGTCGGAAGGACGACTGCCATACGACTTTGTTTTTATCCTGAACCAGTTTTTCGCGGCCATTGACCGGGCCATCAACGACACCGGCGGACATTATGCCCAGTTCAATGGCGACGGGCTGATGGCGATTTACGGCCTTGAATGTGATGTCAACGAAGCCGCCCGCCAAGCCTTGACCGGTGCCAAAGCCATGATGCAGCGCATTGAAGAACTGAACCGCCATCTCGGGGCAGAACTGAAAGAACCGCTGGCCATCGGTATCGGCATCCATTCCGGCGAAGCCATCGTCGGCAGCATGGGTCCCCCCAAACACCCGATCATTTCCGCCATCGGCGATCACGTCAACGTCGCCGCCCGCCTTGAAGCCAAATGCAAGGAATATGGCGCCCCCCTGATCGTCTCGGAAGTCACGGTGCAACGTGCCGGTGTCGACCTTGAACATTTCCGATCAGACACCGTCGACGTCCGCGGTCGCGAAGGCCAGATTACCATCCGCATCATCGATGACCCCGCAACGATGGACCTGGGTGAAGATGCAGAGGTAGTGGCGGCGGAATAATTGACGATCCTGCTCGCAGACACGCTATTCACAGGCGATGACATAACAATACAACCCTGACAAAATTATGGATATTTCATAAATTTTTTGGTTGTATAAATTGAAAATACACCTAAAATATCTACAGAGTTGTATTAATTATCAATTATAGCGTGTAGAACGTGGGAACGATTGCACAGACCAATCTGGAAATTTCTCCTGCTGGCAACGCTGGCACTGACATCAGCATGTACCAGTTACAACGCAGATGGCGAACTGGTCCGACATCATTTTGGGTATGTCACAGTGGTATCTCCATCAGTACATTCGCCAGAAGAAGTTGTTCAGGTATCGGAAATTGATACCTACGGTATCTGGCTGGACAGAATGAAGACCCGGGAGGGGAACGTGTCAGGATTTGCGACCGGTTTTGGGTATCGCGAGGATCACCGGGAACTTATTGGCAAAGATTGCAGGATCATTTTCAGGGCGAAAAACAAACAACAAATTTCTGATTTTCTCAAGATTGTCAAAGAAGAAGAAATGACCAGGGGGAGCATATGCGCAGTTCGAGGAAAATAGTTTCAGGTGCGGTTTTGCTGGCCGCTATATCAGTCAGTGGTTGCGTTAAACATAACGACGTGCTGCTTTTTGGCACCAAGACAAACTTTGGTGTTGAAATATCCGCAACACCGGACAACGGCGGCATCCCGGAATTCATTGTCGGCTACAAACGACGCGAGGCGGTTTTCATGCCACTGGTCGTCAACGGCAATGACAGCAAACTGATCAAGGACGCGACGACTGCGACTATGGCAGATATAAAATATACGGGTAAATCCAGCGCACACGATAGAGATGCCTATTCGGTATTCGCAAGTTTCGGTGCTGACGTCGCGGGTGGGAGTGACGGAAACTCTGTGGGTCTGGCACAGTTTTTCGCGACGGGCATCGCCGCCCAAAGACTCGGTCAAAACCCGGCAGTAGCAAAAGCCTTGTCTGTTCAGCCTCCTGATTCAGAAGCATTGGAACAGCTTAACAAGCTCACCGAACTAACGTTGAAAAAAGACGAGTCGAGTGACAAGTTGCGAACCTTTTTGGCGTCAGACGCTGCCAACAAAAAGAAGCTGGAAGCCGAAATGAAAAAGGCAGGTCTCGCTACTGGACCAGGACGAATCACAAATTTGATAAATGCGAAGGAATTTGCTGAATTCCGCAAATCAATCGTGGCAAATCTGGGACTATAGAAAATAAGGGGTATTAGAAAATGGCGCCAATATTCAACTATGACAATCTGTCCAGTGAAGAAGCCGACGATTTGGTGGAGCAATTTAACAATGATGGTTGCACAGCCACAAAGGAAGCGTCGGGCGATAAATGGAAAGTCGTGGCCGATTGTCCTGAACCACAGGAAAGTGGTGGTGACGTAGAATAGCTACCCCTCGTTATCGTTCGCTGCCTCGGGTAAATCCACACTGTCTTCGCCTTCGGCTTCTTCAGCCAGGTTGGCTTCGACCTGTTCGAACATCTGCAAAAATGTTTCTGGCTCCTGGGCGCCCATGACGACATATTTGTGGTCGATGATGAAGCAGGGGACACCGGTCACACCCATTTCCTGGAATTTCAGGTTTTCTTCCTGGATGGCTTCGATGTCTTTTTCGCTGTCCAGTAATTCAGCGACAAGGTCGTAATCAAGACCGGTCTCGTCGGCGATCTCCAGCAAGACTTCCGGATCACCGATATCGGCGCCCTCCATGAAATATCGTTCGAACAATTTTTCAACGACGGTGTTTTGAACACCCTGGGAATGGGACCAGCGGATCAAGCGGTGACTGTCGACCGTATTGGGGACGCGTTCAATCAGATCGAAGGCAAAGGGCAGGTCTTCACTTTCGCCCACGATATAAGCGCGTTGATCATTTTCCCGAACTTCATCTTCGCCATCGGGTTTTTCGGCAATGAATTCCTCCCGGGTGACGCCCTCATAGGGCATTTCCGGGTTCAACTGATAGGGACGCCATTCAATGGTCACATCCAGGTCGAGGCGTTCAGCCAAAGCGGCTTCAAAACGGCGCTTGCCGATATAGCACCACGGGCAAATGGTGTCGGCGACAATATCAATATGCATGGATTTGTCCTGGCGGAAAAATGTGTTGTTTCTGGTACATTCTGGTGATCGCGTGGCGGGCTATTTAACTTCTGTTTTGGCCCGGGCGATCAGGGTTTCTGCGGTATCGTCTTCCTGTGCACTGGCCACACCGACTTGCAGATAAACAGGGACCGGTTCGGTCATGTTGGCAACCGCAAATTCTGTTGAACCAATGACCGATGCAATCCGCCTCAAGGCAACTTCGGCAACATCGGGTGGGGTTTCTGGCAAGACAACAACAAATTCGTCACCGCCGTAACGGGCTGACATGTCTTCGCCGCGCAACAAACCCGTAATCATGGTCGAAATCTGACGGATCAAAAGGTCACCGGCCACATAGCCATAATCATGATTAAATTGCGCCAGGGATTTGATGTCAAAAAACCCGACGGTCAGGTTCTTGTGCCAGGTTTTGGCTTCATCCAGTTGCTTGGCCAGGTTTTCATGCAAAAATCCATGACTGAATAAACCTGTCAGACCATCACTGGTCATGGGCCGCATGGCGTCACGATAGACCCTGCGCATGGCAAAACGATAGCGCTGTTGAGAGACAAGGCTGTCGACACGATTACGAAGCTCATCTGCGCTGACCGGCTTGTGCACGACATCCGTTACACCCATTTCGTAGGGCTGGTCAGCGTTGTCGAAACTGTCCTTTTCCGTGACCAGCAAAATAGGCAGATTGTAAAGCCGTGAATTGTTGCGGATATCTCCACAGAAAATCATGAATTCGCTTTGTGGGGTGTCGCAATTAATGATCAGGGCATCGATTTCCTTTGCGACCAGATCTGCCATAGCTTCATGCGTGGCCGTGGTGCAGAGTTGCACCCGCTTTTCCCCAACCAGTTCTGCCGTCGCCTTGTTATCGGTCTTGTCTGCACCAATGATCACGATTCTGGCGTCATCAACGTCGACATCAGGTGCAACCAGGGCCGTGTCCTTGATGCCATATTGCTGGGCGGTATCAAGCCGGCGATCCAGCTCCTCCTGCATTGTATTCAGGCGCAAAAGCGAACCAATACGGGCAAACAGTTCCACATCGCGATAATCGTGCGGCAAATAATCGGCAACACCTTCTTTCAACGCCCTGGCCTTGGCTTCCACGTCGGCCCTGTCGCCAATAAGGATCAGCGGAATTTTACGCTCCTGCCAGGCATTGATGACGGCGGTTTCGTCACCTTCCGGCGGTGTGTTGATGATGACAACATCCGGGTGCTCGGTACTGGCCATGGCCAATACTTCCGCATCATTTTCAGCCCGCATGAGGTGATAACCCCTGGCGATCAACTTGGCGTCGAACTTGATAGGACGTGCCGGATTGGCATCAAACAACAAGACACGCGCGATATAGGCAGCCATTAAGATTTCCAGCCATTTTTTATTGATGCCGAAGCATGTTCAATTTGTAATTTATGGCTCAGGCGGAGCGATGACAAGCAATGCATTTGCTAAAAAGTTGATTTTTCTCCCTTTTCAGCAACCAGGTCAGACGAATTGCTCTTATGCCTGGCCTGGATGTTGCCAAAACGCCTGTTGTCTGAAATCTTCATATTGGCAAGTCGGGTCAGGCACATGTCGACCCAGGCGAAGAAACCCGGATTAAAAGATATCAAATTTTGGAGATAATAAATTGAGCACTCCCTTTGCATTGGACGGCCAGACCGTTCTTGTCACCGGCGCATCCAGCGGACTTGGACGCCATTTTTCCCTGACCCTCGCAAAGGCTGGAGCCAAAGTTGCTGTTTGCGCCCGCCGAACGGAAAAGCTTGCGTCCCTGGTTGAGGAAATTGAAACCTTTGACGGACGTGCCATGGCGTTTGCCATGGATGTAGCGGACGTTGCCAGTATCGCTGCAGCCGTCGACGCCGCCGAGACAGAGCTTGGACCGATATCTGTGCTGGTGAACAATGCCGGGATTTCAGTCCAGAAAAATGCTGTCGACATGACCCCGGAAGATTATGACGTGCTGATGGATACCAACCAGAAGGGGGCCTATTTTACTGCTGTCGAAGTCGGCAAGCGCATGATAGCGCATGGCCATGGTGGCTCCATCATCAATATCGCCTCCGTGGCGTCCCTTCGGCCACTGGCACAATTGTCGACCTATTGCATGTCAAAGGCTGCCGTATCCCACATGACGCGGGCCCTTGCCGTGGAATGGGCACGCTATAACGTCCGGGTCAATGCCATTGCACCGGGCTATATCGAAACCGAGATGAACAGCGAATATTTCGCCAGCGACCACGGCCAGTCCTTTGTCAAACGCTTCCTGCGCCGCCGTGTTGGTGTGCCTGAGAATCTGGATGGCGCCTTGATGTTGTTGGCCACCCCGGCTGGAGAATTCATGACGGGTGAACAAATCGTCGTGGATGATGGTCTGAATCTGGCTATGTAAGGTGAGATAGAAGGTTTTTTTTGGAAATGGTTTGACCTTCCAGCTGCTGGAATCTCTATACAAATACCCATGAACACATCAAAAACCCTCTCAGATCGCTTGCCCGCTTTGGGCGTGCTGGCTTTTTGCCTCCTTGGTGCCGGTTTGCTTGGCTGGAAGTTTTTCGGCGGTCCCGGCAATCCGAATGTTGTCGATGTTATCATGCCACCGCTGAGTGACATCGCATCAGCTGGTAAACAGGTTTTCGACGCAAACTGTGCGGCCTGTCATGGGGACAAGGCAAATGGCACGGATAAAGGACCACCCCTGGTCCACAATATCTACAATCCGGGACATCATGCAGACGGATCATTTCTGATGGCGGCAAAACGAGGCGTCCGGGCGCATCACTGGCCCTTTGGTAACATGCCGGCGCAACCGCAGGTGAAGGATCAGGAAATCCCGCTGATCATTCGATATGTCCGGGAATTACAAGTCGCGAACGGGATCGTTTATCAGCCGCACAAGATGTAGATCCTTTTCTGAACGTCAAAGAGCCTTAATGTAATCCGAAACATCTGACATGATTTGGGGCAATCGCGGCACAGTTTCGTCAATGATGTCCCAGTCACCGGCGTTACCTGCTTGCTCCAGGACCTGACACAATTCGGCCAGGTCTACTGCACCGACACTGCGAGATGATGACTTTAATTTGTGTGCCGCAGCACCAACCTGGTCTGCCGACCGGTTTTTCGCAGCAGCGATTATTTCCTCGGCATTAGCGGCGGAGGGCGCCAGAAATTCATCCAGAATTTCACGAAATGTTTCTGCATCATCACCAAATACGCTCTTGAGCGCTGATGGGTCGATGGGACCATCAGCATTTGCACCGGAAACAACATCTTCCTGATCTTCGTTTTCTGGATCGGAAGGAGTTTCAATTACCTTGTTGATACCAACGGGTTTCGGCATCCACTTTTGTAACATCGCCTTGAGCTTTTTCATCTCAAGTGGTTTGGCGAGATAGTCGTCCATACCGCTAGCGAAACAGCGGTCGACTTCTTCGCGCATGACGCTGGCGGTAACAGCAATGATCGGGAAATTACCTTTCTCCCGGCCTTCAATATTCCTGAGCTTTTCAGAAAGCTGAAATCCATCCATCACCGGCATGTGACAATCGGTCAACAGAATGGCATAGGACCTGGATTGCAGCATTTCATAAGCCTCCTGTCCGTCACTGGCGATCTCAACAGCGTAACCCAGCAGGGAAAGCTGGCGGCGAATAACGTCCTGATTGGTCAGGTTGTCTTCGGCCAGCAAGATAAGTTGCCCATTGGCTTCGGCTTCGTCCACCTCAGGTGCCTTGGCATGGCTGGACAGGTCTTCACTGTCATCATACTCGACGTCCGGACTGGCACGGCCCGCAGCGATGGCGATACTTCTGATAAATTCCGAGCGCCGTAGCGGGGCAGCATTTACAAATACAGTGTTTTCAAGATCCACACGATCGGATTTGCTTCGGCTTTGAAAGGCAATAACATAACGGGTTGCTGATAAGGCGGGGTCTGATCGGGCCGATTGCACAAACGCAACCTGTTCATTCAATGGCCAGTCAGAGTCCAGGCAAACAACGTTATAGGCATCGCTTCTGGCGACCGCCTCCAGAGCTTCGGATTGTGCCTGCGCGAAATCTGAACAAGAGGTGACCCTGGCACCCCAACGTTCCAGATAGCGGGGAATCAGTATTTCCAAATCGTTACGCTGATGCACCAACAATACATTCAGGCCATTTAGATCAAGACCATCACTTTTGATCGAATGCTCTTTAGCCACGGCGAGGCTGATTGTTGCACTGAATGTCGAACCTTCACCGGGGACACTTTCGACGCCGATAGTACCGTTCATTAACTCGGTCAATCGCTGGCAAATAGATAGTCCAAGGCCGGTGCCACCAAAGCGTCTTGTCGTAGACGCTTCGACTTGTGAAAAAGCCTGGAAGAGGTTTTTTTGCGCGTCCTCGGGGATACCAATTCCTTCGTCAATAACCTGAAAACGGATTTTGACATATTGTGCATCGCTTGATGGTAACCGGTCGGCGCGAACGATCACCTTGCCTTTGGCCGTGAATTTGATGGCGTTGCTGCCAAAATTAAAAAGTATCTGCCGCAACCTGACCTGGTCACCAAGAACCGCATCCGGGATATCCGGGTCTACATAGACGCTGAGGGTGATGCCTTTGTTGCGGGCGTTAACCGCCAGGGCTTCACCGGCACCTTCGACAACGTCACAGATGGATACAGGTATTTCTTCCAGATCGAGTTTTCCGGCTTCAATTTTGGAGAAATCCAGAATGTCGTTGATAATCGTCAGCAACGAATGAGCCGAGTCCTTGACGGTTTCCACCATCTGCCTCTGGTCGTCTGACAGCTTTGTCTCCTGCAAGATATCGACCATGCCAATGACACCACCCATGGGCGTCCTGATTTCGTGGCTCATTGTTGCAAGGAACGTTGCCTTGGCTTTGGTTGCTTCTTCTGCCAGGTCGCGGGCGTCGCGCAGTTCTTCTTCGCCCTTTTTGCGTTCCGTGATGTCATAATAGGTGAGCATGGCGCCGCCATTTTGCAGCAACCTGTTTTGATAGATAAATGTCTTGCCGTCCGCCCGGGTCATTTCAGTGGGCGGAATGTCACCGCCATGAACGGAAGCAACTCGCTCTTCGACAAAGGTGTCAAAATCTTCGTCCGCAACGTTGTAAACGCCCTTGTACCGATTATATCGAATGTAGTCTTCCATAGATGGATTGCCCAAAACAAAGTCTGGATCAATCCCCCACATGTCCTGAAAAGCCTTGTTGCAAACGATGCTGCGAAAGTTTTTGTCGAGGAAAAGCACACCGTAATCAATACTCTCGATGACGGCGCTCAGACTTTCCAGAACGCGTGCCTGTTCCAACTGGATATTCTTGCGTTCCGTGATGTCGCGGATACCGCCGGTATAGGTTACCTGACCATCAACTTCCGCTTTGCCGACCGTGAGTTCCATAGCAAATTGTTCGCCATTTTTCCGAAGTCCTTCGACTTCGCGCCCACGTCCGATGATCGTACTATGACCAGTTCTCAAGTGGCGCTCGAGATAGCTGTCATGTTGATGCGCGATCATTTCCGGCATCAACATCGAGATATTTTGGCCGATTACCTCTTCACTGGTGTAACCAAAAATACCTTCCGCTGCCGGGCTGAAGGTCAGGACGATGCCTTTCTCGTCGATAACGATGATGCCGTCAGGTGCGGTTTCAATAATGGATGCCAGTCGCTTTTCGCTGCGCTGAACAAATCGTTTTTGTTTCTGGAGGAACCTGATCCAGTAGAAGACCAGAACAACGATTATCAGGGTACCAATAATTACAGGGACAGCCCAATAAAGCACTGTGCTGGTGGCGATCCCATAATTTACCTGAATAGCCGTCCAGGAATTCACAATTGTTGCACGCTCACGCGCGGTGATCGTTTGCAATGCCTTGTCCAGAATTGGGATAAGCTCAGGCAATCCCTTGCGCACACCCATGGATAATTCGAACTTGTATTGAGTTGGGGCGGCGATCTTCAGGTCGCTCAAATTCAGAATGTGAATCTGATGCGTGATCGTCACCAGATTATCCACAAAAGCGTCGAGCTTGCCGTCATTCAATTGTCGTAACCCCTCGCTCAGGTTTTTCACAGGCACAAGATTTACGGACTTGTGGTCGTTCTCAATAAGTTCCTGAGTGACATAACCTTTGACGACGCCGACTCTCTTGCCCTCCAACCCGGCAATACTGTCGACAAAAGCCGCGTCCTTGCGGGTCGCAATAACCATTGGAAAGGTGATGTAGGGTTTTGTGAAATTGAGAAATTTTTCCCGCTTGGGGGTACGGGCAACTGTTGGCAGAATGTCGATCTGGCCAAATTGGGCTTTACGGATAACTTCGGCCCAGGTCAGATCGGGAAGAGCCTTGAAGTTTATCCCCAGGCGTTGGGAAGTCAGGTCAATGTATCCTGACCCTATACCGCTGTATTTTCCGTCTTTGTCGACAAATTCAAAAGGTGCCCATGATGGATCAACGCCGAGCGTGAAAGTTCCTTGTTCAGACAGCCAGCGTTTCTCATCGTCATTGAGGGTGACGAATTGACCGGGAGAATCTGTATTAGTGGTCGGTGAGTTGGCACTGGCTGCATAGCTGTCATTTGGTGCGATCAGAAGTGCAATAACGCCTGACAGGATAGCGAGTACGTGGAAGACTTTATGTAGCATTTTTCAGGCAAGGATCCGGCTGTCTGACGGCGATAAACAATTGGATATAGATATGCATTCAAATCGCAATAAATCAAGAATTTCAAATTATTGACCGCAGATGATGTGATTGCAGAGCACTTGAGTATGAGGGAAGTTGAACCGAATTCAACTGGAGCAATCAGTCACAACAAATTGTTAGCTGCGGAGGCATGAAATTCAGGCAAAGACCTTCGCCTGACCTTGCCATTTGCTGTGCGGGGTAAAGCATCAATAAAGATCACTTCGCGTGGACATTTGTATTTGGCCAGATGCGCCTGCGCAAAAGTCAGAATATCAGCGGCATCCGCCAGGTCTGCGTCTTTGGGTACAACAAACGCACAGATAATAGAGACCTGATCGGAAATGCGGACCTCTGTAACCGCAACTTCGGCAATTTCGGGGTGAGCGGACAGGGCA
>Ga0233443_1003453_pt1 | contig 11002 bp, 8 predicted proteins | sample SI_123_September_2_FD_182784 | JGI IMG/M metagenome (GOLD analysis project Ga0233443, IMG submission 182784) | Seawater microbial communities from Saanich Inlet, British Columbia, Canada - SI_123_September2016_200_MG | ecosystem: Environmental > Aquatic > Marine > Inlet | place: Canada: British... | reverse complement strand
GGTAAAAATAAAGGTAATTTTGTATGGTATGATGCTTGCTATTTAAAATCAGACATTTGTAAGGGTTGTATTATGAAATTAGCATCAATAATTAAGCTCATGCGCCTTCATCAATACATAAAAAACCTTTTTATCTTTCTCCCTCTTTTCTTCGCCATGAAGATTACTGATACAGGCTTGCTTTCCAATGCTTTTATAGCCTTTATTGCCTTTTCTCTCACTGCTAGTGCTATTTATGCACTCAATGACTATCATGATATAGAAGAAGACAGGCAACACCCAAAAAAGAAAGACCGTCCACTTGCATCAGGAGCTATTAGTAAATCTCAGGCGATTATTATTATGTCTGTACTCTTTTGTGCAGGTTTTACTTTAATGGCATTGCTTTCTTTTAAAGCAACTGGCGTCCTTGCAGCTTATGTTGTTATGAATGTTGCTTACAGTTTCTCTCTAAAGCATGTCTCTATTGTAGATGTTAATATCATCGCAATTGGTTTTGTATTACGTCTTTTTATAGGGTCAGTAGTTACAGATATTCATCTTTCTAAATGGATCGTTATTATGACATTCCTGTTGGCGCTCTTTATGGCTTTGGCAAAACGAAGAGATGATGTCCTTATTTTTCTTGATACAGGAAAGAGGATGCGAAAAGTTATTGATGGCTATAATCTTCAGTTTCTTGATACGGCAATGGCAATCATGGCATCGGTTGTTATTGTTGCTTATACCCTCTATACAGCTTCACCAGAAGTGGAGGTCAAATTTAATAGTGAATACCTTTACTTGACAGCATTTTTTGTTATTTTAGGTATTATGCGTTATTTGAAAATCGCCTTTGTACATAAAAATAGTGGCTCACCAACAAAGATCGTAAGTACTGATCGTTTTATGCAGCTAGTATTACTGGGATGGGTTGTCACTTTTACCTGGATACTCTATCAATGATAGCGATCAAATACACTATTTTTGCAGCGATAGCCACACTTTTTAACTTACTATTTCAGTATTTTAGTTTTTTAGCTTATGCAGGCTTTGGTTCGCTTTATGTTGCTATGCTGTTAGGAACGCTAGTTGGATTGGTGGCTAAATATATACTAGATAAAAAATTTATTTTTTATCATACGTCAACAGATAAAAACGATAATACTAAGAAGTTTGCACTTTATTCACTAACGGGTGTTTTTACTACTATCATCTTCTGGGGGACAGAGATAGCCTTTGATACGCTCTCTCAAGATCTAAATGCCAAATATCTTGGTGCTTTTATAGGTCTAAGTATCGGCTATATCATTAAGTACTTTTTAGATAAGAAGTATGTCTTTATTTATAAAGAGAAACTCACAGTATGAGTTTCATGAGCTGGGGAATGTACCCCAAGATTAAAAATACTATTTTTAAATTTGATAAAAAAAAGACACTCAGGAGAATTATCAACGAACATGATGAGCTCATCCCTTGCGGTAACGGGAGAAGCTATGGTGATAGCGCTTTAAACTCTAACATTATCGATGTTAGATCTAAAGACTGTTTTATCGATTTTAATGAAGAGACCGGACTGCTTCATGTTCAGGCTGGCGTACTACTCTCAGAAATACTGGAATCCTTTGTACCTAGGGGGTGGTTTCTCAAAGTCACTCCTGGTACAAAATTTATCACTGTCGGCGGTGCTATTGCTTCTGATATACATGGGAAGAACCATCATATCGAAGGATGCTTTAGTAAGTGCATTAAAGATTTTAAGATTATGCTTGCGGATGGTAAAGTAATTACCTGCTCAAAAGAAGCTGCATCCGACCTTTTTAAAGCGACGTGTGGCGGACAAGGGCTCACAGGCATCATTCTAGACGCTAAGATCTACCTGAAGAGGATTAACTCCAGATATATCGACCAGACCACTATCAAAACCAAGAATCTTAAAGAAACTTTTGAAGCCTTTGAAGAGTATCAGGATAAGCCATACTCAGTGGCATGGATAGACTGTCTTGCCAAGGATAATAAAATTGGAAGATGTCTCTTGATGGTTGGAGGCTTTAGAGATGATGGAAAGCTTGACTATAAAGTGAAGAAACAAAAGAGCGTTCCTTTCAATTTTCCATCGTTCGTACTTAATAATTGGAGTGTACGAGCCTTTAACTGGCTCTACTACCGCAAGGTCAAACAGAGGATTTCCAAACAAATAGTCGATATAGATACTTTCTTCTATCCTCTTGATGCTGTTGGGCACTGGAACCGCATCTATGGTAAGAATGGTTTTACCCAGTATCAGTTCATCTTACCTAAAGAGTCAAGTTATGAAGGTTTAGAAGAGATATTAACAACTATCTCAAAGTCTGGCAAAGGTTCGTTCCTTGCAGTACTCAAACTCTATGGTAAAGCCAATGACAACTGGCTTTCATTCCCCATAGAAGGTTACAGCCTTGCGTTGGACTTTAAGATAGAAAAAGGTCTATTTGATCTGTTGGATAAACTAGATGAAATTGTTGTCAAATACAAAGGTCGCATCTACCTCGCAAAAGATGCACGTGTAAGTAAAAAGACCTTTGAAAAGGGCTATTCTCAAATAGAGACCTTCAGACAATACAGAAAAGAGAACAAGATGGACACCAAGTTCCAATCATTACAATCAAAAAGGGTAGGAATATAATATGAGCTATGTATTAATCACCGGTGCCAAGAGTGACATCGCAAAAGCAACTGCAAGAGAGTATGCCAAAAATGGTTATGATCTGTATCTTGCTGCCAGAAATTCAAGTGAGCTTGAAGAGTTTGCACAAGATATTACGACCAGAACACAAAAGAGCGTTAAACTATTAGAATTGGATATCTTGGACTATAAGAGCCATCAAGCTTTTTATGACAACTTAGACGAGAAACCTTTAGGTGTGATCTCTGCTATTGGTTATCTGGGGGAGCAAGAGAAGGCACAGTCAGACTTTAATGAAGCACAACAGATCATGGATACTAACTATACGGGTGTAGTCAGTCTTTTCAATATCATCGCTGATGACTTTGAAAAGAAGCAAAGTGGCTTTATGATAGGCATCTCTTCTGTTGCTGGTGATCGTGGTCGTAAGAGTAACTACCTCTATGGTTCAGCTAAAGCAGCTCTTACAGCGTATCTCTCAGGGCTTAGAAACAGACTTTATGATGCACAGGTGCATGTGATGACAGTTAAGCCTGGCTTTGTGGCTACTAAGATGACGGAGGATATGGGCCTTCCTGAAAAGCTAACTGCTCAGCCAGAAGAAGTGGCTGAAGATATTTATAAGGCTCAACAGAAGGGCAAGAATGTGCTTTATACGAAGTGGATGTGGAGATGGGTGATGATGGTTATTAGGATGATTCCTGAGTGGAAGTTTAAGGGTATGAGTATATGAGTATGCGGACCTTTGTTCTTGTTTTCTTAGGCACAATTAACAATTATGTTAAAAAACTTTTAAATAAATCTTTATTACCTGTTAATAACAGGATGTTAGCACTCATCTTTTGTACAGTTATGAGTGTTTTTATTCTCTTGTTTTTAATTGGTATTGTTAATAATCCAGCCGGTGATCAGATGAATGTTTTTTTTATAAAAACGAATAATCTTTTTGCTGATTTTCTTAACAATTTACGCTACATTGCCGATAAAGATCCTTATTTTAATACAGTAAATGGATATCAAGAGAAAATTTATCTTCCACTTGTATACATGATGTTATATCCATTTTCATCTTTAGATTCATATTCAACAATGGTCCCAGGAATTACTTCAATATCTGTTCTCATATATACGTTTATTTCTTTGTCAATATTATTTATTTCACTTTCCTCATTGTGTAAAGATAGTAAATACAAATTATGGATTCTAGCAGTACTATTTTTTTCAAGTATTACTTTATTTTCTATTGAAAGAGGGAATACTATTCTTATTACATCTGGTTTTGTAATTAGTTTTCTAGCGTTATACAAATCTCCAAATAAGTCATATCGATTTTTTGCTCTTGTTTTCTTAAGCCTTGCGGCAACATTCAAGGTTTATCCAGTATTGTTAGGATTGCTATTATTAAAAAATAGAGATTATCAAGGAATAATTATTTCAGGTGTATTAACCTTATTATTAGTTTTTTTGCCGTTTTTTTTCTTTGAACATGGATATGAGAATATTGATAAATTAATAAGCAATGTAGGTTTAAACAGTTCTAGCTATGGGCCAGAAAGGCTATACCAGCGATTCGGTTTGCCTCACCTTACATATTATGCCTCTTCATATGTCCTTGGTATTTCAGAAAATGTCACACAATTTCTGATCACTGCATCTAGTATTGCTACTGTGGTTTTATCTATCATTTCTATTATTCTGTCATTTTTAGTTAAAGACCAATGGAAGGAAGTAGCATTAATTATTTTTGTTATTATTATGTTTCCAACAAATTCTGGATTATATTCTGGATTATATTTTTTCCCTGTAATCATTTTATTTCTGATTAAAGAAGAGAAGACAAAACTAGATTTATTGTACTTGTTTTTGTTCTTTTTATTTCTTAACCCATTTCAAGTTGTAATTGAAGGTTCGGGGGTGAGTAGTATCAATTCCTATTTATCTAATATTTCAATCCTGTCACTCTGGCTAATTACAATTGTAACTTCTTCGGTAGAATATTATTTTTTACATAAATCAAAGCTGCAAAAAAAATAATTGTTGTGATATGAAATTAATCTTTTTCGACTTCGACGGTACCATCACCACAGATGACAGCCTGATCAAGTTTGTCCGCTTCGTGGTAGGTGATGCCAAGTTCATATGGGGGATGACACTCCTTTTCCCTATGCTAACAGTCTACAAGCTAAAACTCCTCCCAAACTACAAAGCAAAACAGTATATGCTCTCTTATTTCTTTAAAGGCATGAGTGAAGAGAAGTTCATGCAAGTAGCCAATGAATACTCTTTAGAGCACATAAATACCATACTCCGACCAAAAGCCATGAATAAGATCGCATGGCATAAAGAACAAGGGCATAAGGTTGTTGTGGTCTCAGCCTCTATCGAATGTTGGCTAAAACCATGGTGCGATAAAAATGGTTTAGGTCTCATTTCCACAAAGATAGAGATAAAAGATGGTCTTGTAACAGGAAAGTTTTTAAGCAAGAACTGTTACGGTATAGAAAAAGCCAATAGAGTCCAGGAAGCATATGATTTGAGTGAGTATGGGCATATCTATGCCTATGGTGACAGTCGTGGCGATAAAGAGCTTCTAGAGCTTGCTGATGAAAGTTTTTACAAACCTTTTAGATGAGGGTGGTTATTTCATTACCTTAAAGGTCTACTTGGAGTAATGAAAAAAAATACTCTTCTTCCTACACTACACAGCTAAAATAACTTGGGAGCCGAAAGTAGCTTCGATCATTTTTTCGTAATTGTATCAATAAAATACATATCAAAATAAACTACCCATAAGCACTTTTATTTACCTTTTAGAGGTTACAGGCTCAACAAGGGCCTGGGGTTATCGTGACTAAGTGAGTATATGTGATTCAAGTTATTAGAGATAGGGTTCAAGCAATAGTCCGTTTGTGGGTAGTTCCGATACTTCTGTAAACAGGTGTGTCAGTATGTTTTTAATTAGATGGCAGGCAGTTTAAAGATACTTTTAAGAGATTAAGTCACTTGTAAGGAGTTTAAACCTCCACTACAAGATCTTAGTGTGTAATGTGATCACTTTAATGATTTGCATGCTAGATGATAAAAGATAGTTGGTCTTATTGCCCCGGGGGCAATTACTTTATTATAACAAAACCATAATACTTTTAGAATTAGTTTAGCGAACAATCAATCTCATCTCTTTAAAAAAATAGGAGTCAATGGTATTTTAACAACAGAGTCCCAGGGGTTACTGGATATGATAGAGTCAGACAGATTGAAGAGGGGTGGTCATATACTTACCCTTTTCTTGGCTTATTTAACTGAATCAAGGGGGGGTATTAATTTTTGCAAAATTATTCTTCATCTTGAACAAATCAGTTATCTCTCCAAATGCAGTTATTAGCAAACTCCCTCTTGGCGTTATTAAATAGCTATCACCTTTTCTTATAATATTCCCTGCTAACTCTTGCTCTTTTAGCCTTTTTTGTATCGCGCCATACTCTTTAAAGTATTTTAACTTAACAAATTCTTCAATTTCTATTTCCGTTTTTGGGTTGCCAGTGTTAGCCTTTAAGTAACCCATTATCATAATCGAATTAGACCTAGAAATATTAAAAGGAATCATTCCATATAAGCTATAATTAAAGAAAAATAATAGCAGAATTTTTATAATTGGCGGTGCTGGATATATTGGATCACACATGGTTAAAATATCCCATAAGGCTGGACACGATATGGTTACTAAGGTATGAGGGGTCTTTTTCAGACTATTAAGAAACAGCTACTCAATGGGGTGGAGGCGCACTTATTTATTCTGCTATTTTTCTACTTAATTGCGTGGAATTTTTGGCTTTATATGCCTATATCTGAAGATGCTGGGTTTTATGGTTTTATAGCAAAATCTGTATCAGGTGGGGCTGTGTTACACAAGGACATCCCTATAGCAAGTAACTCATTAAATATATACATATTAGCCTTAATTATGAAATTATTTGGCTCATCGTTAATATTATTTAAGATATACCATTTATTTTTTTCCATTGCGCTTTCTATTGTTGTATATTTTCTATTAAAAAGACCATTTCTACCTATTTTTGCATTGGTTGGTTCGTTGTGTACAGGAATAATCTTACATCTGCCACATGTAATGTTGGATCTTGGCAGAAATTCTATTATTGTTTCTTTATTTCTATTATTTTTTGGCGTTTACTATTATCTATATTCAAGTAATAAGCTAAAGTATTTTTATTTTGGTATATTGGTCGGCCTTTCGGCACTTGTAAGAGAGACTTTTTTAACTATATCCCTGTTTATTATTGCAGGATTATTTATTGAACTTTATAAGAAAAAATGTAACGCTTTGGATGTTAAATATTTTTTCTTTGGTTTTTTACTAGCCCTAAGTATTAATGCACTATTATTAACAGTATATGGCACTTGGGGTGGATATTTAAATGATATGCTTCACTCAGGAGTAGACTTTAGATATAGCGAAGGGGTTTTTAGCTATAATCGTATATTTGATAATCTTAATGTTTGGCGCTACGGTTTTGAAAGGTATTATAGTTCAGTGATTGTACTTGCTTTAATTTCATATCTTTTTAGCGATAATGACAAGTTGTTCTTTTATTGTAAGTTCATACTTGCCCCTGCATTTGTCTTTGAAGCACTTATAATAAATAAAACCGCATCCTATAGTGTACAGCCATTGTTAGTCGTGTCTATTATTCTATCTATTTATACTTTGAAACATTTGTTTAGTTTGTTTAATAGACTTAAAAAGCTAAATATTAATACCAAGATAGCAGGTATTGTAATTATGTATCTGGCGGGTACATATGTCTATGATAAGAATATAATTAATATTGTGAGTGAGCACTCTTCTTACAATAAAGTGGCATTGAAAAATAAGCGAGGGGAGTATATTGATGCCAACCCCAGTAGGATATTAGATATTATAGAGAGAATTGATCATGGTAGTATTTCTGCGTATGCTCAATATCCAACTTTATTTCTTTCCAAAACAAAGTATAAAACTAGATGGCCCTTCTATGAAGATTTGAGTGCGTCAGGAAATATGGGAACTGAAAATATATGGACTGATCAAATGAACGAGCTAAAATCTATAAACCCCCCAGATTTATTAATTGATAAAACGACCAACTCGTTTTTATCAAAGTGGACAGAGCTTGGAAAAATTTATTCAAATAATTATATTGAAATTGCATATTTTGATAAACCTATTGATAGTGCCGTAGTTGCTCCGTATATTGATAGGGTTTCAATATCTAAGCCATATTTTAATTCTTCATTTGAACTTGTATCTAATTCAGATGTTTCTTTAAATATTGACTCGGGAAGAGTTAAATATCAGAATATTTATGATGAGCCTGTTATTATCAAAATTGTACCAAGAGAGGCTGCTTGCGTAGAGGGGCTTTCCGTAGAAAGCGCACTTAGTATGATAGAGTACAATGACCAAGTCTACAAAGATAAACAAGTCTATAGTTTTATATTGCCCAATAATTGGGCATATATTAAAAATCAAAATAAAAACTGTAGTTCTTACCAGCTTTATACATTTAAACAAAAAAGGCAAGTAAATGATTAATTACAATATTTTTATAATTGGCGGTGCTGGATATATTGGATCACACATGGTTAAAATATCCCATAAGGCTGGACACGATATGGTTACTAAGGTATGAGGGGTCTTTTTCAGACTATTAAGAAACAGCTACTCAATGGGGTGGAGGCGCACTTATTTATTCTGCTATTTTTCTACTTAATTGCGTGGAATTTTTGGCTTTATATGCCTATATCTGAAGATGCTGGGTTTTATGGTTTTATAGCAAAATCTGTATCAGGTGGGGCTGTGTTACACAAGGACATCCCTATAGCAAGTAACTCATTAAATATATACATATTAGCCTTAATTATGAAATTATTTGGCTCATCGTTAATATTATTTAAGATATACCATTTATTTTTTTCCATTGCGCTTTCTATTGTTGTATATTTTCTATTAAAAAGACCATTTCTACCTATTTTTGCATTGGTTGGTTCGTTGTGTACAGGAATAATCTTACATCTGCCACATGTAATGTTGGATCTTGGCAGAAATTCTATTATTGTTTCTTTATTTCTATTATTTTTTGGCGTTTACTATTATCTATATTCAAGTAATAAGCTAAAGTATTTTTATTTTGGTATATTGGTCGGCCTTTCGGCACTTGTAAGAGAGACTTTTTTAACTATATCCCTGTTTATTATTGCAGGATTATTTATTGAACTTTATAAGAAAAAATGTAACGCTTTGGATGTTAAATATTTTTTCTTTGGTTTTTTACTAGCCCTAAGTATTAATGCACTATTATTAACAGTATATGGCACTTGGGGTGGATATTTAAATGATATGCTTCACTCAGGAGTAGACTTTAGATATAGCGAAGGGGTTTTTAGCTATAATCGTATATTTGATAATCTTAATGTTTGGCGCTACGGTTTTGAAAGGTATTATAGTTCAGTGATTGTACTTGCTTTAATTTCATATCTTTTTAGCGATAATGACAAGTTGTTCTTTTATTGTAAGTTCATACTTGCCCCTGCATTTGTCTTTGAAGCACTTATAATAAATAAAACCGCATCCTATAGTGTACAGCCATTGTTAGTCGTGTCTATTATTCTATCTATTTATACTTTGAAACATTTGTTTAGTTTGTTTAATAGACTTAAAAAGCTAAATATTAATACCAAGATAGCAGGTATTGTAATTATGTATCTGGCGGGTACATATGTCTATGATAAGAATATAATTAATATTGTGAGTGAGCACTCTTCTTACAATAAAGTGGCATTGAAAAATAAGCGAGGGGAGTATATTGATGCCAACCCCAGTAGGATATTAGATATTATAGAGAGAATTGATCATGGTAGTATTTCTGCGTATGCTCAATATCCAACTTTATTTCTTTCCAAAACAAAGTATAAAACTAGATGGCCCTTCTATGAAGATTTGAGTGCGTCAGGAAATATGGGAACTGAAAATATATGGACTGATCAAATGAACGAGCTAAAATCTATAAACCCCCCAGATTTATTAATTGATAAAACGACCAACTCGTTTTTATCAAAGTGGACAGAGCTTGGAAAAATTTATTCAAATAATTATATTGAAATTGCATATTTTGATAAACCTATTGATAGTGCCGTAGTTGCTCCGTATATTGATAGGGTTTCAATATCTAAGCCATATTTTAATTCTTCATTTGAACTTGTATCTAATTCAGATGTTTCTTTAAATATTGACTCGGGAAGAGTTAAATATCAGAATATTTATGATGAGCCTGTTATTATCAAAATTGTACCAAGAGAGGCTGCTTGCGTAGAGGGGCTTTCCGTAGAAAGCGCACTTAGTATGATAGAGTACAATGACCAAGTCTACAAAGATAAACAAGTCTATAGTTTTATATTGCCCAATAATTGGGCATATATTAAAAATCAAAATAAAAACTGTAGTTCTTACCAGCTTTATACATTTAAACAAAAAAGGCAAGTAAATGATTAATTACAATAGATTCAGATCCCTTTATATATTATAAAAATTTACTTTAAAGATATTAAAGTGCTTAAATAAACCTTGGCGTATAGTGTTGAGAACTGTACAGGTTTTTTTTATTTCTTAAATGCACTTTATAATAATGCCCTTTTTAATATAATTACCCCCAAAAAAGTAAATCATAGATGATTATCATTTTCTATAAAAAAAAGACCTTTATTGTGCTAATTGGCCATATATAGTCTATAATAAACTATTTTAATGGTTAGTTTATTAAATAAGGACAAGTTAAGCAATTGACTCCAATGGTAAATGACTGAATTTAAAATCAAGACCGAAGAGAATAAGGAGTTTATTTCAGTTGAAGGAAGTACTATATTAGAGAGTGCTTTGTCTGCTGGATTTGTGTTCGATTATAGTTGTAAAAATGGGCAATGTGGCACCTGTAAAACGACTTTGTTAAAAGGCGAAATAATTGAGATTCAGGAGCAATTAGCGCTTAATAAGGAAGATGCGAATAATCAGTTTTTAACATGCTGTTGTGTAGCTGCATCTGACATCCTAATTGATGCGATTGATCTTAGTGCTATGCATGGGATTGAAGTAAAAATATTACCAACCAGAATCAATAGTTTAGATTTGCTTTCTGAAGATATTATGCAAGTCAAATTAAGACTTCCACCCGCATCAAATTTTGAATTTTTAGAAGGCCAGTTCATTGATATTATAGGTCCAAACTCTATAAGAAGAAGTTATTCAATAGCTAGTATTTCATCAAATAATAAAATCACTCTTTTAATAAAGAAAGTTAAAGATGGTAA
>Ga0233443_1003451_pt1 | contig 11005 bp, 9 predicted proteins | sample SI_123_September_2_FD_182784 | JGI IMG/M metagenome (GOLD analysis project Ga0233443, IMG submission 182784) | Seawater microbial communities from Saanich Inlet, British Columbia, Canada - SI_123_September2016_200_MG | ecosystem: Environmental > Aquatic > Marine > Inlet | place: Canada: British... | reverse complement strand
AAACTATTACTTAGAGTGTCAATGCATAGATAACTATAAAGAGTTCTAATTACATCAGATTTCTGACGGAATCAATATGAGAAAGATCAAAATCTCCTATATTCTGCAGATGGTCAGGATCCAATCCTTCATAACGGATTGATTCCATCAAATCCTTAAATTGCGTGGTGTTTTTGATTTTTGTTGATCTCGGGTGATCCCAGGGTATATCTATGTCTTTCACAATCTTAGATCCTTCTTCACCAGCATCATGTTGATAGTATTGGGAGATAACAATAAGCCTGGTTCCCATAAAGATAGCTTCTTCTAAGCTGTGAGTAATGAATAAAACCGTTTGCTTTGAATCTTTCCATTGCTCAAGTGTAAAGATTTGCATTTCTTCTCTCGTACCTTCATCCAATGCCCCAAAGGGTTCATCCATTAAAATAACATCAGGTTTCATAATCATTGCCTGCGCTATTGCAGCTCTTTGCCTTTGTCCTCCTGAGAGCATGTTGGGATATTTATCTGCGTGTTCAAGTAACCTGACACGCTTCAGGTATTGATCAGCTATTACTTTAAATTCTTTTCGTCTTCTTTTGTATCTGAAGGGCTGTATGATTGGTTCAAATAAATTGAATGTTTCAAGTTCAGGGCCAAACATTATATTCTCCCTTACAGTTTTATGCGGAAAAAGTGAATATTTTTGAAATACCACACCTCGATTTCTGTCAGGTTTGGTAATCATTATATCGTTATATAAAACTTTCCCCTTTGATGGTAATTCAGATCCAAGGATTAACCTGAGTGTAGTTGATTTACCACATCCCGTAGGTCCTACAACAGTAACAAATTCTCCCTGCTTAATCTTGGCATTAATTCCATTAAGTATTGTTTTTTCATCATATTTCTGATGTGCATTGTTAATATTCAAGCAATAATCTGAACTTCCCATGTTTTATTTTTTTATCCAGATGAACTTTTTTTTGATCCATCTTCTTAAAAAGAAATCAATTGAAAATGCAAGTACACTTATCCATATCACATACGGAATGATTGTGGCCATATCCATATACCTTCGTACAACAAATATTCGGTATCCTAATCCGGCTTCAGCTGCTAATGCTTCACCTGCAATAAGAAACAGTATTACTGCCTTAAAATTCAGTCGAAGCGTATCCAGCACCTTTGGAAAAACCTGAGGAAATACAATCTTGTAAATGATTTCCTGGGTGCTAGCTTTCAATGTCATACCTTTTGTAATGTTCTCTTTCGGCACATCTTTGACTCGTAAATATGTATCTAGAATAATGGTTGGAGCAACTCCAATAACAATCAAGGAAATCTTTGCAGTTTCATCCAGACCGAAGACAATAAAAAGTATTGGAAGTACAGCAAGCGCAGGTATTTTATCAAAAAATAAGATGAATCTATAAAGTAGTTTATCAAGATATGGAAACATTCCCATATACAGCCCCAGCAGTACACCTGCAAATATAAACAACATTGCAATCAGTACCCGATAACCACTAGCCAAAGTATCCTCCAGAAGCTGCCATTCTCCGTTTCTCAACATTTCCCAATGCTTACCAACCTTAAATGCCTCCCTTAGGTTTTTTGGTTCATCGTTAGGTATCAATTCACCATCATCATTAAACTCTTGTTCGATTACAGGTCTGAATATTGCGTTAGAGAAGCTCTTCCACATTTGCGTCGGAGTTGGAACAAGTTTATCCTGAGGATTATCGGCATGCCTGGAATGAGAGGCACTTCCATATAGCATTACTGCTAAGCCGAAGAGTAAAATCCCCAAAAATATGGAGATCGATTTACCAGGTTTGGCATTGATGTCAAAAAACATTATTCAATAGAATTAGAAGTTTCAAATGCAATTATTACGACTAGCAATGAAAATGCTCTACCGAGCATTTTCCATCATATAGCTTGAATCAAAATAAAATAGAATATTGCTTTGGTTGCCCAACACCGATCCATCGGGAAATTGTATCCCTATATCATCAGGGGTGTTCACTCTGTCTCCCAATAATTTATATTTAAAACAGAAATTCCTTACTCTTTTCATATTTGATTTGATTTCATCTCCTGACATATAGTTTACAGCATCACCTGCCTTATAAAACATTGCCGTAGTTTTCAATTGTGCTTTATACTCATTCAGGCTTGATCCGCCAGCCTTGGCCATTTGGACCAATGCATTATCAGCTTTAGCACCTCTGGTTGACATAATACTCATTACTTCAAACCAGGCACCATTCAATGCCAATGCGAGTTCAGGATTCTTATCAAGTACATTTTTATTGATCATCATCAAATCCAAAATTTCACCAGGAATTTGGGACGAATCAAAAATCTTGGAGATTCCCGGAGTTTTCATTATTTCCATGACAAGGGGATTCCAGGTAACAACAGCCTCTTGCTCATCATTAGCTACATAAGCTGGTGCTATATCACTATCGCTTACATTTATTACCCTAACATCAGAATCTTTCATTCCATTCTTGTCCAATGCTCTCGACAAGAGATAATGAGAAACTGAATACTCCACCAGACTGACTTTCTTTCCCTTTAATCCATTTATTTTCAAATTATTACGCACAAGAATTGCATCGTTCCCATTTGAAAAGTCACCCAGAATAATTGCAGTGGACGGGATGCCGGATGCAACAGGAATTGTTAGGGCGTCCATATTGGTCATAACACAGGCATCGACCTCCTTACTCGTATAAGCCTCAATGGATGGAATGTAATCCATTTTAACCAGCTTTATGTCGATATCATACTTTGCAGCCCACTTGTCCAGTATTCCGGATTCCTTTGCGTATGCCCAAGGATTCCAGCCGGCATAAATTGACCACGCTACTTTAAATTCACTTTTCTTTTCTTCTTTTGTTACACTGCTAAATCCTACTATTAAGAAAACGGTTAAAAGAAGAATTATGGCACCTTTAATTTTGATTTTCATGTTCATCATAGATCTATATTATTATGTTAATAATTTTATTCCAGCTCTGTTATATCAAGAATCACATTATCCTTTGCTGATTTACCTTTTTCCATTCGTTCGATGGTTTCAGATGCTTTCTCTGATAGGTTTTTGAATTTTTCAACGGTATTCCGCATTGCAGGTATGGATTCTCTTCTGAAATTTGAAATTTCATTTATTGCTTGATTTAATGACTCAAATGCATTGGCAAGCTTGTCAACATTTATTGTTGATTCAGCAGCCTGTCTCTGAATCTCTACTCCCTGGGTTTGAATTACTCGTGCATTTTCTTCTATTAAATCAGATGTAGTCTGATCAATTTTCTTCTTTGCGTCTAAAACTTGTTTCTGCTTACTTAAAGCAAGCCTTGTGGTTACTGCAATTCGTAATGCACTGGCGGTTATTGTGACTGTACGATTAACTCCCGTCACCAGTTCAATGTTATTTCGAATAAGCAAATCATATGAAATCACCCCTTGCTGATTGACCGCCAGGGTGGTTTGAAGATCAATTATTCTTTGATTTAAGGGAAATAGTAATTCTTCCTGAATGAATCTGTATTGTGAAGAATTGGGTTCAATCTCTGCCACGAGTTTTTGCTCAATCTTTTTGTATAAAATTTCTCCGATATTAACGGCCTTGACCAGTCCATCAAGTGATTCTCTCATGCTTTTTTTATCAAACTCGAGAGTTTGGTTATCGTCAATTAGCTGATCCTTACCAGCTTTGAGATTTTCTATAATATCATTAATAACATGCTGAGCAGATTCATACTTTTCAAAATATCTGCTAATTGGATTGCTTTTACCAAAAATCTGTCGAAAGAATTTAGCCACTACTCCAGATGGACTTGAAAGATCATAATGCTTTGGATTCAATTCTTCAACCTGATTCCGTAGATCCAACAAATTTTTTGCAACCGGGCTACCATCCTGAGTTTTCGAAAGGGTCTTCATTGATTGATCAAGAATTTGACTATGGTTTGCCAAAGCATTTTGATACTTCATCCCCATTTCATTTACATACCTTTTTTTCGTATGATCATCAAGTTTTCCACTAAACAGATCTTCCAGTAACTTATCAACCTGCGCTTCAAGAACCGGATTAACCGTTTCCTTTTTTTCCAGTACCTGTGGAAGACCTAATGTATTTTCAATTTCTTCTTCCGTTGGAATCGCTGACAGTTTAAGTTCTTGTTCAGAATTTTTAGATTCCATTTCTTCCTGAATCTCAATTGAGGAAGACTTACTTTCCATGTTATTCGAATGAGTATTCATAATTCTATCATTAATTTTTATCTTGAATAAGCATATGATCTTTGTGCGAGTTTTTGAAGTTCTTTCATCGATAACTCCATATCTATTTTTGCTTCACCTTCCTTAGATCTCTTTATCTTAGAGATGGCTACGGAAGATTCATCAATTTGTGTTAATGCTTGCTCATTTTCTGCAAGCAACTCCTTCATCCTATTATTTTGATCCTGAAATGATTTCAGACTTCTTATAAGTGCATCTTTCTCCTTCCTTACTGCCATATTGGTTTCATCTTCCTGTTCGAGTTTAACCAATCTTTGATTTATGTAATCCAAATCAATACTTTGTAATGTCTTTAGCGCCATCACTATTGAAGCAAGATTATCTATTCCTGATAACAAAACTTCCTGAGCTATACTGTAATATCTGTTGTAAGTTAGTTGATTTATATCAAACTTCGATTTCAGGATATCTATGAGGTTATCAAATTTTTGCTGGAAAAGATCAACCTGTTTTGATCCTTGATTACACGATAAATCCAAAAGGTCTTCTTTTAGGTTCTTCCTTCTGGACTCAGTTGCCAATTCTATCATTTGATGTAATCTTTTTATGTGCGTTTTTCTAAAGTCTGCTCCTTTGGAAAAATACTTATATACCCATGTAATGCTAGCCATACTAATAATTCCAAGTAACGACAGAAACAGTCCATAACTAAATCCGAATAAAACACCAACTAAAAGTACACCTCCGAGTACAGAAGGAGTATACCGAATAAGCCAATGACTGTTAGTACTTTGCAACAAGGCTTTATTAAGTGAAACCTCGGTAAAGTCATTGGACGTTGGAATCTTGATATGATCAACTATTACCTCTTTCATCTACATCAAATCAGTATTAGAATTCACTGGAATCAACAAGAACAAATTCTACTCTCGCCCACCGCAATGAATAAGCTCTGGGATTCTCTCCGGTTTTCTTATTGGGTGCTTGCTTTGCACCATAGCCAGCTGCATGCAACCTTTCTGCCTGAATGCTGTGAACTGCGATGAGTCGTTGTTTAACAATTTTAGCTCTTTCCATTGATAACTTTTTGTTTTCAATCTCATCTCCTTTTCCGGTGTGTCCTTTTATAATAATTCGATATTCCGGGTAATTGTTAATTAACAATCCTGCAACCTTATCAACTATCTCCTCTCCCTGGAAATCTAATAAACTTGTACCACTTTGGAAAGTGATAGGATTGACTCTCATTGTGCCAATTTCAACAAGATTCATCCATTCTTTAAGAGTCAAACTTGAGAATTCAACCGGTTTACCAGAGTTTTGATCTCCTCCCCTGTTTAGTTCAATATCTTTAAGCTCTTCAAGGAATGTGCTATTCAGGAGAAGATACGGATCGTTAAATTCATCATTAATTTTACCCATTCTGTTCATAACATCTGAACATGCAAATATTGAATTAATGATCCCGTCATTGGAAGGCATGCCTATAGCGAGAGGGATATCAAATAACATGGAGCAATTCTCATGTAATGTATACCAATCAATATTTTCAATCATATTTCCTACTACCTTATCGTCGATTCCTGCAATTTTACTAAGTTCATCAATCATTTCTTCGTTTCGGGATGAATAATGATTTAAAACCCGAAAATAAACTTTTAGGAATATTTTTATTTTCTCTGGATTCTTTAATACATAATCCCTATGAAAAACCACAACATCAATAATATATCCTTTGAATTGATCCGAACCCCAAAGTTTCTTCATTCCAAGCTTTTGAATTGATTTGGTCACTTCGGGTTCCCACATTACAAATGCATCGCCTATCTCACGGTTCTTTGATGCTTTTTGGGCTATTTTATACACCTCTTCAGATCCTCCTAACTCTCGTCTCCACGAATCATCCTCCTTCAGTTCATCTAAAGCAAAGTCAGAGATTGTTAAATCCAGAAGAAATGAGCTTGGTGATGCTCCGGTGTAATAAATGATAAGGTCAGAATTATTTAGATCATTAATCTTACCATTTGGCAGTACATCCTCAAATCCAACCAGAGCATCTGCTCCCCGGGATTCGCAAATACCTGAAACAATAACACCCGGGTATTCATATTCACCCCCATGTTCTAAAAAGGAGTTAATTGGTAAGACAATGAAGTCGTATTCATTTTCTGAGAATTTTTTTAAGCGAGTTGCATAATCACCATTATCATCATGAAAGGACAAAGACAAACCTTTTCTAGCCAACTGTTTTTTCATCTCTACGGTTCTTAGGAAAGAATATCCCAGATATCCATCTCCTGCCCATTCAATATTTTCAGTTTTACCCTCTGAATCTGAAGTATTTTTCTGCCTTTCACTAAATAAAAATTCCTTTCCAAAGTATGCAATTGCAACCATAATTATGATGATTACAAAAACTATAATTGGTCCCTTTTTGCTTTTCATGAGATTCTAATTAATAATTCATGTTAATTAACATTTGCTTCATCGATTAAATCATCCAGGTTGAATGATTCAGGATCAAAAACATTTAATTCTGCTGAAGTCTCTTCAAGGGCTGCACCTAATTCCTCATAATTTTGAGCATCATAATATGCAATACTATAGGTCTTCAATAAATGATTTCCATTAATGCACAATCCAATACCATAAATTGATATGAATGGATAGCGGATAGAACGTATTAAAGCACTTTTGAATAACGATTCATCTGAAGCCATTCCATCGGTAACTATAATCAATCGATATTCACCATACCCCAACTGTTTTTTATACTGTTCCACAAGTTTAACTAATCCAAGATTAGTTGCATTGTGTAAAGGTGTACCTCCATCGGGATTTACCCCATTAATTGCATCTTTAAAATCATTTCTGTTGTCTATTCCAAGCGGTACCACTTCTTTAATCCCATATTTATTGTCTTTCACTCCAAATATGGCTAATCCAATATTAATATTCTCCGGAACCTTGGAAAGGAATGTATTAATAGCCATCCTCGCACCATCAATTTTTTTTCTGCCTGAACAGTTTTCTTTCATTGAGCCACTTCCGTCAAACACGAAATATAAGTTCTTACTGGTTGACGCGATTCCTTCGCTTTCATCAAAGGTAATTTGCTCTTCCTTTATATCTTCATTCCTTGGTTGTTCAGACTTTTCCTTTGTATTATTGACACAGCTGCTTCCGAAGAAAATGAAGATTAGAGTAAGTATAGATATTGTGATTTTATTCATTATTGAAGAAATTAGTCGAGTGGAGTAAATTTATCTAACTCTGCTTCAATCTGTTTGATTCTGAATACAACTCTTCGATTCGCTGCCCATTCATCCTCAGTCCTTGGTGGATTAAACTTAGGTGAATGAGTCCCGATTCCAACAGCAATAAACTGAGAATCATCGATATTTATCCCTTTAGCTTTGCAATACTTAAGAAAATTATCCCGTACCTGCTCAGCTCTTTCAAACGAAAGGCTTTTGGCTCGCTGCTCCATCTGACCAATCTCCGCTTTAGATTTGTACCCTGCCTTTTTTTCCCGCAATGCTTTCTTCTCCTTTAGGATTCCAAGTGGATCGGAATGTCCTTCAATAATTACAAGAGCACCACTATTTGTCTCCGCAATATCCAGTGCTTTAGCGAAATCATTCGCATATTTGCTAGTTGAGAATTCACTTTGGTTTGGTGAGAAATAAATCTCGACTACGAAAATAGTTCCATCGTCCTCCCAGTTGGACGCTTCTGCCATAATTTGGGATTCTACTTCCTTGGCTACTTTTTTCTTGTCGAACCTTTGCTTCGATTTCGAGCTGGTTGTTGGGTTTCTAAGGACTCCTGCAAATACTGAATAATCCCATCCGGCATTCTGAACCTTGGTGGCTGTTGTAAGTATTCCCAATGACTTGAATGATTTCTGAATTTCCTTGTTAAGATTCTTGAAATTTCTGGTTGTTCCAACTCCTGTAAAAAAGGATTTATTACCATTGTAGCCAACAAACTCGCAATCGCCTAATAGCGCTTCAGCGTCTGATGTAAACTGCGAAGAACCCAGCAATAAATCAGCGGATTTACTCATTAATTGTCTGTATTTTGCCTGATTGGTTTCTTTGTTCTTCATTATCCCGCTCAATTTTTCCTCTGATATCATAAGAGCCTTGACAAATCTTTGTACTTTGTCCTTGTTAGCATCGAAATAATCTTTTCTTACTGCATAAACATCAGCTATAATTCTACTTGAGGTTTTTGTAGAGAGAAGAATCTTAGCACCTTTTACAGAACCTTCAGAACCAGTACCAATAGTTCCGTTTGAGGTTAATAATAAGGCATCAGGGATAATGCACATCACAGCATCCACTGAAGAACTCTCCTGAAACGCAGTTACCGGATCAACAATTTTTCCGTTTTCCAAATTAGAGATTGTAAGCTGAGAAAGCCATTTAAAATCGATATGGTTTAATCTGCCAGATTTTTCCAAAAGGTTCGATGCATAATCCATATGAGGACCATATAGTTGAAGAGCAACAGTTTTCATATTGTTTAATTTCTTTCCTGATCTAACAACCATTGCATCTCCCCCAACTGACCAGGTTAACTGATATATTACTACCAGTTCAGTTCCGCTATTTTTAAATGCATCCGAAGCTGCATTGATCATTCCCATTGTACCTCTTATATACGGCGTTTCACCTGATAAACACATCTGTACCTGCTTTTTGAAATCATCTTCCCTGAACAGAGAAACGTTCATTCCCTGATCTTTAAATATCCCATCCATATCGGCAAGAATAGTTGCTACATCTCCACCCCAGGTTATTAACGGAACCTTCAATGAAGAACTTGATTTTACTGGTTTTAAGCTTGTATTAACTATTTTTGACAAAGGTTCAGGAGTCAAATAATTAACATTCTGCGAAAAACTATCATTAAGAAAGAATCCCAGAATTGTTACTGTCAGAATTAAACTTACTAATCTATTTCTCATCATTATATTGTTCAAATGGTTATTGTTCGTGCTTATATTAAAGTTTATGATAATCTTGTGATATATTGAATATCTCTAATTTTTCAATCAATTCAACATCTTCTTTTCTATCCCGGTTAACAAAACTCCCTCCCTCAACAGCAAGATTCTCATCATTTGTACCAACAAAAATGGTTATACCCTTATCTTTACCATTTAATACTGCTTTTCTTACACTTTGCAACATTGGAGGCGAGAAACTTCCGTTTCTAAATTCTTTCTCCAACAAAGTACCCTTAGCTACGTAGGTTGGATTCAGGTGCATATTGACATCAATACTGTACTTGTCAGACAAAATTGAGAGATATTCAATCCCATTTTGAATATCCTGTATGGCATCCTCTTCAGATAATTGTGGTATTGGTTTTAGCATAAAGTAGGTCTTAAGCATCAATTTCGACTTTTTCCCTGGATACCTTAAATGAAACCGTTCATTCACCTCAGCCATCATCTGCGTTAGCTTATCAATTTTGTCAAGATTCAGCCCTTTGTTGAATATTTCGTTTCTTATACGATCATCAAATGCCTCTACTCCTATTGCCAATTCTAATGCTGTTGGTGAATTTCCTTCTGAGAGTGCCCTGCAAAGCACCTCAAGCTCTTCCACTTCAACATGTTCAGGCCTTGTTTCGAGAGACACAACTTTAACATTAGGACACTCCAGATTAATCTTTGCAATTAAATAAATCAATGCTGAAGTTGAGAACGTGTGTTCATCTAAAACAGATCCATTATTTGATACAATGAACTTACTAATCTCCGATTTATCAACATCGTCCAGAATGTTATTAAAGACAGAATCAATCTGCTTCATTATATCTCTGAAGTTTATATAGTGTTGTGACATTTTTGAAGGGAGATTACATCCCATACACTTCGAATACCTGCATGCCTGTGTATAGAATACTAAAAAAAGGGTCTTCCCTTCTATGGTATCCTGAAACCAGTAATCTGAAATAATCCTGGGATTTTGGCTGCTCTCAAAGGAATAAAACTTTCTGGCATCCTGTGTATTCTTTAATATTAGATTTTCGGTTGACATTGATAATAAGCTAATAGTTGATCGATTTCTGTACTGATGTGAAATTAGGAAGATTACTCATACGATAGTTGTTCTTAATTACTTCAAAAACATTTAAATGCTTAATAGCTGGTTATCCTTCGAAAGGATCTAATTAGATGTAAGCAATTATAAAAATAAAACTAAATTACATTAATTAAAACTCATCGAAAACTATAATCCTTATTTCAAATCAATCAAAATAATTTCGATAGAAAGGATTAGCCCTTAATGCTGCAAGGTGACGTATTTAACTCGCAATTATTACAGTTAGTTTTTATTCATACTATCATTATTCAACTAGTTGCATAAACTTTTTGAGACAACTATATTTAAAGAAATTTATCTGTCATGAATAGAATAAGTTTCCTCCTCGTACTGGTATTGCCATACATGCTGTTTTACTCATGTAGCAAAGAAGACAAAGAGCCTGATCCTGTAATCCCGGATGTAAACACAGATACTTTTTTCATTCGGGGAGCTGACATCTCTGCCTTCCCTAAGATTGAACAAAGCAATCCGGTTTTCTACAATCAGAACAACGAAGAGCAGGACTTTATCACTATTCTTAAGAATAGTGGCGTTAACACCGCCCGAATAAGGCTTTGGGTGAATCCTGACGAAATACATTCCGGTTTTAATGAGGTGAATGAGTTTGCCACAAATCTGGCAAGTCAGGGTTTTCGGATATG